>CESD01098607.1_pt1 | contig 11561 bp, 10 predicted proteins | sample 531191 | NCBI WGS metagenome assembly CESD01 (sample SAMEA2622021, study PRJEB7988) | marine metagenome | biome: marine biome (ENVO:00000447); feature: deep chlorophyll maximum layer (ENVO:xxxxxxxx); material: "saline water (ENVO:00002010), including plankton (ENVO:xxxxxxxx)" | depth 188 m
AAAAAAACCTGAAATAGCTCTGATTCCTCTCCAGAAGGCAATTAAAATTGCTCCAGACTTTCTTCAAGCACATGAAAACTTAGCTGCTGCATGGACAGATCTTGGTGATTTAAAAAAAGCAGAAATTTGTCTAAAAAAATGTTTAGAAATTGATCCATCCAATTTTACTAATTGGAAATCTTTGGGTGATGTTCTTTCAGATCAGGGAAAGGAACAAGAAGCAGATAAAGCTTATAAAAATGCTATTTCAACAGATAATAAGTATCTCGAGCTTCAAAAGGCTATGAATCAAGTTCAGAAAGGTAATCTCGGAGAAGCTGAAAAGATTTATAGGAATATCTTGTCCGATGACCCTAGTAATGTAGATGCTTTGCGTTTGTTGGCTTTACTAGCTTCTAGAGCCGGTTCCATAGATCAAGCAATTAATATGTTAGAAAACTGTACAAAAATTGCTCCTGACTACGCTTTAGCATGGGAAAACTTAGCCAAAATGTACAGACAAAAGGATGATCCTGATAGTTTATTAAAAGCTTTATATTGCTTCGAGCAAGCAACTATTTTAAGACCAGATTGGGCTGAAGGATGGGCTGGTTTAGGGACAATGCAGACTAGAAGCTCTCAGCATCTAGAGGGAATTGAATCATATAAAAAATCGATCAAACTGAAAGAAAACCAACCAAGAGTACATTTAAGTTTGGGACACGTTTATAAAACTACTGGTGATCAAGAAGAATCTATAAGATCTTATAATGAAGCAATAAAATTTGATCAAAATTTCGGTGAAGCCTATTGGAGCCTTGCAAACTTAAAGACTTATAGATTTCAAAAAGAAGAAATTTCTAGTATGGAAAAAAGGATTGATTCACCAGAAGTTTCTGAAAGGGAAAAAGTACATTTTTTATTTTCTCTTGGTAAAGCTCTAGAAGATATGGGCAATTATGATAAATCATTTGAATATTACAAAAGAGGTAATGATCTAAATAGAGGCAGAACAACATATGATCCGAAGGCTATAGAGGCTTTGTCAGAAAGATTAAAATTATTTTTTACAAAAGATAGATTAGATGGCTATAAAGATTCTGGTCACGGCTCTAATGCTCCTATTTTTGTAGTTGGGCTACCTAGATCAGGCTCTACTCTTATTGAACAAATTCTGGCATCTCATAGCAAGATAGAAGGTACTATGGAATTACCAAATATAATGAATATTGCTAGGAAATTAGGCAATAGTTCTAAAGACAGGACAGCCTATCCAGAAATAATAGATACTTTGAAAATATCTGACCTTAATGATTTGGGTCAATCTTTTATAAAAGATACTCAATTTCTACGAACAGGAAAATCTCACTTTATTGATAAGATGCCTAATAATTTCAGTCATATTGGTTTGATTAATTTAATACTTCCTAATGCAAAAATTATTGATGCTAGAAGAAACCCCATGGATACTTGTTTTAGTTGTTTTAAACAGCTCTTTGCAAGGGGGCAGGCGTTTACTTATGACCTTTCTGAAATTGCACGATACTACGTTAATTATATAAAGTTAATGGACCACTGGGATAAAGTACTTCCAGGATATGTGCATAGAGTACAACATGAAGATCTTATAAATGATCAAGAAGGAATAACAAGAGATTTAATTGATTTTTGTGAATTAGACTTTGAAACTTCAACTTTAGAATTTTATAAAAATAAAAGAGCTGTTAAGACTGCTAGCTCAGAACAAGTAAGACAACCAATTAACAGCAAAGGCCTGAATCAATGGAAGAACTATGATATCCATTTAAATGATTTAAAGCTTCACTTAGAATCTAATTAGTGTTTTAACAAACTATGTATACAATACGCGCCTCTTATGAATGAAAAGAAAATTAATAAAATTATTTTGGCCTATTCAGGTGGTTTAGATACTACTGTAATTCTTCACTGGCTTAAAGAAACATATAACGCTGAAGTCATAACTTTCACTGCCGATATAGGTCAAGATCATGACTCTGAATTAGTTAAAGAGAGGGCTAATGCAATAGGAGCAAGTAAAGTAATTGTTGAAGATTTAAAAGAGGAATTTGTAAGTAATTATGTTTTTCCTATGTTTCGAGCAAATACTTTGTATGAAGGAGAGTATTTATTAGGCACATCTATTGCCAGACCTTTAATAAGTAAAAGGATGATAGAGATTGCTGAAGAAGAAGGTGCTGATGCTATTTCCCATGGAGCAACGGGTAAAGGAAACGATCAAATTCGATTTGAGTTAGGTGCTTATGCCCTCAATCCTTCAATCAAAGTAGTAGCACCATGGAGAACTTGGAATTTTGTTTCTAGATCTGATCTAGTAAATTACTGTAAAAAGAATCAAATCAAAATTGATGCTAGTCCAGATGAACCTTTATATTCTACTGATGAAAATATATTGCATACTTCATACGAGGGTGAAATCTTAGAAGATCCGTCAAAGCCCGCCCCCGAATCCATTTGGAAAAGAACTACTGCCCTAAAAGACGCTCCTGATGAAGAAAAAGAAATTACTATTGATTTTAAACAAGGAGATCCTATAAGTATTAATGGTAAAGATTTAAATGCTGCAGAAATTCTTAATGCTCTCAATGATGTAGCAGGTATAAATGGAATTGGAAGGTTAGATTTAGTAGAAAATAGATTTACTGGTATGAAATCAAGGGGTTGCTACGAAACTCCAGGTGGTACTATTTTATTAAAAGCTCATAGAGCCATAGAGTCTTTAACCTTAGATGCACAAATGAGTCATTTGAAAGATGAACTAATGCCTAAATATGCTCAACTTATTTATGATGGTTTCTGGTGGAGTCCTGAAAGGGAAGCGTTACAACAATTCATTAATAAAACTCAAGAATTTGTAAATGGATCAGTGAAACTAAGCTTATACAAAGGAAATATAACCATTAAAGAAAGATCCTCACCAAACAGTCTTTATGACTCAAAGATAGTTACCTTTGAAGATGATGACAATGCTTTCAATCAAGCTGATGCTTCAGGATTTATTAAAATTAATTCCTTAAGGTTAAAAGCAAATGCAAAAAGAAAAAAGTAACTTTATTCAGAAACCCCTAATTTTCTTTGTAATTTCGCATTAGAAGTTGTGTAAGCGAAAGGAACCTTTTCTCCAGGATTGCTTCTTCTAAATGCTTCTTGAACTGCTAATGTTGTCTCGTGAAAGCCACAAAGTATTAAGTCTAACTTTCCAGGATAATCATTTATATCACCTACAGCAAAAATTCCTTCAGTGCTGGTTTGAAACTTTTCAGTATCAACAGATATTTTCTTATCAGCTAGTTCCAGGTTCCAATCTACTATGGGACCAAGCTTTTTATTTAAACCAAATAGAAATAAGATTTCGTCACACTCAATTGTTTCTATCTCTTTAGTTTCAAAATTTTTAAGTGAAACACCTGTAATTTTTTTATCGTAAATCAATTCTTCGATAACAAAAGGTGTCTTAAGATCTACTTGTCCAGTTTCTACAAGCTCTCGCATTTGTGCTTCTGTGTTTGGAACTCCTCGGAAGGCTTCCCTTCGGTGTACTAATTTAAGTGATTTAGTGATGTCAGCAAGTTCTACAGTCCAATCTAACGCACTATCTCCACCTCCAAATATCACCAAGTTTTTATCTTTATATAGATTTTTGTCTCTTACAGCATATGAAATTCCTTTTTCTAAGAATCTATCAGGATCTTCTATATTGGGAGGTCTTCTAGGTTCAAAGGACCCAGCACCAGCCGCAATAAATAAACTTTTTGCAATAAAAGAATTATTTTCAGAAGTGGTTACTCTCCAAGATGAAATATCACCATCTTTAATAGGCTCTATAGAATTAACTCTTTGATTTAAATGAACTTTATAGTTAAACGGCTTAATTTGTTCTAATAGCGCATCTACGTGTTCTTGTGCTGTTTGGAAGGGGACGCCGGGAATATCATAAATCGGTTTTCCTGGATAAAGTTCCGAGCATTGACCACCAACTTTGTCTAAATTATCTATTAATACGCATTCTAATCCTAGCAGACCTGCTTCAAATACTGTAAACAAAGCAACCGGCCCGGCACCAACTATTACTATATCTGTTTTAGTCTCCATTCTACCTTACTTGCATTCCTGGTTTAGCACCTTCATCCGGAGAAATTATAAAAATACCCAATTCATCATCTCCTGCTGCCAATATCATACCCTCAGACGTACCAAATCGCATTTTTCTATGCTTAAGATTATTTACACAAACCACTAACTTATTAACTAAATTGTCTGGGTCATAAGCTTGCTTCATACCTGCAAAAACAGTTTTACTGCCCAGAGTTCCCAAATCTAACTCTAATTTAAGCAATTTATCAGCACCTTCTACAGACTCTGCTTTTTTAATTTTTGCTATTCTTAAATCTAACTTTATAAAATCTTCTATTGTTATCTCAGACATTTTTTAATTCCATTAATTGATTTATTTGATTATCCTCGATTCTAATTAGTAAAGTTTCAAAAGAGTTTATTTTATGATTTAACAGGGGACTTTTAATGGAATCCCAAGATAGCTCTTCATTTAAAAAATTAAGAGATTTTTTTGATAGATTAGGAGTCACCGGTTCAATCATAATTATTAAAATTCTAAATAGATTTAATGCTGTACTACATATCCTATGAACCAATTCTAAATTTCTTTCATCCTTGATAAGAACCCAAGGTTCCATTTTATCAACATATTGATTAGCTTTGTCTGCAAGAGCCATAATTTCTTTCATAGCCTTATTGAGTTCTAAGTTTTCATAATGTTTAGATATTTCTTCTGATGATTTAATAAAATGTTCTACAAGTTCAACATTATCAATTTCTTTAGATAGTTCATTATTAAAATATTTATTTAAGAAATTAGCAGATCTACTGGCTATATTTACTAATTTATTCACCAAGTCAGCGTTTACCTTTTGTTTGAGATCTTCTAAGTTTAGATCTATATCGTCAACTCCCGTACTTAATTTAGAAGCAAAGTAATATCTCAAATATTCTGGATCTAATACACTTACAAAATCATCAGCTGATATAAAGTTACCTCTAGATTTAGACATTTTTTCTCCATCAAGAGTTAGAAAGCCATGTACAAAAACTCCTGAAGGCTTCTTAAAATTAGCGTTTGATAACATAACCGGGAAGAAGAGTGTATGGAAGTACATTATATCTTTACCAATAAAATGATAAATTTCAGAATTAGACTCAGGATTCCAGAACTTTTCGAATTCATTAGAATTTTGCTTGTTTAAATAATTAATATGACTTGCTAGGTAACCTATAGGAGCATCAAGCCAAACATAAAAGAATTTATCCTTGTGACCAGGTATTTCAAAACCGAAGTAGGGTGAGTCTCTGCTTATATCCCAATCTTTTAAATCTTCATCAAGCCATTCTGAAAGTTTGTTTTGTACAGGGTTTTGAATTTTAGAGTTTTTTAACCATTCAACTATTTCCTGTTTTAGTTCACTTAATTTAAAAAATAAGTGCTCAGATTCTTTTATAATTGGTGAGGTATTGCTAAGGACGGAGAAAGGGTCAATCAATTCTATTGCGTCATAGGTAGCACTGCAGAATTCGCAATTATCACCATATTGATCTTCTGCATAACATTTAGGGCAAGATCCTTTAACATATCGATCAGAAAGAAACATATTTCTTGAAGTATCGTATAACTGTTCAATCGTCCTAATTTCAATTAAACCCTTTTCATTTAGTGCATTAAAGATTCTCTCAGAGAGAGTTCTGTTTTCTTCACTATGCGTTGTATGAAAATTATCATGATTAATGTTGTATAAATTGAAAGTATTTACATGATTTACATAGATTTCTTCTATTAGGTCTTCAGGTTCTTTATTTAATTCTTCGGCTTTTAACATAATAGGCGTACCGTGTGCATCATCAGCACATACATAAGTGCAGTTATTGCCTATCAATTTTTGATACCTAACCCAAATATCAGTTTGCGTATGCTCTAAAATATGCCCAAGATGTAAGGGTGCATTTGCATAGGGCAGAGCACTGGTAACTAAAATATTTCTTTTTTCAGTAATATTCGACATCTTGGAGTTAAAATATTAGACCTAAAATTATAAAGTAATTATAACTTAGTTAATTTAGATTTCTTTTTATAAATGAATCAACCAATAAATAGTAAATTAAGAATTCCTGAAACCCTCAGGAAAGTTAAGAATATAGTTGGAGTCTTTTCAGCAAAAGGAGGTGTCGGTAAGTCAGCTGCGGCTTTGCAATTTGCAATCTCTCTTAAGCAGAAAGGTTATAAGGTTGGTTTAGTTGATGCAGATATTTATGGACCTAGTCAGGCAATAATGTTGGATTCTGAACCAGGAGAGTTAAAAGTAACTGACAATAAGATCATTGAACCTCTAATCAAAGAAGGAATTTTATTTATGTCGATGGGATTAATATCTAATGAAAAGATGCCAGTTATTTGGAGAGGACCAATGGTAAGCGGGGCGGTTATGCAGCTCTTATCACAAACTAATTGGGGTGAATTAGATTATTTAATAGTAGATACGCCTCCAGGAACAGGGGATGTCCAATTAACTTTATTACAAAAAATTCCACTAACTGGAACTATTATTATTACAACTCCTCAAAATGTTTCTATTTCCGATTGTAGAAAGGGTATAGAAATGATTAAGAGGCTTTCAATACCTATTTTAGGATTAATAGAAAATATGAGCTGGTTTCAACCAGACGACTCATCTAAAAAATATTTTCTATTTGGTAAAGACGGAGGAAGAGCATTAGCTGAAGAATATAAAATAGAATTACTCGCACAAATACCATTGATAGAAAAAAGTGCCGATCAAGAATTGCATTCTTCCACACTAATAAATGCTTCCTTTAGTGATCTGGCTGATAAAATAATTAAATTATTAAAAGAACTCAAATCCAAAAAAGTTGATTCTATACCGCAAACTAATGTTACTAAATAATGAATAAAATCCTTATAGCGTTCTTTTCTTTGCTTTATTTACCTTTTAGTTTTTCTGAAGTAGATCCATTCCAGGATTTAAATGAAAAAACACACAACCTTAATCGTAGTCTCGATGATTCTTTTGCAACTCCCATCGCTAAATTCTATAGGAAAGTAACTCCAGACTTTATTGAATCAAGCGTTACAAATTTCACCGACAATATTGAGGATGTAAATATTGCCCTAAACAATTTATTACAAGGCAAAATAAAAGAGGGGTTTTCAGATGTATGTAGATTTACCTTAAACTCTACAATAGGGATCTTTGGCTTTATCGATGTAGCTTCAACAATAGGACTGGAAAAACATTCAGAAGATTTTGGACAAACTTTAGCTGTTTGGGGTATCGGTGCAGGTCCATACATAGTATTACCGGCTCTAGGTCCTAGCACCTTAAGAGATGCTATTGCTAGAATTCCTGAGGCATTTATGACCCCTCTGCTGCTTATTGATCATGAAAGAACAAGTTATGAATTGACTGCCATTGATTTACTAGAAAAAAGGGCAAGATATCTTGGTCTGGAAACAATCGTAATAGGTGATGATTATTTATTCTATAGAGATGCTTATTTTCAGACGAGAGCATTTGATATCAAAGACGGAAATGTTGAAGATGACTTTGATGACTTTGATGACTTTGATGACTTTGATGACTTTGATGATTAATTAATTCTATTTTCTAATTTAATTCTTATAAAATCTGAATGACTTATATGCACTAAATCAGAGATTTTCCTAATCAAATGATCTTCAAATTTATCTAGATTTCCATCTGCAAAAGCAAGTTTCCATATTCTTGTTAGAAGTTCTAGTTTATCTGCATATGTAAATTCATCATTAACTACCCTAGTGTATTCATATAAAGAAGTAGACTCATCAACAGTACCTTCTGCATCTGCAATTAGTTCATTAATTATTTCTTCGTCTAGATTATAGGTATCTCTTAGAGATTCTTTAAGAGATGTAATTTCTGAATCATTGAAAATCTTATCTGCAAATGCAACTTCTATTAATAGCGCCGAACAAGCCTTGTCGAGTATAGAAATTTTTTCCTCCTCTATTGTCTCTTGTTCTTTAGAAAAATTACTTAATAGATCTTTTATTTTTTTAATCATTCATTAACCTCATGCGCTAACTGTATATAATTTTCGATTGGATCCTCAATAGAGTCAATTCCAGTCAAAAATTTTCTTATATTTTTTGCTCCTTTAAGTCCTTTAAAGAGTCCCATTAAATGCTTTGTAACGTGCGCTAGTTTTAGTCCATTCTCATGTTGATTTTTTAGGTAAGGAAGGAAATCCATGAGAATTTTTGTTCTGTTTTTGACTTCATTATTTTTGTCAAAAATTAGATTATCCACATCTTTTAATAAAAAAGGATTGTCATAAGCTTCTCTACCCATCATAACCCCATCCACTTTCTCTAGATGAACTAAGCTTTCTTCAATAGAAGCTATTTGACCGTTTATTATGATTTCAATATCTGGAAATTTATCTTTTAGTCTATATACCCTTGAGTAGTTTATTGGAGGAATTTCTCTATTTTCTTTTGGACTTAGGCCTTTTAGCCAAGCTTTCCTAGCATGCACTATAAATGTTTTACATCCCGCATCTTTTACACAATTTATAAAAAAATCTAGTCCAGAGTCTTCATCCATATCATCAACACCAATTCTGCATTTCACTGTAATCGGTATATCAGTATTTTTAATCATTGTATTAACACATAGTGCAACTAGTTCTGGCTCTTTCATTAATATTGCACCAAATCTTCCTTTCTGAACTTTGTCGCTGGGGCAGCCTATATTTAAATTTATTTCTCTGAAACCATATTCTTCTGATATTTTGGCAGCTTCCGATAATTGCCCTGGATCTGATCCTCCTAGTTGTATGGCAAGAGGATGTTCTTTTTGATGATACTTTAATAATGCAGAAGTATCTCCATGCAAAACTGCATTTGCATGGATCATTTCAGTATATAACAAGGCTTCTGAAGTTATTGTTCTTAAAAAATAACGCTCATGCCTATCTGTCCTATCCATCATAGGAGCTACAGAGAATCTACGGAGCATTAAGGTGTATGCAGAGGTAAAGCGTAATAATCAAAGAATATATACATGATTATAGTGCATATTACTAAAGTCAAAAGCATAACTGGTAATCCCTTTTGGGCCCATCTAAGGGGCGTGATTGCCATATCAGGATTTCCAGTAGTTTTTGCAAGTTTCTCCGAAACTGTGACTATATATACGTTTGCTGTTGATCCAATATGGGTACCATTGCCACCCATACCAACGCCTATTGCAAGACACCAGCATAGAGCAGCTATATTAACACCAACAGTTTCCAATGATGCAATTATTGGAATCATAGCAGCTGTGAAAGGTATATTATCTATAGCGGCTGACATAACTGCTGCAACCCACATCAGAGCAATACAAGTCATCATAAAGTTTTCTTGTATAACTTCTCCTGAAACAGGATCTATCAGGAAAGGAACAATATACTGACCAAGATATTCAAGAAACTTACTTCCTTCTACACCACCAACTAACATAAACAAAGCTACAAAAAACATTAAAAGAGGAATTTCATGAGTCATATTTTTCATAACATCTTCAAATTCAATCTCTTTTGCAAGAATAGTTAAAAGAATTAGACCTGTGCCAGCAACCATCCAAGGTTCCCAATGTATTGTATTATGAATGATAAAAAGAATTACCATTAGTCCAAGAATCGAGAGTGATTTATTCCATAAACTTTTATCTTTATAAGGTATTGAGTCTTCAAATTTACCTTCAGGAACGATAGCTAGTTCTTTTTTAAACAAAAACTTCATGAAAAAGAGCGTTGCTATCCAAGCTACAAAAACGATTGGAAACATTTTATATGCGAAGGGCATAAATGCTATATCAAACGCCGAACCAATCATTAAATTTGGGGGATCACCTACTAATGTAGCTACCCCACCAGTATCAGATAATAAAGCAGCTGCCATTAGATAAGGAATCGCACTTACTTTCATTTTTTGACATATCAACACAATTAGTGGACCAAAAATTACTACAGTAGTAACGTTGTCTAGTAATAAAGATATAACAGTTACTGCTGTTCCTAGGAGAGCAAGAAGCATAAATTGTCTACCTTTAGCAATTTTTCCAATATTTGCTGCAAGAACTTCAAATCCACCTGAATTAATCATTATGGCTACAACGGCCATCATTGAACCAAGTAAAAATACTACATTCCAATCTACTGCTTCAAAAGCTTGTTCCGGTGAATAGAAACCATAAGACTGTCCTACTACTAGCATCACAGCAGCACCTGCCATAGCTACCTTGACTCTATGAAAACCATGTAGTGTTTCAGTAAAAATAAGTATAAAGCTAGCTGCGAGTATAATTCCAGAAACTAACATCCCTTGATCCATAACAATAGTTTCCATAACTACCTCAATTCTTATTAATTTATATTAAACTAACATTTTATAGCTTAAACTTAAAAACATGATTCCAATAACGGGTAATTTAGTATTTAGTCCAGAAAATTTCAATACTTCTTCGGAATCAGCTGTATCTATTATTTTAAAGCATCAGGAATTTATAACATCAAAAAATTCAGATTTTTTAATTTTCGAAGACGAAGATCTTCAATGGTCAGAAATGCATTTTATAAATAAACAATTCCTTGGTTACTTAAATGATAGGCCCTGTTTTTTATCTGAACTAACAAGTGAAAGTAAATTAGATAGTAACCTTATGTTAACGCCGTTAAGAAATTTACTTGGAAGAATTCCTGATACCTTGTTCACTATCTGTTCTAGATCAATTCAATTAAGTGAATGGAGTCAAAATAATCAATTTTGTGGCAAGTGCGGTTCAAAAATGAATAATCACGAAAAAGAAAGGGCGATGTATTGTGAGTGTAATAATATACTTGTCTATCCTAGAATTTCTCCTTGCATAATAGTGCTAGTAACAAAAGGAGAAGAACTTTTGTTAGCACATAATAAAAACTTCCCAGGAGCTTTCTATAGTACTCTTGCAGGATTCATTGAAGCAGGAGAATCTGCAGAATCAGCCATACATAGAGAGATTTATGAAGAAGTAAAAGTGAAAGTCAAAAATATTAAGTACTTTGGTAGTCAGTCTTGGCCGTTTCCTAGCCAATTAATGTTAGGTTATCACGCTGAATATTTAGAAGGTGACATAAAACCTGATGGTGAAGAAATAGACTCCGCTGATTGGTTTCATTACAAAGAATTACCCCAAGTACCAACAGGAAATATATCAATATCTGGTCAGCTTATAGAAAGCTTTTTAGATACGATAAAAAATTAAGACTTATTTCTAGGGTCATTGGAGGCTCGACCCCATTCTTTTGCAGTCTTCACTTGTTTCACTTCTTCAGTGTGTAGAGAATTTTTGTTGTTAGTTTGATCGTTTGAATTATTATCAATATCTTTCTCATCCTTTTTAGGTTGAGTGGCTTTTGTCTTCTCATCACTTTTAGGTTTAGTGGATTTAGTTTTC
>CESD01023501.1_pt1 | contig 11554 bp, 9 predicted proteins | sample 531191 | NCBI WGS metagenome assembly CESD01 (sample SAMEA2622021, study PRJEB7988) | marine metagenome | biome: marine biome (ENVO:00000447); feature: deep chlorophyll maximum layer (ENVO:xxxxxxxx); material: "saline water (ENVO:00002010), including plankton (ENVO:xxxxxxxx)" | depth 188 m
TGGCTGGGTGATGACTCTCCTTCATGCGAGCTTAATAGAGTAGACTCCGAGGGCAGTTTTTACGGGTTTCCATACAAACACGCTAAAGATGTCTCTGATCCAGAGTTTGGAAAAATTCATTCAGGCTTTAACTTTATTGATCCTATTTTAGAACTAGGGGCTCATGTGGCTCCTACAGGCATAACTTTCTATTCTAAAAATATGTTTCCTAAAGAATTTTCAAATAATTTATTTATTACCTTGCATGGGTCATGGAATAGATCAAGTAAAGTCGGCTACAAAGTAATAAGAGTTGCGTTAAATGAGCTTGGCGAAGTAATTATGACAGATGATTTTATAACCGGTTGGCTTGATAATGAAAAAGTTTTAGGTCGCCCCTCAGCAGCCTTTGTCTTGAGTGATGGCAGCATGTTAATTTCTGATGATAAAGCGGATATGATTTATAGGGTAACCGCATCAAAGAATAAAAATAGCTAAAAAATTAATATCAAAAAATTTATGGAAGATTTAAATAAGTTACTTGATACCGCAAAGGAGGCTGCATTATTGGCTGGAGATTTTTTAAGGCAGGGCTCAACTAAAAATTTAGATATTCTTCATGAAAAAGGTAGAGACATAAAGCTTCAAATAGACAAAGATGCTGAGGATGTTATTAAGAAGTTTTTAGAGTCTAAAAGCAATCTTCCGATCTTAGGTGAGGAATCAGGCTTTTCAAAAGATTTAGGAGAAACATTTTGGGTGGTTGATCCCCTTGATGGAACATCAAATTTTTTCAGAGAAATTCCTATTTTTTGTGTTGCTATTGCCGTAATGCATAAGTCAATTCCTGTAGTTGGAGTTATAAACGATTTTCATAATGATGATTTATATTTTGCACATAAGGACTCCAAAGCATATAAAAATAGTGACCAGATTTGTGTTTCTGACATAGACCAGAAATCAAAAGGCACATTAGTAACTGGAATACCTGCAAAAGAAATTTATTCTGATGAGGAGTTTCATGAAATGATAAGAGAATTTCAAGACTGGAAAAAGGTTCGCATGATTGGCTCTGCAGCAATGGCTTCAGTATATGTAGCATCTGGAAAAGCGGACACTTATAAAGAAAATGACATTTTTTTATGGGATATTGCTGCTGGTGCCGCATTGGTAAAGGCTTCAGGTGGAAATGTACAAATCTCTGATATAAAAAAAGATTTTAGGGTAAATGCAAAGTTTTCGAATTCAAAAATATAAAATTAATAAGGCTCTATGAATCAAAGTGAAGTAGTAGCGGTTACATCAAGATCATTTTCAAAAAATGTTAGTTTGGTAGAAGAATTAAAGAAACATTACTCCAATGTTTTGCTTAATAATACTGGCAAGACACTCAAGGATGAAGAGCTAATTGAATTTCTTAAAAAAGCAGATAAAGCAATCATCGGAATAGAAAAAATTTCAGACTCAATGCTCTCACAACTTCCAAAGTTAAAAGTAATAAGTAAATATGGCGTCGGCCTAAATAATCTAGATCTAGATTTACTAAAAAATCACAATATTAAGCTTGGATTTACTCCAGGAGTAAACAAGCAAAGCGTTGCAGAGCTTGCTCTTGCTTTGATCTTGACTGGACTTAAGAAGATTCAGGAAAATAATATTGATATCCTAAATGGAAATTGGTCCCAAGAGAAGGGCTCAGAGCTTTATGGCAAAACAATTGGGATTATTGGATTTGGAAATATTGGTCAAAAACTAGCATCATTAATTCAACCATTTAATTGTAATATTTTATTTTTTGACGAAAGAAATTTCTTGAAGGAAGACTTAATATTACTTGCGAATGATTTAAATCTAAATTTAGATTTAATTACTCAAACTTCATTAAGACCTATTTTGTTAAAATCTAATATTCTTAGCATACACCTTCCATTGACACAGGAAACAAAAAATTTAATTTCTTTAGAAGAATTTAGTGAATTAAAATCAGATGTGTGCATCGTTAATACAGCTAGAGGAGGCATAGTTAACGAAAATGATTTATATGAATTCTTGAATAATAATCCTAATGCATATGCTGGCTTCGACGTTTTTAAGGAAGAGCCCGCATTTCATAATCCATTACTCAAATTGCCTAATTTTTTTGGAACTTCTCATCGCTCCAGTCTCACAAATGAAGGCATTTATTCTATGGGCATAGCAGCTATTAACGGATTAGATGATAATATAGAAATCACTTAAGTATTTTAATTATGAGAAAACTTTCAATCGGCACTTGGCTGAGTCTTCCGAATGAATCAATAGCAGAAATATTTGCAAAAGCAGGCTATGAATGGATTGTTATTGATCTCGAACACAGTTGTATAAATATTAATCAAGCTGAGCAATTAATAAGGGTTATAGATTTATCTGGATGCAAGCCATTTATAAGATTATCAGGTCATGATAGTTCGCAAATTAAAAGAGTGCTTGATGCAGGAGCAAAGGGAATTTTAGCTCCGATGATCGAAACTACAAATCAAATAGAGAAAGTTATAAGTGCTTGCCATTATCCACCAATCGGAACAAGAGGTATGGGTCTTGCAAGGGCTCAGGGGTATGGAGAGACTTCTGCCAAAAAGGATTATATTTCTAATCAAGTTAGTGAGGTTGAAATATATGCTCAAATTGAGTCTCTTAAAGGCATAAAAAATTGTAAGGAAATATTTTCTAAAAACATTAATGGATATTTTATTGGTCCATATGATCTCTCTGCTTCTCTAAACAATCCTGGAGTTTTTAATTCTAGAGAGTTTAATGATGCAGAGTTAGAAATGCTTAATGCTGCAAAAGAGGACAATATTAGGTGTGGATATCATCTTGTAGAGCCAGAAAAACTTCAAATAGATGAATTATTCAATAAAGGTTACGATATGATTGCATTCAGTGTAGATATAAGAATGCTAGATATTTCCGCAAGACTACCTTTTAATTAAAATGAAAAAGACCCTTGGCGTTATTCCTGCGCGAATGTCTTCTTCCAGATTTCCTGGCAAGCCGCTAGAAAGTATCTTAGGCATTCCTATGCTTGCACATTGCTTTGAACGAGCCTTGATATCAAATTCATGCGATCATTTAGTTATAGCCACTCCAGACATTGAAATATTGAATTGGGCAAATTCATATCAAATTCCTGTTGTTTTAACATCAAATGATCATGAAAGGGCAACAGAGAGAGCCGCAGAAGTTATCGAAATCTTCGAAGCCAAGGGAGATTTTTTTGAATATGTTTTATTGCTTCAAGGTGATGAACCTCAGATTAATCCTGATGATATTTCAAAGTTAAAGAATGCATTTAATGAATTTGACTCAGAGGTTTTTAATTTAATATTTCCTATTAAGAAAAATGAAATGTCTGATGAAAATGTTGTAAAAGCTATTGTTTCTATTGCTAATAAAATTCAATTTTTTTCAAGAGCTCATATTCCATATCAAAGAAATGAAGGGATACGACAATTAGGAATGATTGGTTTTACTAACCAAGCTCTTAAATTATATGTAAATCTAGAGATGACAGAATCAGAAATACTTGAATCCATTGACATGATGAGATTTCTTGAAAATGATGTTGAAATTCAAGGAGTATTTTCTTCTTCTCCAATACTTGGAGTAGATATACCTAAAGACATTCAAAAAGTTGAAGAAATGATGTCCGTTGACACATATTTTCATAAATATAAAGACAAATATATTTAATAAATGAAAAATATTCTAATTATCAGTGATGGTATACCTGGACATTTTAATCAATCGAAAGGAGTTGCCTCTATTTTGTCTTCAAAATACCCATCCAATATTACTATTGTAAATTTAAAATTTCTTAGTAGCAGGTTAAGAGGCTTTATAACTGTCTTTTCTAGATTTCTAATGCGAGCGCCAAATCGCTTTACAGCAAAAATCACATCTTTTTTTTATTTATCAATCAATACTGATGATATAGATTTAATTATTGCAGCCGGAGGTAAAACTGCACCTTTGACAGCATCCTTAAAAATTCTTAGAAATATCAAAGTTATTCAATTAGGTTCTCCTAGAGGACTACACTCCTCTTTATTTGATGCGCAAGTAACAATACAAAGATACTTTGATGACCCCTCTAATGTTGTAGCCCCTATAACACCTAGTATTTATTCTCCTAGTTCTTGTGCTGAAGCTGCAGAGACAAATAATGTTCAGAATCATTTACTGTTCTTAATTGGTGGCAAAGGTATAGGATATTCCTATGAAAATACAGAATGGAAATCTTTAATAGAAGGTATTACAAAAATTTATAAAGAAACTAATCTTCCAATCACAATAGTCACATCCAGAAGAACTGATCCAGAAGTAGAAAAAAAAATTAAATTCGAACTCAAAAATCTTCCACTTGATAACTCGGTATGGTTTCATGACGGGGCTACAAATTTTAATTTAGCTGCCTTATTAGGAGCCGCAAAAAATATCTTTGTTACTGAGGATAGTGCAATGATGATTTCTGAATCAATTAGTAGCGGGAAGCCAGTTACAACCCTCTATCCAAAATCGATTAATTCTCCACCAAGATACGAGGCTCATATTCAAAAATATTTGGATTTAAATTTTATTTTTAGGGAATCAATCGAAGAATTTTCATTAAAGGAGGTAGAAAATTCTTCAAAGAATGTTCAAAATCATTTATATGAATTACGAAATACACTCGAGGAAAGAATTCAATGGTAAGAGGCTTAGTTTGGTTTAGAACTGACTTAAGATTAGATGATAATCCCGCATTAATTAGTGCAATGAAATCATGTGACGAGGTTATAGCTATTTACATTTTTTCAGATTTACAATGGAGGCTGCATAACGAATCAAATATTAAACAGGAATTTTTATTTAATAATTTAATTTCATTAGATAAAGCACTCTTTCAATTAAATATTCCTCTAATTGCCATTAATACGGAATCATTTAAAACCGTTTCAAAAGATCTGTGCTCATTTTCAGTTGAGCACAAGATAAATCGTGTATTTTGGAATAATGAATTTGGAGTTAACGAGAATGAAAGAGATCTTCTTTCTGAAAAAGCTTTAGAAACAATTAATATTCCCATTTCAAGATTTAATGATCAGGTTATTTATGAGCCAGGATTTCTCAAAACAGCTCAAGGTAACCCTTTTTCAGTTTTTACTCCATTCAAAAGGAGGTGGATAGAAAATTTTGATATAAATTTTCTTGATATTGAAGAGCCCAAAATTGTAAAAAACATAATTTCCATAAAAAGTGATTTATCTAAAATTAAATTTTCTAGAACTCATTCTGCAAATATTGATCTGTGGCCTGCAGGAGAAGCCGCAGCTCACAACAAACTATCAAGCTTTCTAAAATCAAAAGCTAATGAATACAGCAATTCAAGAAATTCGCCAATACTAGATGGCACAAGTCGTATTTCTCCATATCTAACCTTGGGTATTCTTTCACCAAAAAGGTGTATTTTGGAGGGGCTTAAAATTAATAATTTTGAATTTACCTCTGGAAATAAAGGTATATGCAAATGGATGGATGAAATAGTTTGGAGGGAATTTTATAGAAATATAATGCATTCCTTTCCAAGAGTTAGTAAAAACAGTGGATTTCAGATTCATACTAATAAAATCAAATGGCGTTATTGCGATTCTGAGCTAGAGGCTTTTTATAATGGAAAAACTGGCTTTCCTATAGTTGATGCAGGAATTAGGCAAATGCTTAGCGAGGGGTGGATGCATAACAGACTTAGAATGGTAGTTGCAATGTTCTTTACTAAAAATATGCTTCACGATTGGAGACTAGGAGAAAAGTTTTTCATGGAAAATCTTATTGATGGAGATTTTTCCTCTAATAATGGAGGCTGGCAATGGAGCGCCTCAACTGGAACTGATGCAGCACCATACTTTAGGATTTTCAACCCAATTACTCAATCACAAAATTTTGATCCTGATGGAGAATTTATTAAACAACATATTCCAGAACTCAAAAATGTTGCCATCAAAGAAATTCATCTCCCCAAATCAGATCTTTTTTCTGAAATTGATTATCCATCACCAATCATAGATTTAAAGTCCTCTAGATTAAGAGCAATCGAGGTTTTCAAAAAAAATAATGAATCAAGAAATAGCTAAACTTTTTCCACGTACAAAAAAAATTGTACTGTTTATTTTAATTAATGCAGTTTTTATAAATTTTTTAGTTAGTAAAAATATTGATCCTGTCGTTCAAATAGGAGACGTAAAAATTATTGGTACTTATGATCGAGATCATGATATTGAATCTTTCTTGGGAGTGCCTTTTGCAATGCCACCAACTGGAGAATTGAGATGGGAAGAGCCAAAAAGCTATAAATTTCAAAAAAAGCTTTTTAAAGCCAAAGAATTCAAACCTGCATGTATGCAAGGTCCAAGAATTGTAAATTGGTATAAGAGATTAATTACTCATTTTGATGGAGATGAAGATATATTTTCCACACCTTCATTTAGCGAAGATTGTCTTTATTTAAACATATGGCGACCAAAATCAGCTTCCAAAAATAGTTTGCTGCCAGTGATCGTTTATATTCATGGTGGCAGTAATAAAGCAGGATGGTCATATGAGCCAAATTATCATGGTCATAATTATGCTAAAAGAGATGTAATTTTAGTAAGCATTCCATACAGACTTGGTATATTTGGATTTTTTATTCATGAGAACATTAATGAAAAGAATCTTGCCTTGCTTGACATAATCAGCTCTCTTAATTGGATAAATAAAAATATAAGATTTTTCGGAGGTAATCCAAATAATGTGACCTTAATGGGGGAGTCATCAGGAGCAAATAACATTAATTTTTTATTGGCCTCGCCACTTACAAAGGGCCTTTTTAACAAAGTTATTCATCAAAGTGGAGGCTCATCTATATCCTATCCATCTAAGAAAAGTATTGAAGTTGATCTTGGTAAAAAATTTGTGGATCACGTTACTAATGGTAAAGAATACAATGATATTAAAAGATATTTAAAGGGCATATCCCCATTAGAATTACTGCAATCTGCAAACAAGATCTATGCTAACCATTATTTTGATCCCATCGTTGATAATGAAGTTGTTTTCAGGTCATTGCATGACTCAATAAATAATGGAGATATTCATTCTGTTGATTTAATGATTGGATCAAATAACGATGAATGGTCGTTATATTTTGAAGGAATTGCAGATGTAGATGCTTGGTTCAAAGAGGAAACCACTAATAAACAATCCAGTCAACTTAAATCTATTTTAAAAAATATCCAAAATCCAATTAGAAAACTTGATTTGCTTATAACTGCTAAGAATTATGTTTGCCCGTCTTTAAAATTAGCTCATGAAATTAAAAAGAAGAACAAAAATGCATGGGTTTATAGTTTTGACAGGGTAAGACCAGGTATAAAAGCAAACGAATTTGGGGCTTATCATGGCGCTGAACTGCCATATGTTTTTGATAATCACGATGAGTGGTTACCAATTAATAAAATTGATAAAGAATTAACAGAGATAATGATTTCTTATTGGTTAGATTTTTCAAAATTTGGAAATCCGAATTCATTTGGCAAACCTGATTGGAAAATATTTACTTTGAACCATCAAGAGACTCAGATTCTTGGAGATGATGTATACAACATTTCTCATCCAAGTAAGAAAATATGTGAAGTTTTAATTCCTTTGAACCCAAAAGTTATGAATCTTTGATAGATACATACATCATAGCTAAAAATATAAATAGAATTGGTATTGACGAAATAAGTAAGATATTTTTTGTAAATTCAATTCCATCAACAAATAAAAACAAACCTGGAAGGACCATCAAAAGAACCGAAAATATTAATCTTAATAAAATATCTGGATTCTTTTTCATAGATTTCATTGCAGATGATGATAAAACGTATGCACAAGAATCATAGGTTGTGCAGAGAAATATCAACATTACAAATGAATAAATTCCTAAGAAAAACTTTTCATATGGAAGTGTCTGTATGATCATTAAAATTGCTAGATTAGGATTTCCGCTGTCGAGTATTTGTGGAACGTTCACTACATTTTCTGAAAACATTAGATAAGAATAGTTTCCAATAATTAGAAAGTGAAACATAGAACCTAATGCTCCAATGAACATTGTTCCAAAAATAATTTCTCTGAGTGTTTTTCCATTAGATATGTTTACAACAAAACTTCCTACAAACGGCGATAAAGCAAGCCACCATGCCCAATAAAACACAGTCCAATTTTGAACAAACTCACTACCTGTATAAGTGCTCATTTTCAAAAAATTTTTTGAAAGTGTTTGGACAGATTCAATCGATAGAGAAAATATAGCTCCAGTAGGTCCGAGAAATAAAAAAGAAGCTAGCAACAAAAAAACAAGAAAAATATTTACTAAACTCAATCTTTTAATGCCTTTACTGAGACCTAAAATTGCTGAGGTTCCTACAATCAAGAAACATATCATCAATATAGCAAGTTCGACCGATGAACTTGTATCGTAATTAAAAATGTTTGATGTAAGTAATGCAATTAATGGGAACGAGACGCCTATTGCGATTGCAGCTCCTGAAATTATGCTAACAATGTAAATAAAATCTAATAATGATCCAAAAAATTTGTTAAAGATATTTTTTGAATTTCCAATCAAGATTCCACTAAAGGTAAGATTGATATCAAAATCTTTGTTTAATTTTACTGCAAACGCAAGGGCAGGAATTGTATAAATCGCCCAGCCGGTTAGACCCCAGTGAAAATTAGAGTAGCTTCTCGCAAACAATTTTCTTTGACCAATGTCATCATCAAGATTGAAAGGAGGCTCATTAAAATAATGAGCCCATTCAATTGGAGACCAATATAAAATTGATGCACCCATACCTGCAGTAAAAATCATTACTCCCCATGAAAAAAATGAATACTTTTCTCTTCCTTGGATTTGTAATTTAGAAGAACCTCTTTTTGAGAGAGCAAAAAAAATCAAAAAAATTATTAATATAATTGCACCATACTGAAAAACACTTTCGAATTTTTTTGCCAAAAATGCGTAACTAGAGGATAGATATGTTGAAGCATTTGTTGGATCAATGAATGAATAGATAAATATTCCAAAAATAGTAATTAATACAATTGCTAATATTGAGGTATTCCAATCTTTAAAATTCATCATGATTTTAGTATATTATATTTACCAATCTTTTTAGGGGGTTAAGGAATGGACATATTTAAATTAGAAGCAATTAACAAAGCAATGCTAAAGGCATCAAAAATGGCCTTTGCAGGATCATCTATACTTTTTACAAGTAATGCAATTGCAGACGAGCAACTTGAAGAAGTCGTAGTCACAGCTCAAAAGAGAGTTCAAAATGCTCAAGATGTTGCAATGAATATTACTACTTTGGTTGATGAGTCCTTATCCGAACTTAATATCAAAGATTTCGCAGACTATGTTCTTCAATTACCCTCAGTTTCATCTCTTCAAAGAAGACCAGGCATGGGCCAGTTATTTATGAGAGGAATATCTGATGGCGGTAATGCTAACCAGTCTGGGCAACAACCATCTGTAGCTATATATGTCGATGATGCCCCGGTTACTGCTATTGGAGATAACTTAGATGTTCATATCTATGACATTGAAAGAATAGAGGTTTTAAACGGACCTCAAGGAACGCTTTTCGGCGCCTCAGCTCAAGCTGGAAATCTAAGAATTATTACAAAAAAACCAGGAAGTGAGTTTGATGCTGGAGGAAGCTTTAGCGTCTCATCTACATATAGCGGCTCAACAAGTGACCTATTTGAAGCATTTGTTAATATCCCTTTAAGTGATAATGCTGCAGTTAGAATTGTTGGTTTTAGCGATAACGATGGTGGATATATTGATGCAGTTGCTGACTCAATAACTTATCCGGTTAGCGGAATAACAAGAACGAATGAAAATTACGTGCAAAATGACTTCAATGAAGCAATGACATCAGGTTATAGAGCTGCATTAAGGATCGATTTAAATGATTCGTGGTCCATAGATGCAAATGTTATGGGACAAGAAACTGAAACTAAGGGAATATGGGATCATGATCCCGACAGACTTGGAGAATATAAAGTTGGTAGATTTTTTGAAGACTCACAAGATGACGATTGGACAAAATTTGCTGCGACCATATCAGGAGATTTAGGTTTTGCTGATATTACTTTTACAACTTCTGTTTTAGAGAGAGATTTTCAAGTATTTAATGATTATTCTCATTATTCTGTAAACGGCTATGTTGAAGGTTATTACACATGTTATACATATTATTTTGGAGATTGTGTTGACCCGAGTATTCAATATGAAAATTATACAGTTCAAGATATTGAGACAACTGAATTAAGAATTGCCTCTAAGGACAATGCTAAGTTGAATTGGATCCTAGGAACTTTTTATAGCGAAAGTGACACAGAATTTAATTCTCAATGGCATATTCCTCCAATACATCCTGATGCAAAAGTGCCAACAACAAAGGATCTATACTATCAAACTGATCAAAGAAGGTCTGATGAAGAAACTGCATATTTTGGAGAATTATATTATCAAGCAACAGATAGATTGCTAATCACTCTTGGACAAAGGAAATTTGAAAATGAGACAAAATTGAAAGGTTTTTCAGGAACAGTCTGGTGGCCGTCATCTCTCTATGGAAGCTCTACAAGACCTGATAATGTGAATTCTAATTTTAAAGGTGATGATACTATAAGTAAGTTAAATCTCTCATATGATATAAATGATGATACTTTAGTCTATGTAACTTATTCTGAAGGTTATCGACCTGGTGGAGCTAACAGGACGCTTCAAATCGGAGCTTTTTATGAAGCAGATTTTCTCGAGAATCGAGAAATTGGATTTAAACATACTTCTTCTGATGGGAGGTTTAGGTTTAATGGGGCAAGCTATCAAATGGATTGGGATGATATTCAGCTAAGCTGGTTTGATCCGTCAATCTCTCTTTTAACTTTGGTAGATAATGTAGGTAAAGCTTCCAGTGATGGATTCGATATTGATGCTACATATCTTTTGACTGATCAATGGAAAGCTTCGATTGGCTATGCTGTAAATGATGCAACTTTGAAAGAAGACTATTATCTAAGAGGTGTTGTAAGAGCTACTGATGGGCAAGATCTACCTTTTGCACCTGATAAAAAATATACATTTAATCTTAGCTATGACTATAGCGATGATTCGTTCGGCCAAATTAATTATGTGAAGACAGGTGGAATGTGGAGTGACTTGATGGCAGATACTAGGCAGCGCCAAGCTCCTTACGGTATTCTCAATGCGTCATGGACGTTGGTAAGAGATGATTTATCAATTCAATTCTTTGGTGAAAATCTGACTAATAAAGTTGCTGAGTTATATAAGAATATCCAAGATGTACAACCCCTTGTTACTGTTAATAGACCTAGGACAGTTGGAATAAAGTTTTCTTGGAAGTTAAAAAAATAATCTGATTGGTTATAATCCCCTGTATTTAAAAATATAGGGGATTTTTTTTGTCCAATTTTCAATCTAATGAGTCACTGCAAA
>CESD01062656.1_pt1 | contig 11531 bp, 12 predicted proteins | sample 531191 | NCBI WGS metagenome assembly CESD01 (sample SAMEA2622021, study PRJEB7988) | marine metagenome | biome: marine biome (ENVO:00000447); feature: deep chlorophyll maximum layer (ENVO:xxxxxxxx); material: "saline water (ENVO:00002010), including plankton (ENVO:xxxxxxxx)" | depth 188 m
GCCATCATGCTTGTCTCAGAACCAGAAAAAAAGGCAGAAAATAGCACAAGCAATACTATCGAGCCAAAAAGAATCCAAAGTGGTATTTCGTTCAATTTAAAGTGTCCCTAAAAGGGCATGAGATAAATAAAAAATATTCAAGAAGCAATAATAATTTTCAAGATAGAACTTATTATAACCAATCTTGGCTATCTGTAAAAAGCATTGAATTAAAGATTTTTCTTGAAAGCATCGTTTTATGCCTTAGAATAAGCGCCTTTTTAAATAATATAGAGGCAATTCTTAATAAATGTTGACAATTAGACTAGCCCGTTCAGGGGCAAAAAAAAGACCTTTCTATCATATAAGTGTAGCTGATTCGCGTATGCCACGTGATGGACGATTTGTTGAAAGAGTTGGCTATTACAACCCTATAGCTTCTGGCCAAGAAGTTAGGCTCGAAGTAAATTTAGAAAGAATTGATTATTGGATATCTAAAGGTGCTCAACCAAGTGATAGAGTTTTAAATTTACTCAAACAGAACAAAGAAACTCCAGAACAAACAGAAAAAAGACTTGCCGTTAAAGAGGCCAAAAGAGTTAAGAAATTAGCGCTTAAAGCAGCAGCAAAACAAGCCGAAGAAGCTCCTGCAGAAGAAGCAGAAGCGGCACCAGCCGAAGAAGCTCCGGCAGAAGAAGCTCCTGCAGAGGAAGCAGAAGCGGCACCAGCCGAAGAAGCTCCGGCAGAAGAAGCACCAGCAGAAGAAAAGTCTGATGAAGAATCTCCTGCTCAAGAAGAGGAAGAAGACAAAAGTTCTTAAAAAGAACCTTCTCGTTTATCTATGCGGTCCTCAGACCGGAATATATTACTAGGGAAACTTGGAAAGCCACATGGAGTGAAAGGTTTTCTATATATTCACTATTATGGTGAAGACCCAAATAATTTATATGATTATGAAAATTTATTTCTTTTAGATAGAACGCGCCTAATTGTCGAAAAGTTAATATTAAAAAAAGATAGAGTCATCCTTAAATTTATTGGCATTAATACAAGAAATGATGCAGAGAATTTAAGAGATAAAGATCTTTATGTTGATGAAAACGCTCTGCCTGTCCTAAATAACAATGAAGCATATCATTTTCAGTTAAAAGGAATGACAGTCAAGAATTCACAGAATAGGAACTTGGGAAAAATAAAAGAAATACTAGAAACTAAAGCCAACGATGTTCTTGTTATTGAACCCACTAAAGAAAGTATAGATATAAATGAAAGGTTGGTGCCTTACATTAAAGATGAAATAGTAAAACAAATAAATATGGCAGAAAATACTATTTTGATTGATTGGCCAGAAGACTATTGATATGCATTTCAATTTAATAACGATTTTTCCGGAACTAGTTGAGAATTTTGTATCTCACGGAATCATTTCCAAAGCGGTTGAAACAAATAAACTTTCAATCATGACTTGGAATCCAAGAGAATTTAGTGCAGATAAAAATAGGAGGATAGATGAGAAGCCTTATGGAGGAGGACCTGGAATGGTTTTGCAACCAGAGCCTTTAATTGAAACAATAAATTATATAAAACAGAAAAATAAGACGTATGTAGTGTCAATGGCTCCTCACGGTAGAGTTTTGAATCAAAAAAAATTATTAGAATTAAGTAAAAAAAAGAATTTAACAATTATTTCTGGTCGATATGAAGGAATTGATAACAGAGTTGAAGAAACTTCTGTAGATGAAGTTTGCTCTTTAGGTGATTACGTACTTAATGGAGGAGAATTACCTTCCTTAATTTTATTAGAAGGTATTGCTAGATTAGTAGAAGGAGTCCTAGGAGATGACAACTCACTATCAGAAGAATCTTTTAATCATGGTTTATTAGAATTTCCTCAGTACACCCGTCCTGAGAATAGTAAATATGGTAATGTCCCTGAAGTATTGCTTAGTGGGAATCATGCGGAAATCAAAAGATGGAGGCTTAAAGAGTCTTTAAGGAGGACTTTATCTTTTAGGCCTGACTTAATTGAATCAAGAAATCTCACTGTCGAAGAAAAGCAACTTATTAATGAAATTAAAGGTGAAGGTTGATACTTTTATCTGATAGAATGCGCAACCTCAAGAAACATTTAATATAAAAATGAGTAAAAACAAGCACATTCAGAAAGTAGAAGCTTCTCAGTTAAGAGATGATATTCCTGATTTCGCCCCTGGAGATACTGTAGTAGTTGATGTAAGGGTTGTTGAAGGAAGCAGAGAACGTCTACAACCGTTCGAAGGTCTTGTTTTAGCTGTAAAAAAGAGAGGGTTAGGATCTTCTTTCATTGTTAGAAAAATATCAAATGGAATTGGTGTAGAAAGAACTTTTCAAACTCATAGCCCTATAATTAGCAATATTAAAGTTAAAAGGCGCGGTGATGTAAGACAAGCAAAATTGTTTTATTTGAGAGAAAGAGCAGGACGTTCGGCTAGGATTAAAGAAAAACTTACCTAAATCTATGCAAGCTGATCAAGTATATGAGCAGCAAATCCCCAGAATCAGAAAACTTAATCGATAATTTTATTGATGATTTGTGGCTTGAAAAAGGTCTTAGTAAGAATACATTGAGTGCCTACAGACAAGATGTATCGTCTTTTAATGAATGGCTAAGAAATATTAACCTTTTGGAAGTAACCAAAGTAGAGCTCCTAGACTATCTAGCTTTTAGATTAAAAAAGGGATATAGCAGCAGGTCTACAGCAAGATCATTATCCAGCCTAAGAGCCTTATATAATCATCTGAGTAATAAATACAATTTAAAAGAAAACCCAACAGCAAAAATTGATAGCCCTAAATTAGGTCATTCGCTCCCAAAAGTCATATCTGAAGAAGAAGTTGAGAGTTTAATTAAAGCTCCTGACACAAAAGAGCCTATAGGGTTAAGAGATAGAGCAATGTTAGAACTGATATATGCTTGTGGGCTTAGGGTGTCTGAATTAATCAGTTTAGATTTATTAAATGTAAATCTAAGACAGGGAGTTATAAGAGTAATTGGTAAGGGAGCTAAAGAAAGATTAATCCCTATGGGAGAAGAGGCTTTGTTTTGGGTTTCTGAATACATAAATCGAGGAAGAAGCATTCTTATTGCTAAAGACGAAAGAGAATCAGCTTTATTTCTGAGCAAAAGAGGAACTTCAATGACTAGACAGACTTTTTGGTACAGAACTAAAGAGTACGCTCTTAAATCAGGAATAGATAAAAATCTTTCTCCCCATACTTTAAGGCATGCTTTTGCTACTCATCTACTTAATCATGGAGCTGATCTAAGAACAGTTCAGCTTTTATTAGGTCATACTAGTCTTTCAACAACTCAGATTTATACTGAAGTTGCTAGACATAGAATGAAAGAATTACATAATGAACATCATCCAAGAGGTTAAAATGAAAGTCTTAGTTAAATTGACATTAATTATATTTATTTCAAGCTTTGCTTACGGATGTACTTCTGACGAAGCAATTATTGAAGATAAAACGTTAGCAATAGCAAATAAGCTAAATGAGATGCTGCCAGAATCTATTCAATTAAATTCTATCAACTCGACTGATATAGAAGGTTATTATGAAGTTAATTTTGAGGGAGTTGAGCCCCTATATGTAACTTCTGATGGAAATTATTTAATTTCTGGAGATATCTACCTTATAACCGAAGAAGGGCTAATAAATAAATCAGAAGCTCGTAGAGACTTTCAAAGAAAAACTTTGCTAGAAGGAATGGATGTTCAAAAATTCATAATTTTTGCACCGCAAGTAGTGAAACATAACGTATATGTTTTTACAGATGTTGATTGCGGCTACTGTAGACAATTTCATGATCAAATCAATGAATACCTCGATTTAGGAATAAAAGTTAACTATTTGGCTTATCCAAGAGCGGGCATTGGTTCAGACTCTTATAGAAGAATTGTTTCTGCTTGGTGTGCGGATGACCCAAATTACTCTATTACTATATTAAAACAAGGTGGCGAGATTACAGATAATGTATGCAGCATAAATCCAGTAGAAAGTCACTTCAACCTAGGTAGATCGATAGGAGTTCAAGGGACACCTTCAATAGTCACTCAAGCGGGAAAAATGATACCTGGATACCTTCCTCCTCAAGAATTACTTAATTTACTCGATACAAATAGTTAGAATTGTTAAATGGATAAAGATTTTCCGAGAGTTAATCAATTACCGCCGTATGTTTTTGACGAAATACAAGCGCTAAAAGCTACTGCCAGAAAGGAAGGTAAAGACATTATAGATTTTGGTATGGGTAATCCTGACAAGGCTACCCCAGAAGAAATTGTTGAAAAACTTAGAGAATCCTCACTTAAACCTAGCACTCATAGGTACTCTCAGTCAAAAGGTATACCTAGGCTAAGGAAATCAATTTGTGACTGGTATCAAAGAAAGTTCGACGTAACTTTAGATCCAGAGTCTGAGGCTGTAGTAACAATGGGATCTAAAGAAGGTTTGGGGCACTTAGCTTTAGCCACCCTTGATAAAGGAGATGCTGTATTGGTTCCGAATCCTTCATACCCTATTCATCCTTATGGTTTTGTGATTGCTGGAGCTGATATCAGGCATGTGCCTATAGGAGAAAATATAGATTTCTTTGCTGAACTAGAGTCTGCAATTACTAACTCTTTTCCAAAACCAAAAATGCTTGTTTTAAACTTTCCAGGTAATCCTTCTACGGAATGCGTAGATCTTGAGTTTTTCCAAAAAATTATTAGTTTTGCTAAAGAACATAAAATTTGGGTTATACAAGACCTTGCCTATGCAGACATATGTTTTGATGATTATAAAGCTCCATCTATTCTTCAAGTTGACGGGGCGAAAGAGGTTGCAGTTGAATTCTTCTCTCTATCTAAGAGTTATAACATGCCAGGATGGAGAGTGGGTTTTTGCTGTGGGAACAAAGACTTGCTCGCTGCTTTGTCTCGAATAAAGTCTTACTTTGACTATGGTTTATTTACTCCTATTCAAGTAGCAGCAATAAAGGCATTAGATGACGGAGATGATTATGTTGAAGAAATCCGATTAAGATACCAATCTAGAAGAGATGTTCTAGTTAAGGGATTAAATGACGCCGGCTGGAAAGTAGATGCCCCTAAGGGCACCATGTTTGTTTGGGCAAAAATACCTAGCACTTTAAGGTCTCTAGGCTCTTTAGAGTTCAGTAAAAGGCTATTGAAAGAAGCTGAAGTCGCAGTATCACCCGGTATAGGATTTGGAGAATATGGGGAAGGGTACGTTCGTTTTTCTTTAATTGAGAACGAACAAAGAACGAGACAGGCTGTAAGAAATATTAAAAAATTCTTATCTAAAGCAAGTAAGGTTCAAGCGATAGGGTAAATATGAACTCTCTAAAAATAGGAATATGTGGTGTTGGTAATGTGGGAGGAGCTGTACTTGATACCCTTGAGAAGAACCCAGAAATTATCCAAAGCCAAGGAGGAGTTAAGCTTGATGTTGAAATTGTAGGCGCTAGAAAAGGAAAATCTGCTGTAACAAATAAAAATTTAAATGTGGTTAAAGATCTAAGAGAAGTTGCAGCTAATAAAGAGATAGATGTATTCGTTGAATTGATAGGAGGATGTGACTTAGCAAAGGATTTAGTAGAAACAGCAATTAAAAATGGTAAACACGTGGTAACTGCCAATAAAGCATTAATAGCCTCTCATGGCGATGAGTTGTTTAAGTTAGCTAAAGAAAATAATGTACAGATTGGTTTTGAGGCGTCCGTTGCTGGAGGCACCCCAGTTATCAAAGCTCTAAGAGAAGGGTTGGTAGCAAATAAAATTTTATGGTTTGCAGGTATTTTAAATGGAACAACCAATTTCATATTGAGCGAAATGGCTGAGAAAAATAAGAGCTTTAATGATGCTTTAAAAGAAGCTCAAAATCTTGGATTAGCAGAAGCAGATCCTACGATGGATATCGATGGCACTGACGCAGCACAAAAAGCGACTATCTTGGCAGCCCTAGCCTTTAGAGTTCCTTTCGATTTTAAATCTGTAAGTTATGGTGGAATAGAGCAAGTTGATGCTGAAGATTTAAATTATGCAGAAGAATTAGGCTATGCCATAAAGCACATTGCTTACGGCAATTTAATAGAACATAAGGCCAGTGTCAGCGCTTACCCAACACTTGTTTCAAAAGATTTATTATTATCCCAAGTAGGGCAACAAATGAATGCATTGGATATTTTTTGCGAGGATATGGGGTCTACTGTTTATTATGGTCCTGGTGCAGGGCCTAAGCCAACGGCATCAGCCGTGATAGCAGATTTAGTAGATGTAGCAAATGGAGGATGGTCTTTAATAGACACTAGCAACGATCTTAATACTCTAACTAAAACAAATTCAAATTTTCCCAGATATTTTAGACTGAATGTAAAGAATGAAGCTGGAGCAATAGCAAAAATTTCTTCAGTTTTTGCAGATGACGATATTAGTATTGAAGCATTAATTCAGCATGAAGCAAGAAAACTTCCAGAAGACACGCAAGACACTGTTCCAGTAGTAATTATTTCTGGATCTGTAAGTGATGAATTAATTTCAAGACTTATAGAGAATCTTGAATCTATGAAAGAGATAGAGGGAAAAGTGAGACAGTTTAGAATACATAATGCTATATAGAAGCACTAGGGGGAAGTCTCCAGAAGTAACCTTTTCAGAAGTATTGCTTGGAGGGCTAGCTCCAGATGGCGGTTTATATATGCCAGCTAATTTCCCGAAACTAACATCAGAAGAGATAAATAGTTTTGTAGATTTACAATTTCATGAGTTAGCAACTGAGATACTTTTTCCTTTTGTTGAAGGGGACATAGATAGAAAGGTATTTAGTAAACTTGTAGAAGAAACTTATAAAGAATTTGAAACGGAAAACGTAGTTGAGCTAGTTGAATTAACAGAAAATAGACAAATCCTAGAATTATTTCATGGCCCAACTCTTGCTTTTAAAGATGTGGCCATGCAACTTCTAGGATCTTTACTCAATCACTTCGCTAAAGAACAAGGGAAGAAGATAGCTGTTTTGGGAGCGACTTCTGGAGATACAGGTGCAGCAGCAATTTCAGCATGTGCGAGGCATGAAAATGTAGAAGTATATATTCTTTATCCTCATAAAAAAGTTACAGACATACAAAGAAGACAGATGACAACTACCTGTTCAAAAAATGTTTATCCTTTAGCCGTACAAACCGATTTTGATGGTTGTCAGTCCATAGTTAAAGAAATTTTCTTAGATAAAGATTTTCATATTGAAAGCACAAGATTCATTGCCGCCAATTCAATTAATTGGGCAAGGTGTATGACCCAATCTGTGTATTTCTTTTGGGCTTATCTGAAATTAAAGAATTTAGAGAAAGATATAATTTTTTCTATACCCTCAGGAAACTTTGGCCATGCTTATGCAGGGTGGACCGCAAAAGAAATGGGACTTCCTATTAAAAAACTAATGATTGCTACCAATAGCAATGATGTTCTGCATAAGCTTTTTTCAGATAATCATTATGCTAAAAGTTCAGTAGATCAAACCTTGGCACCTAGTATGGATATATCAGTAGCAAGTAATTTTGAGAGGCTCTTATATAACTTACATGATAATAACTCCGAAGCTATATTCTCGATAATGAATGAATTTCCAAAGCAACCTATCTCAATACCAAAAGATAAATGGGATTTAGTAGTTAAGTTTTTTTCTAGTGAGAGTTGTTCAGATGAAGATATAAAACAACAGATTAGAAGAACATTTAAAGAATCAGGCTATCTATTAGACCCTCATACAGCTACTGGTATAAGAGCTGCTAATACCTTAGGGGAAGAAGATGATTTGATTGTAACCATGGCAACTGCCCATCCTGCTAAGTTTGGGAATGCTATAGATGAAGCTATACCTGGACATAATTTAGATATCCCACAAAGATTAAAGGTAGTCTTGGACCAAGACGAGTCTTACGAGGTGCTTCCTGAAAATTATCAAAATATTAAGCAATTTATTCTCGCGAACGTAAATTAGACATCATGATTGAAATTACCTCTTTAAACGAAGACTTAAAAGATCACCATAAAAGAATAAGCGATCTAAGGGGGTATCTTTGACGTTGATAACAAGACTTCCAGATTAGCTGAATTAATATCTCAACTCAGTGAGCCTTCTGTTTGGGATGACCCTCAAAAAGCACAAGGGCTTAATAAAGAAAAAGTTAATCTTGAAAAGGAACTTAATAAGTTCATTAAGTTAGAAGAAGCAATTAAGGATTCCATCGAGCTTTCAGAAATTGCTATCGAAGAAGAAGACGGTGATGCTTTAGAAGGAATAGCCTTAGAAATAGCTGAACATGCTATTTTATTGCATGAGCTAGAATTCATAAGGATGTTTTCCAATGAAATGGATCCTAATAATGCTTTCCTAGATATCCAATCAGGATCAGGCGGAACTGAAGCTCAAGATTGGGCTGAAATGATAATGAGGATGTATTTAAAATGGGGAGAAGCAAAAAATTTCAATACAGAAGTTGTTGAAGTTTCTCCTGGTGAGGTCGCTGGAATTAAGAGTGCAACAATAAGGTTTGAAGGCAGTTATGCTTACGGGTGGTTAAGGACTGAAACTGGCGTACATAGGTTGGTTAGAAAATCTCCTTTTGACTCTGGTAGCAGGAGGCACACATCATTTGCTTCAGTTTTCATTTCACCGGAAATAGATGAAGAAGTTGAAATTGATATAAATCCAGCAGATTTAAGAATAGATACTTACAGAGCTAGCGGTGCTGGGGGACAACATGTTAATAAAACAGATTCTGCTATTCGGATCACACATGAACCTTCTGGTGTTGTCGTTCAATGTCAGTCTCAAAGGTCGCAACATCAAAATAGAGACAAGGCAATGCAGCAACTTCGTGCAAAACTCTATGAAATAGAGATGAATAAGCTAGAAGCAGAAAAACAAAGCCAAGAAGAATCTAAAGCAGATATAGGTTGGGGTAGCCAAATAAGGTCTTATGTATTAGATTCAGCTAGAATAAAAGACTTGAGGACTGGTGTGGAGACTTCAAATTGCTCAGGAGTATTAGACGGAGATTTGGATCAGTTTATTGAAGAGAGCCTTAAGTTAAATATTTAAAAAGTATGACAGATAAACCTAACGAAAGTGAGTTACTAGAATTAAGAAAAGCTAAGCTAGATGAACTTAGAGCTTCTGGAAACGCTTTTCCTAATAAATTTAAGAGAGATTCTTTGGCAGATGATCTGCATTCCTTATATGGAGAATTGGAGAATAACGATCTAGAGAAGAAAAAAGAAGTTTATTCAGTTGCAGGCAGGATTATGCTTCAAAGAATAATGGGCAAAGCTAGCTTTATGACCATTCAAGACATGTCTGGTCAAATACAGGCATATCTAACAAAAAATGATCTACCAGAAGGTGTATATGAATCTTTCAAGGCTTGGGATCTTGGTGATATTGTTGGTCTCAAAGGGAAGTTATTTAAAACTAAAACCGGTGAACTCACTATACATGCTAATGAGATAGAACTATTAACTAAGTCTTTAAAGCCTTTACCAGAAAAACATGCTGGACTGGTTGATACTGAGCAAAGATACAGAAAAAGGTATTTAGATTTAATTACAAATGAAGAGAGCCGTGAAATTTTTAAACAGCGAAGCTTTTTAATTAAAGAGATCAGAAGTTTCTTTGACGGTGAAGGTTTTATGGAAGTAGAAACTCCAATGATGCACTCTACTTTAGGAGGCGCTGCCGCTAAGCCCTTTATTACTCATCACAACACACTTGATTTAGATCTATATCTCAGGATAGCTCCAGAATTATATTTAAAGAGATTAGTTGTTGGTGGTATAGAGAAAGTCTTTGAGATAAATAGAAATTTTAGAAACGAAGGGTTGTCTACTAAACATAATCCAGAATTTACTATGCTCGAATATTATACAGCTTATGCTGATTTTAATGACCAAATGTTGTTTCTAGAACGATTATTTGGACACCTCTCTAGCGAATTGAGTGGAACGTCTAAAATAACAATTGAAGGTAAGGACTATGATTTATCTAAGCCTTTTAAAAGAATAGGATTACTTGAATCAATAGCAACGAAACTTTCTATATCTATAGATGATCTCTCTGATAGGAATAAACTCGAAGAACTTTCTAAAAACCATAACATTGAAGACTATAAATCATGCTCTGATGGAAAGTTGCAATTTGAATTGTTTGAAAAAGTTGTTGAAGACGATTTAATTGAACCGACTTTTATTATTGATTACCCAGTAGAAGTGTCTCCACTTTCACGACTTTCAGATAATAAAGAAGGTCTAGTGGATAGATTTGAGCTTTTTATTGGCGGTAATGAGATTGCCAATGGTTTCTCTGAGTTAAATGACCCTGAAGACCAAGCTGAAAGATTCAAAGCACAGGTTGAACAAAAGGCTTCAGGTGATGAAGAGGCCATGGAATATGATGAAGAATACATCGAAGCGCTTGAGTATGGGCTACCTCCTTGCGCAGGAGTAGGTATAGGTATAGACAGGCTAGTGATGCTCTTCACGGGAGCAGAGTCTATACGAGATGTCTTGTTATTCCCTCAAATGAAACCGAAGTCCTAAAAAGTCTTATAAGAGATCTGAAACAGCTTCTTTCTCCGAAAGGAGTTCTTCCGTGGTTATCTGTATTTTTGATTGAGCAAATTCATTCAATTCTAGACCTTGGATAATTTCTACTTTTCCGGGAGCAGTTGTTCTTAGGGGATATCCAAAAATTAATCCTTCTGGGACACCATAACTTCCATCGCTTGCAATCGCTGCACTGAAAGAATTATTTTCAGGAGTTACATTCTCAACAGCTTTAACGGTATCTATTGCGGCATTAGCTGCAGAAGCAGCGGACGAAGCGCCTCTTGCATCGATAACCGCTTTACCTCTTTGCTGAACAAGAGGCAGATATTCGTTTTCAATCCATTTTTCATCATTTATTACTTCCGCAGCACTTATTCCGTTAATTTTAGCGTTGTATGGATCAGGGTACATCGTGGGACTGTGATTCCCCCAAATGGTCATATTGCTAACGGAAGTTATGTCAGATCCAGCCTTTAAAGCCAGTTGAGCCTTTGCCCTGTTAGCGTCCAAAGCAGTCATAGCAAACCATTGCTGAGAATCATTATTTGCGTGTTCTTTTCCTATCAGAGCATTAGTGTTAGCAGGATTCCCCACAACCAATATCTTGGCTTCCTTATTTGCTAAGCTTCCAATGGCCGATCCTTGATCAGTGAATATTCCTCCATTTATTTTTAATAAGTCACTCCTTTCTTCTATTTTTTTTCCATCTATTACTATTCCTCTAGGTATGCTGCCAACTAACAAAACCCAATCAGCTCCATCTACTCCTTCTTTTATATCAGCAGTTGCTAACATAGACCCTGTCTGATCAAAGCCACAGTCAACTAATTCCATTATTGTTCCTTCAAGCTTGTCCACTACTTGAGGTATTTCTACCAATCTAAGGTTAACTTTAGTATC
>CESD01028477.1_pt1 | contig 11530 bp, 10 predicted proteins | sample 531191 | NCBI WGS metagenome assembly CESD01 (sample SAMEA2622021, study PRJEB7988) | marine metagenome | biome: marine biome (ENVO:00000447); feature: deep chlorophyll maximum layer (ENVO:xxxxxxxx); material: "saline water (ENVO:00002010), including plankton (ENVO:xxxxxxxx)" | depth 188 m
TCCTCAGTATCTACTCCTAAATGAATATTACTTATAGATTCTTTTGCATATATAACTTCCTTATTATCCATAGCTCTCATTTGTTCAAGTTGCTTATCTAGCTCTCTTTTACTTTGAGGCCATTTCACAAACTGCTTTAAAAAACTTGCTCGATAAGCATAAATTCCAAGATGAAGTTTGGCTTTATCAACATCACACTTATCATCTATCTTTCGAGAAAAATTAATTACACTTCCATCCTCTTTAATCCATAATTTAACTACACTTGTATTGGATATGTCTTTGGCATCTAATTTAGCGAATAAAGTTGCCATATTTGAAGATTTTTGTACCATTAAATCGAATAGATTATTGATATCTTCGGGATCTATAAAAGGCTCATCTCCCTGCACATTAACAACAATCTGATCCTCTTCTAAGTCAAGATTATTTACGGCTTCCGCAAGTCTGTCTGACCCTGTCAAATGATCTGGTCTGGTTAAAATTGTATCAATATTATTATTGGAACAGTGAGAAATAATCTCTTCTGAATCCGTAGCAACTAAGACTTTTTTAGCCTTACTTTGTTGAGCTTGCTCGTAAACTCTTTGTATTAATGTTTTATTACCTATAAGTTTTAATGGTTTTCCAGGTAACCGCATTGATTCCATTCTAGAAGGTATTAAAACAATAAAATCCTGCATCTAATCTATTTTACGAGCTTCATCAGGAAGCATTACAGGTATTCCATCTTTAATTGGGTAGGCTAATTTACTTTTTTTACAAATTAGTTCATCTCCAACTTGTTCCAATGGTGCTTTAGAAACAGGACAAACCAATATATCCAATAACTTCTTATCTAATGCTGTCATTTATTCTCCAATTCTTTTAGTTTCGTAAGTAATTCTGTTTTAAATTTAACATCCTCAATTTCTGCTTCAATTGATAAGTACCAAAGATTTTTATTTTTCATATCCATACATCTGACAGCGTCCTTTTCCGTCATTAAGATTGGATGATTATCTTCAAAATTTAAATCCTCATCTTTAAATTGATAGTGATCTGGAAAACTATGCTCTACAAGATTAAGGCCTAAAACAGTTAAAGTATTATAAAATTTTGAAGGATTTCCTATTCCTGCAACAGCATGCACATTTCTTGATAGCGGCCAGTCCTTAGCTGGAAACCTTCTATTATCACTTAGCCTTACCCACTCCAGAGGTTTGTAAGTCATTAAACAGTCTTCGTCAATCTCTTCAATATTTAATCTTTTTGTTGAGCTAACTATAAAGTCAGCAGCTTTGGAGCGCTCTATAGGCTCCCTTAATGGACCAGCTGGTAAGCAAAGACTATTTCCTATTCCTCTAATGCCATCAAATACAACAATTTCCATATCTCTGCCTAATTTATAATGTTGCAATCCATCATCGCTTATAACTATATCTGTGTCTGTATCTTCTAATAATTTCTTAACGGCCTGAGTTCTGTTAGGAGAAATACAAACAGGTCTGTTAGTGTTTCTATATATTATAAGTGGCTCATCTCCTGAATCCTCTATTCTAGAATCTTCGTTAATAACTAGAGGGAATTGATTTGATTTACTACCATAACCTCTACTTACTATTCCAGGTTTATATCCTTGCTCCTCAAGAACTTTAGAAAGCCAAATAACAAAAGGTGTTTTTCCAGAACCCCCTACAGTTATATTTCCTACAACTATTACTGGAATGTTAGGCTTCCAAGAAAGTTCTGAATTAAGTAAAAATTTATTTCTTCTTCTTGTGACTAAAGATCTAATTAGTCTAGAGAATGGCCATAGGACCCATAACCAAAGCCTTTTTTTGTACCAACTATCTTCAATAAAGCTGACTTGATCTATTTCAGCATCTTCAGGAATAGTTAAATCTGTAACTTCATCTGTTTTGGTTGTTACCTGAAGGTCATCTTTAAATTGATTTCTATGTAACTCTGCATAATGGCTATCCTTTTCTATAAGAGATGCGTGGTCACCTACTTCTACAATCTTCCCATGATCCAATACAACAATCTTATCTGCAGATTCAATTGTAGAAAGACGGTGAGCAATAACTAAAGTAGTCTTATTTTTTGATAACGCAACAAGAGCCTCTTGAATATAATTTTCTGACTCAGAATCCAGGGCTGAAGTAGCTTCATCAAGAATAAGTATGGAAGCATCTTTTAATATAGCTCTTGCTATGGCTATCCTTTGACGCTGGCCTCCGGAAAGTAAAACACCATCATCTCCTGCTTGCGTCTCATATCCATCTGCCATTAATTCTATAAAAGTATCAGCATTAGCCTTTCTCGCTGCTTCTTTTATTTGCGTCAAATCATTATTAGAAGATCCATAATTTATATTGTTGGCAATGGTATCGTTAAACAAAGTAACATTTTGGCTAACTAAAGATATATGTGATCTTAAATTAGTTATTTCATACTCACTTACAGATACGCCGTCTATCATTATTTCTCCTTCGTATCCATCATAAAACCTAGGAAGCAAGCTCATTAATGTAGTTTTTCCAGCACCAGATTTTCCAACAAAAGCTACGGTTTCACCTTTATTAATAGTTAAATTAATATCTTCTAATGTGTTTGCTCCTTCTGCTCCTGGATACGAAAAATTAAGATTTGAAAAACTTATCTCTCCATTAATATAGTCAGCTGTGTAAGTGCCTTCATTTTTTTCAGGTGTTTCGTCCAATTGACCGAATATATCTTCAGCTGCTGCCAATCCCTTTTGTATTTGGCTGTTTATTTCTGAGAGTTGTCTTACTGGTTTTGCAAGCATTCCTGCAGCACTAAAAAAAGCTATAAAAGTACCAGGAGTCATATTGGTAACAATGGAAGCATCTAATGCTAACCAAGTTATTAAAGCTAAAGCTGCAGACACAAAAAGTTGAACTAAGGGCGAGGCAATTGAATTAGTAGCTTCCAGTTTTAGATTCTGCTTTCTATTGTTATCACTTGCTTCATTGAATCTACTGATTTCATACTCTTCTCCTCCAAAAGATTTCACTTCTTCATGACCGTTTATGGTTTCAGAAGCTACATGTGTTACATCTCCCATGGCTGTCTGAATTCTTCCACTAATTTTTCTAAGTCTTCGTGCAGTTACCCCAACTATAATTGCAATGAATGGAGCAGCTATGAAAAGAAACATTGCTAATTTCCAATTTAGAAACATTAAGTATGTAATGAGACCTATTACTAACAAACCTTCACGTATAAATATTTTTAATGCATTTGTGGCCGCTCCAGTTACTTGCATAACATTAAAGGTTATTCTTGAGATTAAATGCCCGGAGCTATGTTGGTCATAATAAGAGCTTGGTAGAACAGTCAGTTTATTAAACAGTTCAGTTCTAATGTTGTGAACAAGTCTGTTTGATATTGAAGAGAGTAGATAATTTCCTACAAAAAAACCTATCCCTCTAACTAGCGCTATAGCAATTAAAGCTAAGGGAAGAATAAGTCTCATGTCTCCAATGGGATCATTAACATAGTCAATAACCCTCTTAAGCCATTCAGTTGCTGCAACTTGCGAACCTGAATAAACAGCAAATCCTATAATACTAACAACAAATAGAGGTATATAAGGTAATACATATGATAGTAATCTACCGTAAAGGCGAATACCTGATAGCTCTGTATTTTTTTTGGTCATAGACTCTATTCTAGATTTAATAACCTATCCAGTCGACTTGAGACATTCTTATCATGAGTTGCAATAATTAAGCTAATATTTAAATCTTGGCTTAAATCGAGTACAAGATTCATAAAATTATCAACATTCTTATTATCTAAGTTGCCTGTTGGCTCATCCATTAATATTGACGATGGTTTAGTTATAATCGATCTACCAATAGCAATCCTTTGTCTTTCACCGCCTGAGAGTTGACTAGGTTTGTTATTTTCTTTTGATTTAAGACCAACCTTATCTAATACGTTCTGAGCTTCGATTAAACTACTATCTTTAGATTTACCAGATAAAAGTAAAGGAAAGGCTACATTTTCTAGGGCACTGAAATCAGGTAACAAATGATGAAATTGGTACACAAAGCCTATATGTTGATTTCTAAATTCTGCTCTATCATCTCTGTCTAATAAGGAAATATTCTTTCCATTAAAATTTACTTCTCCTGAGTCAGGTAAATCTAGGCCAGCTAGAATATGGAGAAGTGTAGATTTTCCACAACCTGATGCTCCTATCAAACCAATACATTCTCCCTCTTTAATAGAAAAACTTAGATTACTTATAACTGAAAGTTGCTCATCAGCTTGTTTATAGGCCTTGTTAATATTGATACAGTTTATTAATTCATCATTCATATTTAAGCGCCTCTGCTGGTTCAATTTTAGATGCTATCTTGGCGGGGTAAACACTAGCGATTGATGCTAAGAGAAAAGAAATAATACAAATAGAAAAAACCCAACTCCATCTAATGTCTATAGGAAAATAATCTATAAAGTATACTTTCATAAACTGAATTCCAAATAGACTCTCAATAAAGCTAACGATCGATCCAAAGTTACTTGTTAGAATCAATCCTGATAATAGTCCAATAGTTATTCCAGCTGAGCCAATTAAAAAGCCAAAGAATAAAAAAATGTTTTTTATTAAGTTATTTTTGGCACCTAAAGAAATTAAAATAGCTATTTGAGATTCTTTTTCTTTAATTGTCATTATGAGCATAGACATCAAGTTATAAGAGGAGATAAGAACTAATGTCATCAACATAAAGGCCACTAAAAACCTTTCCATTTGAATGGCTTCAAATAAAGTTCCATAATTTGTTTCCCACGAGCGTGCTTTATAATTTACTTGAAAATCTTTATTTATCCTCAATAAGTCTGATTTGATGTTGTCTTTAGAGTCAAATAGATTTGAATACCTTATTCTCATTCCATGAACATATTCCCCTGTTCTTAGTAGTTTGGAAGCATTTTCAGTGTTTAAATAAACATAACTCTGATCAATTTCAGGAGCGCCTAAACTAAAAATACCAGTTACATTAAATTTTTTAGTTCTTGGTAAAATACCTGCCAGTCCTAGAGCTGTTTGAGGCACAAGTATATTCACTGAATCTCCAACTTTTAAACCTAGTTGAATTGCCAAAATATCTCCAATTACCAAGTTGTAACCTTCCTCTTGTAACGATTCCATTGAGCCTTCAATAAAATGATCGTCGATTGAAGAGACATTCTCTTCGTATTCAGGATCAATTCCAAATATATACACTCCTTTTAGAAAAGTTCCTGAACTCAATAAACCCTGTGTTTCTATAAAAGGTGCGATACCTAAAATATTAGGGTTAAGCATTAAAGTTTCACCTAAATTATCTATTTCGGTCTTAAGAATATTGCCATTTATAGAAGCATGAGGAATGGCCTGAAGTATTCTGTTTTTTAATTCTCGTTCGAACCCATTCATTACTGAAGTAACTAATATTAAGATAGCTACCCCAATAGCTATACCTGCTAAAGCCATTCCAGATTGAAATGAAACGAAACCTTGTCCCTTGCTTTTAAAATATCTTAGTGCAATAAAAAGAGATATATTTTTCATCAGAATCCTATATCACGCTAAGGAAAGAGTTAAGCTGTTTTGGCGTTATCTTCTTTCTTCTTGTAAGGAGGTACCAAACCAGCCAACTTATTTAAATTTATCCATGACTGCTTATACACCGACTTAGCATGACTAAATTCTTTAAATCCATCATAGCCATGATAAGACCCCATTCCGCTAGGACCTACCCCACCAAAAGGTAAGTCTTCCATGGTTATATGAGAGATAACATCGTTTACTGTAACGCCTCCTGAAGTTGTGTTATCGAGAACATAATCTTTCTCTTTAGAATCTTCTCCAAAATAATAAAGACCCAATGGTCTATCCTTGCTATTAATATAGTCCACTGTTTCTGATACATCTTTATATGTCTTTACGGGTAAAACAGGTCCAAAAATTTCTTCTTGCATAACTTGCATATCTTCAGTTGGATTTAAAATAATTGTAGGAGGTATTTTGTGATGAGGTTGTTGACTAAAATCTTCGTTAGAAGGATTGATCTCAACTACATCCGCCCCTTTGTCTTTAGCATCAGCTATATATCCTTGAATCCTATCATAATGCTTTTGATTGATGATTGAGGTGAAATCTTCATTATCTTTCATATCAGGATACATCTCAGAAGTAACATCCACAGTGGCCTGTACAAATTCATCTATACTCTCCTCTGGTACTAGAGCATAATCAGGCGCAAGGCAGATTTGACCTGCATTCATGGTTTTTCCTTGCATTACTCTTGTTGCAGTCTCTTTTATCTTTGAAGATTTACTTACCACAACTGGGGATTTTCCTCCCAACTCTAAAGTTAATGGAACCAAATTTTCAGATGCAGCTTTCATTACATGTTTTGCTATTGAGGTACTACCGGTATACATAAGATGGTCAAAGGGTAGTTCACTAAATGCAGCTCCAACTTCAGGACCGCCAATAAATACTCCTATTTCTGATTCATCAAAATATTCATTTATCATTAATTTTGTTAAATCGGATGAAGCTGGTGTGAGTTCTGAAGGTTTTAACATCACTCTATTGCCAGCAGATAAAATTCCAGCTAAAGGAGCTAGCGCTAAATTCAAAGGAAAGTTCCAAGGACTAATTGTGCCTACAACACCTTTAGGTTGATATCTTATTTCGGCTTTTGCCCCTAAAAGAGATAAAGCTGAGCCTAATGGTGCAATAGCGGCTTTTCTTTTTTCAGTTTTCATCCATTTTTTTAGATTCTTCCTTGCATGCATCATTGGTCCTATGACTGAATCAACTTCAGTAGCTGCAGACATTACTGGATCTCTATTTCCAAAATCATCTTGTAAAGCCGATATTGTTTCTGATTTGTATTTTGTTACCATTGCGACCACTCTATCTAAACGATCAGATCGTAGCTCCAAACTAGGAGCTCCTTCTTTTATATTCAAGCTCTTTTGTAGCTCTAAGACTCTATGCATATTTTGTATAGTTTCATTACTCATAACTTACCCCTTTATTAAACTGATCTTTTAGCTTTATCTTTTTCATTACTACTTTTAATTGTATCTCTAATAGCCTCCCAATCCTTATCTTCAAGAGAAGCTAGTGCTCTATAGAAAGTCCCACCTGTTAAATATTCTGCACCGTCTATAGCAATAGTTTGACCATTCAAATAGTTACAACCATCAGACATTAGAAAGGTAGCTAAGTTCCCTAATTCTTCCATCTCTCCAACTCTTCCCATAGGGTTTTGACTGTACGTTCCGCTAGAATCTGAAGCTGCAGCATCTGGGTCTTGACCAGGTGATAATCTTGCCCAAGCGCCTTCAGTCGGAAAAGGACCCGGTGCTATTGCATTTATTCTTATTCCAGTTTTACCCCATTCCGTTGCTAAAGATTGTGTCATCGCATGAATACCACTTTTAGACATTGCAGATGGCACCGTAAAAGCAGATCCTGTCCAAACCCAAGTTGCTAAAATTGATATGATATTTCCACCCATACCAAGCTCTAACCATCTTTTTCCTATGGAATGAGTGACATAAAAGGTTCCATGGAATACGATGCTAGCAATAGCATCAAATCCTCTATGAGATAAATCTTGAGTTCTTGAGATAAAATTTCCTGCAGCATTGTTAACTAAACCATGTATAGGAGCTTCTTCAAAGATTTCACCTATTGTGTTGTCAACATCTTGTGGTCCTCTTATGTCCAAACCATAACATTTAATCGAACCTCCATTTTCATCCATGAGTTCTTTAGCTGTTTCTTCTAATACGCTTACCCTTCTTCCACAAATAAGAACCTCTGCTCCATATTTTAAGAAGTATCTAGACATCTCTTTTCCAAGGCCAGAGCCACCACCTGTTACAAGAATTCTTTTTCCTTTAAGTAGATCGTCTTTAAACATACTATCTCCTTTGTTAAGTTTGTAAGATACTATATCAAATAAAGGTGTTTTCACCCTTATTTTATTCCTTAAGGTAAGTCTGAAGGCTCTTGACTATAAGTTTTATAATCTTTTCTATACTTCTTTCTTCTTATCCATTTGTGTCTTCCATTAATTAATACAAATAAAAAACAGAGAAGCATCAAAAAGGACCCTAGTAAATATGGATATGAAGGATTGATTGTGTACAAAGGCATGGAAATAATTGGTGAGATGACATGGCCCACAGGTATTACCATACCTAAAAAACCACTAGCAGAACCTTGGTTTTCTTTACCAACAGAAAGTGAAAGTGAAGCTGAAATACCCGGACCCATCATCCCTCCTCCTAAACCATAGAAAAATAAGGAAATATAGATATGAAAAATAGAACTACTATTAGCTACTCCAATTAATGAAAAGAATATAAATAGAATTCCTAATCTAATTAACGATCCAGGAGAAGTTTGTAATCTATCGGCAATCAAAAGCTGACCATTTAGTATACCAAGTGCTGTTAACATAAATCCTACGCTCGCAAGAGCTATAAAATTAGTTGAATCTGGATCAATAACATCTTGAAAATAAAAAGAAGATGTCTGCACTAAGGCTGCATTACATATTCCAAATGATGCTGAAACGATTAAAAATGGCCAAACACGATTATCGAATATAGAAATCTTTTTAAAACTTCCCTCTTTATTGATTACCGGAGGTGATTTTTGTTTACTGATAAGTAAAATTACGCAAAGTGCTCCTATAGCAAAAAGGTAAAAAGGAGCTGTATAGGAAATAAGCAATAAAATACCTGCCAAGGCAGGTCCTATAATTCGGCCCATTGAAAAACCAGAGTCAAGTCTGGCAAAAGCTCTACTTCTGTCTTCTATTGAAGAGATATCAGCTACCCATCCTCCAGAAGCTGGTCGAGTTGCACTGCCAAATAGTCCATTTAGGACCCTAGCAGAAACTAAAACAATAAATAGCAGTAGACCCGTTAATTTCCCAGCTTGCCCCACTGATATGGTTAGACTGAAAAGGATTAAAGAGATGGCAAATCCTGATAATCCAATAATAACTACTTTCTTCCTTCCTATAGAGTCACTTAATGAACCCCATAAAGGGCTAAAAAGCATCCATACAAATGCTGAAGTAGCAAATATAGATCCAATTTGCACTTCCGATAATCCCAGGTCTCTTGCGATTGGCGGTATAGTGATAAAAACTACTGACTGACCAGCACCAACACATAAAAGTCCTGCTGCTAAAATCCAGATTGTATTAGGTAATTTAGTTAGCTCCTTATTCATATGTCATGATCAACATATGAATTTTATTATTCTTTGGATCATGCACTAAATATTCATAATAGCTAGATAGATTATGAGACCATTCATGCTCGTAAACCTTTGATTCATTAAAAGATGAATTAAAGTCTCTGCATTTTTCTAGAAAATAAGGAATAGAGTTCTTAGTCAACAATATATCAAGTAATTTTTTAACCTTGGTTAGTGCCTCTTTAGAAATTGGCGGGCACGACCATTTAGGAGAAGAAACAATCTGAATAATTTCATTTTTAATATGAGTCTCCGAAATCTTTACAAAATCTTTTTCTTGTAAATTCTTAAGTAAGAAAGGTCCATGTTTACCTATACTTTTTTGAGTGTAATGATCAAAAAATAACTCCTGATAGACTGGACTATTTAAAAGAGAGTAAAAGAATATTCGTTTAGTAACTTTAGAAAATGCAGGCTCCGTATTTATTGAAATCAGTCTAAACAAGCCGTGTTCATGTAAACGAACTAGGTATTTATTGTCTACTTCAAATTTGTATCTACCGTCTAATGATAAAATATTATTCTTACTCAAAATCCTTTTATACCTATAGCTTGTCTTACTTCTTCAATAATCGGTTCTGAAACAGATAGTGCTTTTTCAGAGCCTTCAATTAAAGTTGTTTCAACATATGATTTATCCTCAATAATTTTATTATATTCAGCTTTAAATGGTTTTAGGAAAGAACTTAGCTCTTCATATAAAACTTCTTTTGCATCACCCCAAGCTATCCCATTTTGAAATAGTCTGCTTAGTTCTTGCGTTTTTTCTTGTGTACTAAAAGCTTTATAAATATCAAAAATATTAGAGTCTGATGGGTCTTTAGCTTCACCTGGTTCAAGCGAATTTGTTTTAATTTTCATAACTATTTTTCTTAACTCATCTTCTTCACTAAATAAAGGAATAGTATTCTCATAAGATTTACTCATTTTTCTTCCATCAATTCCAGGAAGAATACCTGTATTATCATCAATTACCGCCTCAGGAGCCGTTAAGATATCTCCATAATGATGGTTGAATTTTAAAGCCATATCCCTTGTCATTTCTATATGCTGCTTCTGATCTTGGCCTACAGGAACTAAGTCAGCTTTAAACATCAAAATATCAGCAGCCATCAAAATAGGATAGTTAAAAAGACCCATATTCACACCTTTGTCAACATCTTCAACTTTCTTGCTTTGGTTATCTGACATTGCAGCTTTATATGCATGTGCTCTATTCAGCAATCCTTTAGAGGCCAAACAACTTAATACCCAAGCTAATTCGAAGATATGAGGTATATCAGATTGTCTGTAAAATATAACTTTTTTTGGATCAAGGCCACAGGCTAACCAACAAGCAGCGATATTAAAGCTTGATTGATGCCTTAATTCTGAATCCGAATTTTTAATCAAAGAGTGGTAGTCAGCTAGAAATAAAAATGAGGTTGTGTTCTTTTCCTTGCTTGCCTTAATGGATGGCATTATCGCACCGACTAAATTACCTAGATGAGGCAAGCCAGTTGTAGTTATTCCAGTTAAAATTCTTCGTTCTTTAATCACAAAACCTCCTAAAGATATTTTAACTCATGTAATAAATAAAGTACTTGATAAGTAACTTATATTGATTATTATTTTAGCAGTATTTTTATGGCAAGAATCTTTTTAGCACTAACACTTGAAAAGGATCTAAATGATCAGATTATTGAGATAAAGAAAGAGCTTAAGGCTGATTTATTAAAAGATGCCAATATCTCTTGGCAAAGAAATGATCACCATCATTTAACCATTTATTTTGTTGGTGAAATGGAACCAGAACAATTAGTTCAAATGAATGAAGATCTTGCAACAATTAATCTTCAAAATACGTCAAGATCAATTGATTTAAGTGAAATTTCTTTTTTCCCTAACGAAAGTAGTCAAGTTTTAGCTGCTTTAGTCAAACCTAGCTCGCACTTACTATCCTTACACGAAGAAATAGAAAAAATTATTGTAAATATAGGTTTAGGGTCTGATCTAAAAGCCTATAGACCTCATATTACGTTAGGCCGTTTTAAAGATAAGAATAGACCACAGTATGAATTTAATATCCTTGAAGAGTCCCTAAAAGGAAAATTGAATTTATTGAATGTATTTGAAAGCGAATTTGACAGAGGTAAAACTGAATATACTCTTTTAACGAGCTTTGATTTCTAAATCGAAGTTGAAGGGCTCAGTGCGGGTTTCTCACTGTGTGGTTAGTACCCTTTCTAACTCACA
>CESD01014112.1_pt1 | contig 11494 bp, 8 predicted proteins | sample 531191 | NCBI WGS metagenome assembly CESD01 (sample SAMEA2622021, study PRJEB7988) | marine metagenome | biome: marine biome (ENVO:00000447); feature: deep chlorophyll maximum layer (ENVO:xxxxxxxx); material: "saline water (ENVO:00002010), including plankton (ENVO:xxxxxxxx)" | depth 188 m
ATTGCAAATAGGGTCAAGGAGATGGGCGGAACATTGGATGGAATTCGAACTGCATGCTCAAGTACCGGAATGAGTCTGTTCGAGGCTACCACAGTAACTGCCATGGGCATGACATGTGCTTTTGGAATAGAGATCCCTGCAATAGGCCCCTTCGTTACAGTCATCATTGTCCTACTTATTGTGGCATCTCTCTCTGCACTTCTGTTACTACCAGCGATTTACTCTTTCATGGTAACTTCCAATTTGGGCCTTACAGGAGGTATGTCAGCAATGGTGAAGACGGCAGGATTGAATACGCAATCCCAAAACAGCAACATAGATGCCTTGGATTCAAAGATATCCTACACTCAAACAGATGATGCCTGGTGAATCAAATTTATTGCTATGTTCTGACTAGGACGCTCATGGTAAACTACTGGCTGATGAAGAGCGAACCCCACGTCTATCCTTGGGAACAACTGGTTTCCGATGGCTCCACACATTGGGACGGAGTAAGGAACTATCAGGCTAGGAACATCATGCGTGACGATATGGTTGTTGGTGACATGGTACTGTTCTACCACTCAAACTGCAAACCCCCGCATGTTGCTGGAGTAGCTAAGGTTTGCAAGGAGGCGTATCCCGACCATACAGCCCAAGAGCCAGAATCAAAATACTACGATCCAAAGGCTTCGGTAGAAAATCCTAGGTGGGTCATGGTAGATATTGAACCTGTATCAGAAATGACCTCAGTAGGCTTGCCTGAACTTAGATCCAATGGAGATCTTGAGGGAATGCCTCTATTGCAAAGGGGTCAGAGGCTTTCAGTTCAGCCTGTAAATAGAATACATTTCGAAATTGTATGCAAAATGGGCGGATTACCCGGAATACCTGAGTAGTGGGCGTGTCCTCGGTGGACGCTCGTCATCAGTGAGAGTGCAGCACCAGCTTTCTCCGTCCCGAAGTCCCAAGGCATCCAGCATCCCCGGTAGGGCTGCTCGCTTCCGCTCCTGACCTGGTTCCCGGGCGTGAGACGCTTGCAGAATCCCTCCGGATTCCGCTAACGCCAACCTGGATCTCTTGGGGGCGAGACATCGCAGTCAGCTGGTGTAATCCCAAAGGCTCGTTTGCGCCGCCCTCGGACTTCGAGTCACCATTATCAACGATTTGTGAAAAATAGAGCACGTCAACTCCCCCTCTAGCCCAATTATCGCGCAATGACGACACCTATGAATATGCCCAGTCAATCAAGCTTCATACTTCGACGGGCAGCCTGTTTGAATCTCAAAGGACTCGATTACCCAGATCAGTGTCCCATCAGACGAATGTTCTGACTTTAGTACCCCTCTGACAGCAATAGTCCTACCCTCATCAAAGCCATCTGGAATCGGAGAGTCGTTGAAATCGACAATCAATTCCTCTGTGTTACCTTGCAAAGTAAACACCAGCTCATCGTAATCCATTGATCCGGGCAATACTATACCACGAACGAAGATATTTTCGCGTTCGAATCTCTCAGGTTCACTCATTACCTCGTCAACACTGTACTGGACTTGGGGGTCAACAGTCACCATCATTAGACCAAAAATAGCTATCGATGTGCCGAAAACAATCAGCAGACGTGACAGCCGAGTGAGTTGCACAGTGTATTCTAGGAGCGAATCTCTAAATGTGTTTGTATCCAACTGCTTCAGATAAAGACGAAAAGCCGGACTCTCTAACTCTACTCTTGATTCCTCTGACTATACTTGACACTACTGTAGGGCCATTGAATACCAGTGCTGAGTAAAGTTGAATCAGCGATGATCCAGAAATTATTGCATCCCATGCAGTTTCCTTGGATTCGATACCTCCAACTCCAACAATAGGAATTTTGCCCTGAGTTTCTCCATAGACCAAATTTATCACTTCAAGAGAGCGTGAATTGAGAGGGCGTCCAGACAACCCCCCGTCACTTGAGAAAGCCTTTCTAGACTGAGTGGATAGTGGTGCTGGCCTCTTTATGGTCGTATTTGTGGCAACTATGCCATCAACGCCAGATGCTGTACAAAGAGAAACGGTTTCCAGTATCTCATCATCAACATTATCCGGAGAAAGCTTCAGCAAAATTGGCTTGTGGGCTCCCTTCATTTCCCGTACCTTGTTACATGATCTTAGAATCGAAGATAGGTGCTCTTGTCCTTGAAGATCTCTAAGACCTGGAGTATTGGGTGAAGAGATATTGAGTACGAACATGTCGGCGTGATCCCAAAGAATATCCAGTGTAGAAGCATAATCGTCTGCTGCATGTTCATTTGGGACCTTCTTGGACCTACCAATGTTGGCAGCAACTGGTGTCTTTGGCCATTTATCTTCGGATTTTCGTGAAATCAACCTCTTCCGAATTTCCGATGCACCAGGATTGTTGAAACCCATCTTATTCACTAGCGCTCTATGCCTATTGGCACGGAACATGCGAGGCTTTGGATTCCCATCCTGCGGGTATCTTGTAACTCCGCCATACTCTGTCCATGAGAATCCCATAGCAGACCAGGCCATGAGAGCCTCTGCACCTTTATCGAAACCAGCTGCTAAACCTAGGGGGTGGTGGAACATCTTTCCAAAGACTTCAATTGGAACTTCTGGAGGTCTGTAAAGGGCGTTCAGCATATTCTGACCCGCGCTAGTTTCACCAAAACCCCTCATTACTCTCATAGAAATAGAATGGGCAGTCTCGGAGTCGATGAGTCTCAGTGCAGGACTTCCCAAAACACTCCACGCTATTCCCATCACTTACGCCATACGCATCCATTCTTCAATCGTTAGGTTTCAAATCTAGTTATTACGGACTTTGTCAAACAACTTCGGCTTCGCGCGCGCTCGCGTGTGCGCGTGCGTTGAAGGCCCCATCACTCCACCTAGTTTATACAGGGCATGTTACGGCCAAACAAATCCAGAGGCATCATATGAAACTAGTAATTCTTGAATCTGGTGCTAAGGCTAAGACTATCAAAAAGTACCTCGGAAAGGGGTGGATTGTAGATGCTTGTAATGGCCATGTTCAGGATTTACCAGTTAACAACAAAGCAATGTGGGCTTACAAGGATGGGGAGTTGCCCAATCCTCCATGGAGTTGGACAGATGAAAAGGCGGAGAGGAAACTATCCGTGATAATGAACAAAGCATCAAAATCTTCCGTGAACGAGATATTTATTGCTACTGATCCTGATAGAGAGGGGGAATTTATCGCATGGAGACTCAAGGAGATTCTTTCCGATTTCGACTCGATACAGAGAATCTCGTTCAACGAGATTACGAAGGACGCGGTAATGTCTGCAATTTCCGAACCACGAGATGTAGATATGGATCTTGTCAATGCAGCCATAGTTAGGAGGCTGATAGACAGATTAGTAGGTTGGAGATGCTCAAAATTCTGCAAATCATGGAAATTGAAATCAATGGGTAGGGTACAGACCCCAACACTTGGCTTCATTGTAGAAAAGGAGTTGGAGAGAGATAACCATGTGCCCAAAGAGTACCATTCGGTTTCGGTTCCTTCCAATGGTATTGAGATGAATGTTAGATTCCACGAATCGGATGATCCCGATGCTTGGTTAGATGATGATGGAAAACATCATCCAAATAGAACCTCGAATACTAAATTGGCCGAACAAACAGTGAAACAGATTAACTCCTCAAATAAATTGATCCTAACAGAAGCTAAGGAGGGTACGGTTAATCGTAAACCAAAACCACCTTTCACAACGGATACTATGCTTCAAACTGCCAACTCTACTCTAGGGTGGTCCATATCAAAGACCAGTGGGGTCGCTTCATCCCTGTACAATGGAGGACACATAACCTATATTCGCACAGATTCAACTAGAACTAATGCAAAGGCCAGAAAGAGTATCAGAGACCATATCTCTGGTAAACTAGGAGAAAAATACCTGGGCCAAGGAGTAGGTGAGTCAGCGAAGAAGGGCAGCAATGTTCAGGATGCGCACGAAGCAATTAGACCCAGTGATCCAACGATTGAGAATGCAGGAAAGGATACAGATGAAAAGAAATTGTATCAACTGATTTGGTCAAGGTTTGCAGCCAGCCAAATGTCCAATTCCGTTAGAGAAAGGAGGGCTCTGAAATTTTCATGTGATGGGGTGGAGGTACCGATTACTGGAACCGCTTCATGGAGGACGCACGACGGATGGGAAAATGTATTTTCGTGGTCCATGGGAGAAGTCCAAACAAAACCCCCAGAAGTACGATTTTCTACAGGCGAGTCTTGGGATATTGATTCTAATGCTGAAATGACTGTTGATTTCACTAAACCTCCAAGGAGATTCACCGAAAGCTCGATTATACAAGAAATGAAGAAAAGTGGTATCGGACGGCCATCCACATATGTTTCAATGGTCAAAAACCTCGAACAGAAGCGATATATCGAAAAAGACGGAAGCTCACTGATTCCGACAAAAAACGGTAGAACCTTGTGGTTAGATGTTGCCCCGCATTACAATCAACCAGATGGAGAATTATTCTCCGCAGATTTTACCGCAATTATGGAGTCGGATTTGGATTCTATTGAAGATGGCCTATCCGAAGCCCACTCAAAGTGGACTGAGTTTGAACAACTATTTCGTAAGATTCACCTACTTGCGTTGGAAAAGAGAAAACAGAAGCCCACACTAAAGCAGATAGAATATCTTCAAAGAATACTGGCAAATATGTCTCAGGAGGAAACTTCCGAGATATTAGACAATAAATCACTAATGCAACTGTCTGGGGAAGATGTGAAGAATATTCTTGATGAAATCAGCGAAGAAAGGAAGACAAACATCGCGCCGAGTGAAAAGCAGATAGCGTTAATCATTAGAGTCTCAGATAGATTACGTCTAGAATTGGATGTTATTCTCGGCGAGATGGGGTTAACGGAACTTTCCGAACTTACTGGTGGAAAAGATGGCAGTGCCAGTGAATTGATTGATAGGCTACTAAATATGGACAGAAATAGTCCTGCAACAGAAAGGCAGGTTTCTGCAATAATTTCTATGATCGAAAAACTAGAGATGCCAATAGAGCAAGCTCTTGAGGCCGTCAGAACAGAATCGATAGAAACTATCACCAAATCTGATGCAAGCATTCTGATTGGAAATCTTAAGAAAACAATAAATTCCAAGCGCAGAAGCAAGAAATAGTAGAGTATGGGGATAATATGATTCGTGAGTTCGATGTTGTTGTGGTTGGTGCAGGGCCTATTGGGGGCTATCTTTCACGAAGGTTCAACGAACACGGAAACAGCGTTCTCATGATCGAGGAACATGACCAGATTGGAAGGCCATTCCAATGTGCCGGTTTGGTGAATCCCGCATCAATGAAGACGATAGGTTTGGAGGATACAATTCTAACTTCAATATGGGGAGCTAACATCCATAGTCCTACAGGCACAAGAGTAACGATAGGTGATCCTAGCGTTCCACGTACATTCTCTGTCTGTAGAAAACTCTTCGATGAAGCCGTTGTAATGCAATCAATAGCAACCGGCACAGAAGTCCTCCTATCATCAAAGCCGTATTCAGCAATAGTTTTCGATGAATTCGTAGAAGTGAAGATAGATGGTCCGAATGGTGACGAAACCGTTCACTGCAAGCTACTATGTGGTGCCGATGGTGCACACTCATGGGTCCGTAGAAATTTCCGTATGGGGAATCCTCGTGAAACTATGATTGGTTTCCAGATTGAAGTAACGGGCTATAATGGAGATTCAGGGATGTTAGACATGTACACTGGAAAGAACATTTCACCTGGATTCTTCAGTTGGGCGATACCCACTGGAGATACTACTAGAGTAGGCACATGGACAAAGGCCGAGTTGATGAATGGCTTATCCAGCGAGCAGTATCTGGACAAGTTGTTGCAAGATCAGAAAATCAACTCTAGGTTCGAGCTATGTTCTGAGGTAGCTAGATTTTGCGGGCCGGTTCCTAGTGGCATTGTTAGAAAACCACTAATTGAGAGGGTGGCACTTTTCGGAGACTCTGCAGGGGTGTGTAAACCTACAACTGGGGGAGGCATAGGCCCTGGATTCAAACAAGTGGACTTACTAGTGCCGAGGCTCAGCAAATGTATGGAGAATAACGAATTAAGCAGAGGTACCATGAATTCAATATCTTCATTGCTGAAGGAGATGGCTAGGAATCAGAGGAAGAAGAGAGCACTAAGGGATGCATTTTTGACTGAAATGAGTGATTACGAGCTTGAGAGGATATTCGATGTTTGGGCTAGGCCCGAGGTTACTGATTTGATAAATGAATTCGGCGACATTGAGAATCCGATACCACTAGGAATCAAGATGCTCAGGGAAGTACCCGAATTCCGAAGGCTTGCAGGTAGGGCCGCCAAAGCCGTATTGTGGGGATAGCATGGATAGCTACGAACAGAGCATCAGGTACCCTCCATTCGAACTTGAACATATGAATCCTACAAACATTCCAATTTCTAAGGCTAAAATCGATAATTCTGGCATGAGTGTGACGAGCTTCACAATTGGATCAGAAGATGACTGGTTCGTTCAGTGGAGGGGGCATGAGGGAGACGAAGATGAGTTGCTAAAGCTAGAGTGCGAAATCACAGATTCTCCTCCAAGTTTCTTGACCGATACAAGGGTAGGTTGGTTCATCAGACCAGATAGGCTGCACAATATTTCTAGAAAGCTAATTATCCCCACAGTAACATTACTAATACTCTCTTTGTTTGTACATGCTATAGAGCCTGGATTAGTTGAACAGGGAATAATCGATGAAACTATTGCAGGCTCAATTTCCATAGGTCCTCTGGACTATCCTAGGTTGCTATTCTACACTTTCCCACTATTCATCTTACCACTTGTATTCAGAACCATCGCAAACTTCAGAGATTTCAATAGGCAGAAGGATATCTCAGAGAGCCCATATGAGGAACCCGAAGTTATCATAAGTGCAGAAAGGGGAGCAATAGATTTCGAAGTGAGAAAAAAAGACATGAATCTGCAGTTAATTCGCTCTAGAGTCCAAGTCGGTGTAGCTATGCCCGAGAGGAGTTCGGTACTAGCGACACTGGATAGGCACGAATCTGGACAGCCTGCTCCTGGAATGTCAACTAAGCTACCCGAGAAAAGGCTGGTCTCTGGAGATGAGACTGGAACTGGTGTAGGCGAATCCATTCCAATGCAACTATCATCGAAGAAATCAGTGATTCTAGAGCCTCTTAGGATAATGGAAAAAGGCGATTGGACACAGACCATAGATTCTACAACAGAATTCACATTGAAAATGCCATCAGATCAATGGCCAGGTACCGTATATTCGTCACTTATCGCAATCCATTGGGAGGTTGTTTTGGAGTTTCTTGAATCCAATGGTAGGAGGATTTTCTGGGTTTTACCAATAATCATGCCACAATCCGAAGAGCCGACAGAAATTCTCAGAGCGCCGGTGATTAGCGGTAGAGCAGAACTATCAGACCTGTAATAGAGCCTGGCTCTCTTCTAGAATGTCCAGAATATTGTAGTCTGAGTCCCTTCTAGCCGGAGTGAAGCCACAACTTAGTATAGATTCCTTCAATTCGGAAATAGTAGCCATTGTCTTGGTGGTTCCAGAAGCCGAGACTACATTCTCTTCCATCATGGTTGATCCTATGTCATCGGCTCCTGCCGTCAGAGCGATTTGAGCCACTTTCAACCCCATAGTAGGCCATGAAGCTTGAATGTGGTCAATGTTACTCATGAATAGCCTGGATACTGAAACATGCCTGAGGTACTCCACTGCGCCTGCACCTAGGTTTGTCGCGCCCCTCCTAATCCCTATTTTTCCGAAAGCATTGTTCTCGAGCATTACTGGCCATGAAATGAATGATGTGAATCCAAGGTAACCATTTGACAATGAGCTCTCCTGTAATGATCTGATCTTATTCATGTGCTCTACCCTATCTTTGATACTCTCGCCGAAACCGAAGACGTTGGTTGCAGAAGTAGTCAGGCCCAATGATTGCGCCTCCCCCATGACCCTAATCCAATTCTCAGAGGACCCCTTCCTAGGTGAAATGCCACTCCTTACACTATCAACGAGCATTTCTGCGCCTCCTCCCGGAAGTCCGTGCATACCAGATTCGCGAAACCTAGATAGGACCTCAATGGTGGATAGTCCAGAGACTTCTGCAATGCCCTCAATCTCAATGGGCGAGAAGCAGTCCAAAGATATCGAGGGATGCCTCCTAGAGAGCTCTGATAGTAACTCAGTATACCATTCGAAGTTTAGTGATGGGTTAACCCCCCCCTGCATTAGGATTCTCGAACCGCCTAGTTCCTCTAACTCATCAATTCTGGCGCTAATCTGGTCAAATGTCTGTGTATATCCTTCATCATGACCGGGAGAACGGTAGAAGGAGCAGAAATTGCAGTTGATTGTGCAAATATTGGTGTAATTGATATTTCTATCAATCATAAAAGTAACGATATTCCCCGGTACTTGCGTTTTTCTCCTCTCTGAAGCAACATACATCAATTCGCTCAATGGCGCTTGGAGGTATATTTTCTCCGCGTCTTCTACAGTTAGAAGAGGCGGATCGCCCGAAAGCTGGCTCTGTAGAATTGTTTGCCAATCAGTCATGTATTCTCTTACCTACTACCTGCTCAATTTCGTCTAACATTTTTGGACACGATGATGATAATACTAAGGGGCCTTGTTCTGTTACCAAAACGTCATCCTCTATTCTAATTCCTATACCCGCGTACCTTTCAGGAATTAATATGTCATTTCTCCATGATCCAAAGTACAGACCCGGCTCAATTGTCAAAACCATCCCTGGCTCTAGTAAGAACGAGGAGTTTGGGTCGCCTTGGCGGCCCCCTCCAACGTCATGCACGTCCAATCCTAGAAAGTGCCCAGTACCGTGCATGAAGAAATTTCGTATTTGGCCTTCAAAAACACCAGGGTTTTCTTCGACTCTGCCCAATGCATCTTCTAGAGAGCACTTTAGTACTCCAAGTTCTATCAGTCCCTCTGCTATGGTCTCACATACTGCCTCATGCATCGAAACCCATGGCATTCCTGGTTGACAAGCATCTATTCCTGCTAGTTCAGCTCTTAGGACAAGTTCGTAAATTTCCCTCTGGGGTTGGGAGAACTTCCCATTCACTGGCCAAGTGCGAGTAATATCTGATGCATATCCGCTGACTTCACATCCTGCATCGACTAGTACAAGATCCCCGGATCTTATCACCTGGTTATTATTCTTGTAATGTAGCACAGTAGCGTTATCTCCCCCGCCCACTATTGATGGGAAGCTCCACTGACTCAGTGAGGACATGAAGTGACCTTCTACCTCGGACTGAATCTCCCATTCTCCCATGCCGGGTCGAGAATTGCGCATTGCCTTTTCATGGGCCGATGATGCAATGGATGCGGCCTCTTGCATATATTCGATTTCATTTGCTGACTTGATCCTTCTAATTGGATCAATATATGTGCGTAAGTCCTCGGTTTCAGTATTCTCATCGAACAATATGTCTAATGATGAGGATGCGCCAGGTATGGTGAAAATTCTACTTCCATCCGAAATTAACTCTTTGATGCAGGAATCAAGACTTTGTAATGAATCCGTATGATCAACTGGCCATGACTTAGCACCATCAACGCCTATACGTATTCCTTCCCATATTTCCTTCGTTGTATCCCTCTCTGGTACGAACAGTGTTGTCACCCATTTTCCAGATGAATTCGTTGCTAGTAATGTACCTTCATCTTCTTCCCAGCCACAAAGATATAGCATGTATGAATTGGGCCTAAATGGATATGCAACATCATTGGATCTTATTTTTCGATCGTTTGTTGGTATTATTACTAAGCTCGACTCGGGTAATTTAGAGAATACTAATTCCTGGCGATTCAGGTACTCTGCCCTATCGAATGGTAAACTCATACAAATCCCTGTAATTACTGCCTTTTGGTCTTTTCAGGATTAGTTCCACTTAGGAATTTCTGAATCGTCTGATTTGGATCGTCTAAATACAGAATATGACAAGAAGCCACCAGAAATAATGAGAATTAGTATTGAAAGAGGAGGACTACCAGATTCGCTATTATCCACTACTATAACTGAGATCATAGTTGACTCAGAGTCGTCGTCAATTACTTCAATCGACAAGACGAAACTATCGTCATTCACTCCATCGGGCCATGATATAGATCTAGATGTCCCCTCATAGGTCGGAACATTGTCAACTCTCCAAACATATCTGAGTCCATCTATATCGTTCGAGGTATCCGTAGATAGCGAGGCATCGACAACAATCGAAGAGTCTGGAGACAGAGCAACCTGATCATTATCGAAATAATTCTCCCCGTTAATGGTTAGGCGTGCTATTGGAGCCATGTTGACAATTTCGAGCGTAGAAGTTGAGAGTGCCATATTCCCTGCATTATCAGATACAGATAGTGAAATGACGTAAACGCCTGAGTTAATGAGAATGAGTTCAATTGACCGGTAATCGAGCCCACTGAAAACCTGATTTATTTCTTCACCCGAGCCTCCAAGCTCGTTTATTGACCAGGTGTATGTTAGTCCTTGTATTCCCCAGTATTCGTCGAAAGTCGAAGAGGCATCTAAGAATACTGTGTCCGTACCTTCGGGCAGCTCTTCGGGAATATTCAATATTACACTAGGAGGGGTGTTATCGATCCTAATACTGATACAATCGTGCGAGTAAGTTGAATCTTCAATTTCGGATTGGGCGAATATAATGATGTCATGCCATCCATCATCAAAATCAATCAGGTCGATCTCGAAAGTTAGGGTATCGCCGTCCCACTTAATATCGGAAAGACTCGGGTGCGGAGTAGAGTTGTAATTAACCGCATAAAGTGAGTCTTCGCCTTCAAGCCCCCCATAAGTGCACTTAATTGTACTTGAAGTACGAATTATGGTTGAGAATGATGGTACAATGCCATCTATAGTTGAAGATAACGCGTCTAGGATATATGATTCGCTATGCCAATAATCCATTCCACTTTCATGAATATGCAGTGTAGGAGTAAATAACTCATCTGTAACCCCTAGGGATTGAATGAAAATGCTTGCAGACTCTAGAAGAGGGATGCCATGTGAGTCAATTACGCTCACGGTCAGTATGCAAGAGCATGAGCCTACTGTTTCAGGTGAGATGTCGATATCAAATGTCCATTCAGTCAATGGGCCAGAAGTAACGCCTTGATAGAATTCAGATACCGAAACGTAGTGTCTTGTTGAAGTCGAGTCCAACAACTCCCAACTTGCGGAATGGGGTTCCAATTCATCCATCACTAAAGCCTTGAATGTTAACTCATCATCAATCACAGTCCCGTCTTCCATATCAATGCTAAGTGTAGCACGGAAGTCATTCTCCGCCTGCGAATTTAATACTGTTATATTCGAAGCAAATAATAGAATTACTAAGATGGCAGAGACTCGATTGTGTGAAGATAACATGACTCTCATGTTGCTCGCGTTAAGCAACACTATT
>CESD01084293.1_pt1 | contig 11485 bp, 11 predicted proteins | sample 531191 | NCBI WGS metagenome assembly CESD01 (sample SAMEA2622021, study PRJEB7988) | marine metagenome | biome: marine biome (ENVO:00000447); feature: deep chlorophyll maximum layer (ENVO:xxxxxxxx); material: "saline water (ENVO:00002010), including plankton (ENVO:xxxxxxxx)" | depth 188 m
GCCGTGTCTCAGTCCCAGTGTGGCTGATCGTCCTCTCAGACCAGCTAGAGATCGTAGCCTTGGTAAGCCATTACCTTACCAACAAGCTAATCTCACGCAGGCTCATCTAACAGCGAGAGCTTCCAAGGAGAGGCCCCCTTTCCCCCTAAGGGTATATGCGGTATTAATTCGAGTTTCCTCGAGCTATCCCCCACTGAAAGGTAGATTCCTACGCGTTACTCACCCGTCCGCCACTTTACTCGCTCCCGAAGGAACTTTCTCGTTCGACTTGCATGTATAAGGGCTGCCGCCAGCGTTCAATCTGAGCCATGATCAAACTCTTCAATTAAATTAAACGATTATTTTTTTAAAAAAATAATAAAAAAGGTGATTATCAATATAGATAATCTATATAAAATGACACTAACCTTTTAAATTTAGGTAAGTGCCCGCACGAATTACTTGTTTTAATAACTTTAAAGAACACTCTTGCCTATATTTCATAGGCACGAGCGAGCGATTATACACGCCTTTGAACTATAAGAAAGAAGTTAATTAGGCTTTTTTTACTATAATTTTTAGAAATTTTAGTTTACCTACTTGATAGGTCTTATCTGTATCTACTTCTACTTCATATGCTATATCAGATATTTTAGAACCATCAATTTTTACAGCAGATTGTTGAATCATTCTTCTTGCATCTGACTTACTTTTGCATAGTGCATCTTCTGCTAAATCAGGATGAGCAAGAAGATCTAAAAGCTTAATTCCATTACTTTTTATAATAATTTTTCTTTCTTTTATGTGTGAAGGGTCTTTTTTTTTGCTGAATCTATTTTGAAACTCAACTTTTGCCTCTTTTGATTCTTTATCGCCATGAAAACGTGTAACAATTTCTTGAGCTAAAATAAATTTTGCCTCCATAGGATTCATTCCTTTTTTTACTTTTATTTTTAGTTCAGATATTTTCTTGCTTGATTTGAAGCTCAGTAAATCAAAATATCTCCACATCAAAGAATCTGAGATTGACATTAGTTTGCCAAACATACTATGTGGGTCTTCTCTTAGACCTATGTAGTTATTTAGAGATTTTGACATTTTATTAATGCCATCTAATCCTTCAAGTATAGGCAAAGTAAAAACAACCTGCTCCTCCTTTCCAAAATATCTTTGAACATCTCTACCAACTAACATATTAAATTTTTGGTCAGTACCTCCCAACTCTATGTCAGCATCTAAAGCATAAGAATCGTACCCTTGTATTAAAGGATATAAAAATTCATGTATTGAAATTGAAAGGTTTGACTTAAATCTTTTCTTAAAATCATCTCTTTCTAACATTCTTGCAACACTCATTACCGAACTAAGCCTAGTAAAGTCTGAGATAGAAAGTTTCTTTAACCATTTAGAATTAAAAACTACACTAGTTTTATTTTTATCTAAAATTTTAAATATCTGATTTTTATAAGTTTTTGAATTAATTTTAAGTTGTTCTTCTGTAAGTATTGGCCTGGTTTTACTTACTCCTGAAGGATCGCCAATCATTCCAGTAAAATCTCCAATTAAAAAATGTATTTTATGACCTAAATCTTGAAACTGTTTTAGCTTGTTAATTAAAACCGTGTGTCCAAGATGAAGGTCTGGTGCAGTAGGATCGAATCCAGCTTTTATAATTAGTGTTTTTTTCGACTCAAGTTTATTTAAAAATTCTTTCTCGGGAATTATTTCTTCTATGCCTCTTTTAAGGATTTCTATTTTTTCTTTCTTAGATAAACTCATTTAAGATGCACTAAATTAGTTGAGAATATAAAATTAACTTAACTTATTAATAATAATTAAGATTTTACCTCATATAGATAAGGTTAATGAAAAATTTAATCCTAGACATTAAATATTATTTGATACTTCTGTGCTTACTAATTCCAGCACTCTTTCTTTATTTAGATTATCAAAATAGCCTTGAAGGTTATAAGTTTGCTGAAGTTATAAAAGAAAATTCCTATAGGGATGAAGTAAAAATTCCAACAATAGAAACTGAGCAAAGTCAAAATTTTGAAAAAATTAATAAAATTATAGTTAACAAAAATGATACCTTAATTAATTTGCTTGAAAGTCAAGGTATTAGAGGAAACTTCATTAAGGCTTTAATAAAAACAAAAGGATCTGAAAAGTTAGCAAATATAAAAACAGGGGATATCCTAGAAATATCTTATCTTGATGACGATTCTCCTGATGAAATATTCTTATCTAGAAATGGATTGAAAGGAATTCTAGCCTCTTATAAAAATAATACAGTTACAATTGAAAATCACACTAGAACCCCAGAAATTATTGAAAATTTTGCTTCTGTTGTAATTGATGAATCTCTTTATCAATCTGCTTTAAATGAAGGTATCCCAGACAGTGTAATAATGGATCTTGTATTTATATTTGGCTGGGATATAGATTTTATTTTCGATATAAGGTCTGGAGATTCTTTCGAGATTTTATATGAAGAATTTTTTTATAAAGGCGAAAAGATTAAAAATGGAGACATCAAGGCCGCCAGATTTAAAAGAGGAAAAAATATATACACAGCTATTAGATTCTTTTCGAAAGAATCAAACTCAAAAGAATATTTTTCCACTCGCGGAGAAAATGTAAAGAGAGCATTTTTAAGAACTCCCGTTGAATTTTCTTATATAAGTTCTCGATATAACTTAAAGAGAAAGCATCCTGTTTTAAATAAAATCCGTGCTCATACAGGTGTAGATTATGCAGCTCCTACCGGAACTCCGGTTAGATCTACTAGCTCTGGAACAGTTTCTTTTATTGGCAATAAAGGTGGATACGGAAAATTAATAGAGATTAAGCACTCAGAAGATTATTCTACTAGATACGCTCATCTTTCAAAATTTAAACCCAGCCTTCAACTGGGTTCTAAAGTGAAACAAGGAGAAACTATAGGCTATGTTGGTCAAACTGGTTTGGCTACCGGTCCTCACCTTCATTATGAATTTAGAGTTAATGGAAATCATACTAACCCACTAACTGTAAAACTACCGGATGCAAAGCCTATTTCTGAGAGAGAAAGAAAAGAATTCCTTAATCACGCTATCAAAGTCATTACTAGATTAGATCAACTTTTTTTAAAATTCTATGCCAAGAAATAATTTATATATTGGTATTCTTTCTGGAACATCAGCAGATTCAATAGATGCTACCTTAGTTGACTTCGAGTCTGGCATAAAAATTTTAGGAAATTATTCCTTAACTATGCCTCAGAAAACTAAAAAGAAAATATTTCAATTAGTTTTCAAAAAAAAGGGTAAAAATTTCGATAAAGATCTTTTCGAGCTTGACATAGAATTAGGTAAATTATTTTCAAAAGTAATTTTAAAACTCTTAAAAAAATACAAGATACCAGCAAATCAAATTGCTGCAATAGGCTGTCATGGGCAAACAATAAAACACAATGCTTTCCCAAAAAAACCTTACAGCCTTCAAGTGGCTAATTCAGAAATTATAAAAAAAATTACTAATATAAAAGTGATTTCTGGCTTTCGTCAAAGTGATATTGAAAACGGAGGGGCTGGAGCGCCATTAACGCCTGCATTTCATAATGAATTTTTTTCTAGCAATAAGATAGATAGGGCAATAATTAACATAGGAGGAATAACAAATATAACCCTTCTACCAAGAAATAAAAAAATAAAAGGCTGGGATATTGGGCCGGGAAACTGTCTAATTGATCAAGCCATTAAAGACTTCTCAAAGAACAAATTACAATTTGATCTCAATGGCAATTATGCAAGAAAGGGAGATATAAAAAAATTAAAGAAAACAATTTCAAATTATTTAAGAAAATCTTATTTCAATCACCCTATTCCGAAAAGTCAGTCAATAGAAAATTATAAGTTTTCTGATTTTAATATTCATAAATTAGAAAGAAAAAATATAAATAAATATGACATTATTGCAGCTCTTACAGAAATTACTTTTTTGTCTATAAAGAAGGATATAGAAAAATACTGTAAAAAAGGTACCGAGATATTTTTTTGCGGGGGTGGAAGTAAAAATTGTTTTTTGATTTCTAAGTTTCAAAATCTTCAAGAAAAAAATTATAAATTTAAAAATACTGCCGATCTCAATATAGATCCGATGAAAGTGGAGGCTCTTGCTTTTGCTTGGTTAGCTATGAAGAGGAATAGTAAACAAAAATTAAATTTAAAAGCTGTAACGGGATCAAAGAAAAGTTTAATAGGAAAAGTAATTTAGCTTTATATTGAGAACGATGATCCACAGCCACAAGTTGTGGTTGCGTTAGGATTACTTATAACAAACTTTGATCCTTCTAAATTTTCAACATAATCTAAAGTGGAACCATAAATATATTGCATGCTTAATGCATCGATTAATATCGTAACGCCATTTTCTTTTAAAACAGTATCATCCTCTTCTTTAGATTCATCTAATCTAAAACCATATTGAAAACCTGAACAGCCTCCTCCAGTAACATAAACCCTCAAGAAATTTTCTTTTTTCCCTTCTTCTTGGAGCAGATCTTTGACCTTAGTGATAGCAGTCTCAGAAATAATCAAATCTTTGGGTATATATTTATCAACCATTTTTCTCTATTCTACATCCAACATTATATCTAAACATTGAATTGCTTGTCCTGCTGCACCTTTTATTAAATTATCTATTGCAGAATTTATTATTACCTTATTGCTTTGATATGCGTATCCAACTGATATATCACAAAAATTAGTATTGATTACTTCAGAAATTTGTGGAACTTCTCCCTTTGGCTTAATTCTTATAGATTCATGACCTGCGTAATAATCATTATAAATCTCAACCAAATTTAATTCTTTTTCAATTACTTCAACATAAGCTGTTATGTATTCGCCTCTAAAAATTGGAATAAGATGAGGAATAAAAATAATTTCATTTTGTATTTTAAAAATATTATAAAAAAAATCCTGTATTTCTGGTGTATGTCTATGAAAATCTGTTTTATAAGCTTTAAAGTTATTTTTCATATCTTTTTCAAGAGAAGACTCAACAGATGATCTTCCGGCACCACTAATGCCAGACTTAGCATCTATAATTATGGAAGAATCTTTTTTAGTTTTATTTATTAATGGCAATAAACCCAAAATTGAGGCGGTTGGGTAGCACCCTGGTACAGCGACAAGATCTGCTGTCTTTATTTCTTTTTGAAAATATTCTGGCAGCCCGTAAACAGATTTATCCAACAAAGCAGGTGCACGATGTGGAGTATCGTATGCCTCTTTCCAAATTTCTTGATTAGATAATCTAAAGTCTGCAGACAAGTCTATAACTTTTATACCTTTGTCTAAGATTCCAGGAACATAATCCATCGAAAAATCATGTTTTGTAGCAAAGAAAATAAAGTTTAGGTCATTAGGAACAGAATCAACTGATTTTATGATCAAATCTTCTTGAATAGGAATCTTAGGAAAGACTTCAGATAATTTTTTTCCTTTACTGTTAACAGAGGAAACAAATGTTAGAGCAAGATCATCTCTAGAATTTACAAGCGAAACTAACTCTTCTCCAACAAAACCTGTAGCTCCAACTATACCTATATTTTTTTTCATTAACTTATTAGAAACGTTAATAACCATTATACTTTAAACATCAATGAATAAAGATAACCTAATCCTTTCAATTGCTGGCCATGACCCCAGTGGCGGGGCTGGCTTGCAAGTTGACGCAATGGTAGCAAGATTATTTAATAAACATCTTTTATCTATTGTTACTTGTAAGACTATTCAATCTCCAAGAAGTTTCAAGAAAGTTCTTCCATCAAATAATCAGTATATTAGAGATAGCTTCAATATCCTTAAGTCAGAATTTCCTTTAAATTTTCTAAAGATAGGCCTAATTCCAAATATAGAAGTAGCAAAAGCTATCAGCAAATTAATCTCTAACGAAAAAAAACTTGTATTAGTTATAGATCCAATACAAAAAGCAGGAACAGGAAAAAGATTTTTTACAAAAAAGGATTATCAATTTCTTCTAGAAAATGTTTACCTCTATAGCGAGCTCATAACCCCCAACATAGAAGAAGTTAAAGCTCTCGGTGGTAAAAAAAATATATATGACTCAATTAGCTATTTAAATGATAAGGGAATAAAAAATATCTACGTCACAGGAGATGTTGTAAAAGGAAAAATAATTAATAGGTTGTTTTCTAAGAATGAATTGATAGAAGAATCAGAATCAGATTTTTATGAAAATAAGGTTCATGGGACGGGTTGTGCTATTTCTATGGCCATACTTTGTTATTTGTCATCTGGCGACTCTTTGGAAGTTGCGTGTAAAAAGTCTCACAGCTTAATGAATAATTTGGTAAAAAATTCCTACACTAACAAATCACAGAACATCCTAAACTTTTCATGAAAGAAGGACTTTATGCGATAACACCAAACAACCTTAAACAGGATGAATTATTAGAAAAAATCGAAGTCATTTTAAATTTTGGAGTCAAATTAATTCAATACAGAGACAAGGAATTAGTAAAAAATGAATTTGCAATTAAGGCTGCAGCTATAAAAGATTTAACAGAAAAATATAAGGCGAAATTAATTATCAATGATTATTTAGATGTTTGTCTGGAAATTAATGCAGATGGATTCCATCTAGGGATTGAAGACTATAACTTAAAAAAAACCAAAGAAATGATGCAAAAAAATAAAGATTTTATAAATCAAAAATTAATTACAGGATTATCTTGCAGTGCAAATAAAAGATTAATTGAGTCTCCTCCCGAAGATATAATTTCTTGGACCTATTTAGCCGTAGGATCTTTTTTTAAAACAAATACAAAGAAAGGCAAAGCATTAATAGAGACTAAAGATAGAGAAAGATTTTTAAAAATGACAAAAAAACCTCTAGTCGCGATTGGAGGTATAAGACAAGAAAATATAGGAGAATTAAAGAAATTGGGTTACAAAACTTTTGCGGTAAGCGAGGCTGTCTTTGAACAAAACCCAGGAACTTTTTTGGAGAAACATTCATGAGCAAAAAAAATGTTATAGGTTTTGGAGCCGCCTTAGTCGACATACAATTTAAAATTGAGGAAGCTTTTTTAAAAAATAAAGAATTTAGTAAAGGAACAATGATTTTGAGTTCAGATAATGAACAAGATGAATTATTTCGTGAATTGTCTAAAAATAGCTCTTCTTCAAATTCTTGTGGAGGCTCAGCTACAAACACTATTTATGCATCAGCGGCACTAGGAAGTAATAATGGTTTTATAGGAAAAATCGGCAAAGATAAAAATGGACTTATATACAAGGAAGATTTAGAACTATGTGAAATTAATACTCACAACTGCATAGAATCTCCAAAAGGAGTTACTGGTAGTTGTATAGTGATGATAAGCGAAGATGCTGAAAGAACTATGAGCACTTACTTAGGTATAAGCTCTGAACTCGAAATAAGTGAATTGGATTTAAAATCTATTAAAGAATATAAACTAATTTTTATTGAAAGTTATGTTGTTACATCTCCTTCCACTGCTAAAGCTGCTATTGAACTCATCAAGTTTTGTAAAGAAACAAACGTCAAAATAGCCTTGAGTCTTTCTGATCCAAATATAGTTTTAAGTTTCAATAAAGAAATAAAAAAGTGGATGAATGAGAAAATAGATTTTTTATTTTGTAATTCTGAGGAAGCAGAAAATTTTTTAGATTCTAAGGACTTAACAAAATTTAATGAATTTTCTAAATGTACTTTCGTAACTTGTGGCAGTAATTCAACAAAAATAATCGAAATAAATAAGATATCTGAAATTGAGGCTTTTCCTTCCCAAGCCATAGATACAAATGGAGCTGGAGATATGTTTGCCGGAGGAGTTATACATTGTATATCTCTTGGATGGAGTTCGGATAAAGCTGCTAAATTTGGTAATTATTTAGCCTCTAAAGGGGTTTCAGAATATGGACCTAGATTGAAAAAAGAAGATTATTCTAGATATTTTGAAGAATTTAAAAATATTTATCATTAAAGCTGGATAGTTTCCTCGGCATTTGTTAAATTTCCCAACCTTAACTTTATGGCAACAAAAAAATTAAAATCTTCCTCTAGCAAAAAACCCAGTTCCAAGGCTAAAACAGCCGCTGCGAGAAAAAAAGTTACAAAAAAAGCATCGCCCCCAAAAAAAGTAATTAAAAAAATTGCTCCCAAAAAAACGGTCAAGAAAAAAACTAGTACAAAAAAAACAACAATTGAAGCTACGGATTTTTCTTCTTTTCTGAAATCTTTTGAGCCTTATAAAACTAAAAGAAATGAAAAGTACATGAATAAGAACCAACAAAAACATTTTGAAATAATGTTAGACGCATGGAAGGAAGCTCTAATTGAAGAACAAGAAAAAACAGAACAGCTCATCCAACAAGATCAGAGTAATTTTCCAGACTCCTTAGATAGAGCAGCGAAAGAAGAAGAATTTATGTTGGAATTAAGAAAAAGAGAAAGGGAGAGAAAACTTATAAGTAAAATAGATTTATCAATAAAAGATCTAGAAGATAATGTCTATGGCTACTGTGAATCATGTGGGGTTGAAATAGGCATAAAGAGGCTTGAAGCCAGACCAACAGCTACAAAATGCATAGATTGTAAAACAGTAGACGAAATAAAAGAAAAGCAACAATTTGGCTAATGCATAATCCTTTGTCTGTATATTTGGTACTAGGCACTAATGAAGGCAATAGAGTATTAAATTTAGAAAAAGCTTTAGAATTTATAAACACAATTCCTAAAACTTGTATCTTAAAAAAAAGTAAACCCTATAAATCCAAAGCATATGGACCAGTAAAACAACCTTATTACTTAAATCAAGCTGTTGAGGTTGAGACTGAGTTATCATCAGAAAACTTGCTAAACCAGACAGAAAGTATTGAAATTAAAATGGGCAGAAAAAATAAAAATGACTTAGGTCAAAGAATAATAGACATAGACATTATATTTTATGGCGATGAAACACACAGCTCGCCAAGATTAAAAATTCCACATCATGATTGGGAAAATAGAGTTTTTTTTATTAACCCATTAAAAGAAATTAAATGTGATGTAAAAAGATTTAAAAAATTTCTTAAAAAAAGTTCTAAATTACTATAATTATTTTATGACCAAAAAAAAATACACCCTAAGTGAGCAACAAAAATCTAATTCTATAATTACTGAGCTCGAATTTGAAAAGCTTTATTTAGATTCAATTAATAATCCAGACGAGTTTTGGGGAAAGGCTGCAAAGGAAAATCTTGACTGGATTTCAGATTGGTCAAAAGTTAAAAACTCAAATATAGAGACCGGAGAAATTGAGTGGTTTAAAGAAGGAAAAATAAATGCCTGTTTTAATTGCCTAGATAGACACTTAGAAAATAATAAAGACAGAACTGCCATTATTTGGGAAGGTGATGAGCCAGGTGAAGAAAAAAGAATTTCATATGGCGAGCTTTATGAAAATGTATGTAAATTTGCAAATTTACTGAAATCGAGAAACATTAAAAAGGGAGACAGGGTATGCATATATATGCCGATGATTCCTGAAGCAGCATACGCCATGTTAGCTTGCGCAAGAATTGGGGCGATTCACTCAGTGGTCTTTGGAGGTTTTTCTGTTGAATCTTTAAAAGACAGAATTTTAGATTCAAATTGTGAGGCAGTTATCACCGCTAATGAGGGCATTAGAGGTGGAAAAATAGTTCCATTAAAAAACAATGTTGATTTAGCTCTTAAAGATTGTCCTGATGTTCATACGGTTGTTGTGGTAAATCGAACTGAAAATATAACTAACTTTCTTAATGAAAGAGATGTTGATTACAATAAACAAATATCTGAATTTGACTCTTCTTGTCCTTGCGAAGAAATGAGTGCAGAAGATCCTTTATTTATACTCTATACATCAGGTTCAACAGGAAAACCTAAAGGGGTTCTCCACACTACCGGTGGATATCTATTAGGGGCAACGTTATCCCATAAATATGTTTTCAACTATAAGCAGGAAGATATTTTTTGGTGCACCGCAGATGTTGGTTGGATTACAGGCCATTCTTATATTGTTTATGGTCCGCTTTCTAACTGCGCCACGACCCTAATGTTTGAGGGCATTCCTACCTACCCTTCTGTTTCAAGATTCTGGGAAATAATTGATAAACATGAAGTGAATATCTTTTATACAGCCCCTACAGCAATTAGAGCGCTAATGGCTCATGGAGATGGACCGCTTCAAAAATCTTCTAGAAGAAGCTTAAAAGTGCTAGGAACTGTAGGAGAACCTATTAACCCTGAAGCATGGGAGTGGTATTACCACAAAGTAGGTCATGGTAATTGTCCCGTTGTAGACACTTGGTGGCAAACAGAAACAGGAAGCATCATGATTTCAGGTTTGGCTGGGTATTCTGAACAGAAACCTGGCTCAGCAGGAAAACCTTTTCTTGGCATAGAGCCGGTTTTATTAGACGAAGATGGAAATGAAATCGAAGGAGCCGGTTCAGGAAATTTAGCAATAAAATCCTCCTGGCCATCTCAAATAAGAACAGTTTATGGAGATCATCAAAGGTGTGTGGATACCTATTATAGGACCTATAAAGGATATTACTTTACGGGAGATGGAGCTTTAAGAGATGAAGAGGGTTTCTATAAAATAACTGGAAGAGTTGACGATGTTCTTAACGTCTCTGGACATAGACTAGGAACAGCAGAGATAGAAAGTGCTCTCGTATTACACGACAAAGTAGCAGAAGCTGCAGTAGTTGGTTATGAACATGAAATTAAAGGACAAGGAATTTATTGCTATGTGAATCTTATGAAAGAAGCAGAAGCTTCGGATGAATTAAAACAAGAACTTATAGAATTAACTGCAAAAGAAATAGGCCCCATTGCAAAGCCCGATATTTTGCAATTTACTTATGACTTACCCAAAACAAGGTCTGGAAAGATAATGAGAAGAATTCTTAGAAAAATTGCAGCCAATGAACTAGATAACTTAGGGGATACCTCAACCCTGGCAGACCCTAGTATCGTGGACATCTTGATTAAAGAAAGATTTAATAAGTAAATGTTTAGATTTAAAAGTTTAGAGTTGCCCAATAAAGAAGACTGTCTACCTGGTAGAAAGCACCCTATTTACAGCCCTGAAAAACATTTTGTTACTGAAATACCTTTGTCAGATTGTATGTCTCAAGACAAACCAAGAATTCTTTTCGGTATGGGTTGCTTTTGGGGCGCGGAAAAAATGTTTTGGGATTTAGATTGTGTACATGTTACTGGAGTGGGTTATGCTGCTGGACACACCCCTAACCCAACATATGAGGAAGTTTGTTCAGGATTAACTGGTCATTCAGAAATAGTTTTTGTTACTTATGAAGAGGCATCTAATCTCGAAGAATTATTACAAGTTTTCTGGGAGGGCCATGATCCAACACAATTAATGCGTCAAGGAGGCGATGTAGGAACGCAATATAGATCTGGCATCTATTTTTTTGATAAA
>CESD01098791.1_pt1 | contig 11434 bp, 10 predicted proteins | sample 531191 | NCBI WGS metagenome assembly CESD01 (sample SAMEA2622021, study PRJEB7988) | marine metagenome | biome: marine biome (ENVO:00000447); feature: deep chlorophyll maximum layer (ENVO:xxxxxxxx); material: "saline water (ENVO:00002010), including plankton (ENVO:xxxxxxxx)" | depth 188 m
GCCGATTTCGTACACCTACATAATCATACAGATTTTTCATTATTAGATGCCGCACAGTCAGTAGAACAAATGTGCTCTACCTTGACAGATTTAAACATGGATTCCATCGCGGTAACCGAACATGGAAATTTATTTTCGATGATTCCGTTTTATAAGCAAGCAAGAGAAAAAGGTATTAAGCCAATCCTTGGATGTGAAATATATGTTTCTGTAGGCAAGCACAATGAACGTAAACAAGTCACAACCTCTTCTGGAAAAAAATGGGGATATAATCATTTAGTTTTGCTTTGTCAAAATGAAACAGGCTATAAAAATTTAATGAAATTAGTTTCAATTGGATATCTTGAAGGGTTTTATTATCGCCCTCGTGTAGATAAAGATTTACTGCGAAAATATAATGAAGGTTTAATTGCCACCACAGCCTGTCTTGCAGGCGAAGTAACTCATTATGCTTCTATTGGTGATTATGATAAAGCGAGAAAAGCTGCAATTGAATATTCTGATATTTTTCCCGGACGTTTTTATTTAGAAATGCAGAATCATGATATTGAAGAAGAAAAAAGTTCGCATGCAGTTCTTAAAAAACTATCAAAAGATTTAGGTCTTCCACTCATAGCTACAAATGATTGTCATTATGCCCAAGAAGACCATTGGGAAGCACATGATATTTTGTTTTGTCTAGGAACAGGAAAAGATAGAGATGATCCTAATAGACTTCGTTATGAACCAAGACAGTTTTATATAAAATCTACAGATGAAATGTATGAATTATTTAAAGATTGTCCTGAAGCTTTAGAAAATACGCTTCAAATTGCAGAACAATGCGATGTTGAAATTCCTATGGGAGATTATCATCTGCCCCGTTTCCCAATACCAAAAGCATCTGGAGCAATAACATCAGACGATTATTTGCGTATTTTATGTCAACAAGGATTAATTGAGCGTTATAAAAACATTACGCCCAAAGTCCAACAAAGATTAGACTATGAATTAAGTGTAATTAAAAAAATGGGATTTGCAGGTTATTTTTTAATTACTATGGATTTTGTAAAATATGCAAAAAATAAAGCAATCCCTGTTGGACCAGGCAGAGGCTCTGCTGCCGGTTCAATTGTTGCTTATACAACAGGAATTACAGATGTTGATCCAATTCGTTATAACTTACTATTTGAACGATTTTTAAATCCAGATCGTATTTCTATGCCAGATATTGATATTGATTTTTGTATTGAAGGAAGACAACAGGTTATTGATTACATTAAAGGTCGCTATGGTCATGATTCTGTCGCTCAAATTATCACTTTTGGAACAATGAAAGCAAAATCTGTTGTACGTGATGTCGGTCGGGTATTAGGTATGTCATATGGAGAAGTTGATCGTATTGCAAAATTGATTCCAAATGAACCAAAAATGACCTTAAAAAAAGCATTGGATGTCAATAAAGAATTATCCACGATTGTAAAACAAGACGAAATTCATCAAGAACTTATAGAATATTCTAAGGTGTTAGAAGGACTTCATCGTCATTCTTCTACACATGCCGCCGGCGTTGTTATTACGCCTGGCCCCTTAACAGACTATGTACCTCTATATAAACCACCTGGAACAAACGATGTAGCAACTCAAGTTGAAATGAATGAGCTTGAAGAAATGGGCCTGTTAAAAATGGATTTTTTGGGATTAAGGAACCTGACTGTTATCCATAAAACTGTAAAAGCTATTGAATTAAATCATAAAACTAAAATTGATATTGATAACATTGACTTAACAGATCAAAAGACTTTTGAATTATTTTCTAATGGAAAAACAATTGGTGTATTTCAATTTGAGTCTGGTGGAATGCGTGAATATTTAAAACAGTTAAAGCCCACGGGTGTTGAAGATTTAATTGCGATGAATGCTCTTTATCGTCCTGGGCCAATGCAGAATATTCCTGATTTTATAAAACGAAAACATGGAAAGTCAAAAATAGTATTTTTACATCCAATGTTAGAATCTATTCTGCAAGAGACATATGGTATTATTGTATATCAAGAACAAGTGATGCAGATTTCTCAAACAATTGGCGGTTTTAGTTTGGCTCAAGGAGATATGATGCGTCGAGCAATGGGCAAGAAAAAAGCTGATTTAATGGCCGCTTTTAAAGTTGACTTTGTTGAAGGTGCTGAAAAGTTAGAAATAAGTAAAAAATTAGCGGTAGAAATATTTGAACTTTTAGAAAAATTTGCTCAATATGGCTTTAATAAAAGTCATTCTACTGCTTATGCCTTAGTTGCTTATCAAACGGCATGGTTAAAAACCCATTTTCCTGCAGAATTTTTGGCTGCGAATATGAATACAGAGATGAATGATATTGATCGAATTGTAAAATTAATTGGGGAGGCAAGAGATATGGGCATTAAAGTTGAAGCTCCAAATATAAATATTTCTTATCCAGAATTCAGAGCTATCGATCATAAAAAAATTAGTTTTGGACTTTCAGCAATAAAAAATGTTGGACTAAAAGCTATTTCAGCTATTATTGATGTGCGTGAAAAAAATGGTAATTTTAATACAATTTTTGATATTAGCAAACAGGTGGATTCTCAATCTTCAAATAGAAAAGTATTAGAAAGTTTAATTTTAGCTGGGGCTTTAGATAATTTAAAAGGTCATCGTTCACAAAATTTTGAAGCTATAGATTCAAGTATAAAATATGGTCAAAAATATATTCAGGATATGAATTCTGATCAAGAAAATCTTTTTGGTGAAAGTATGACCAATATTATACCTGAGCCACAATTACCAGAAATTTCAGAATGGAGCCAAGAAGAAAAATTAATTAAAGAAAAAGAATTAATTGGATTTTATTTATCAGGACATCCATTGAAAAAACATTTTGAAGATTTAAGAGAATTCAGCAATGTAAATTTGGTAGATTATGATTCTAAAAAATTGCCTAAAGAAATCCGAGTTGGTGGCATCATTTCTAATGTTCGTCAATTGTTTGATAAAAGAAATCGTCCTTGGGCAATTATTAAACTAGAGGGAGAGTTTGGTAAATGTGAAGTTTTTGCCTTTGCAGATGTATATGAAAAATATAACGATTTAATTATGGTTGATAAAATGGTATTTTTGATTGGTAAATTATCCAATCGATTTGAAGATAAAGAAACTTTGTTATTAAATGCTAATCGGTTCTTAGCATTAAAAAATGTACGAAAAACATTAAGTAAACAAATAAACATACGGCTATTTAAAGATCAAACCGATAAAAATTTAATTCAAGAAATTTTTAAATTGTCTAAAGATAATAAAGGATATTGTAAACTTCTTTTTTATTTAGATGATGGCAACACAATTGAAAAAGTAATTTCAAATAATTGTCAAGTTAATCCATCAAAACAATTTATACAAAATTTAAGAAATTTATCTTCTCAAATTCATATATGGATAAGCTAATTTGATTGCTGTTTTACAAAGAGTTCATCATTCTAAGGTTGTTGTAGAAAAAAAAATAGTAGGCCAAATAGATACAGGCTTAAATATTTTACTTGGCATTGTAAAAGATGATAAAAAAAATGATGCAGAATTTCTCGCAAAAAAAATCTCGGATTTTCGTATTTTTGCTGATAAGAATCGTAATATGAATTTATCAATACAGGATGTAAATGGTTCAGTATTGGTTGTTAGTCAATTTACTTTATGTGCAAATTGGAAAAAAGGAAATAGGCCTGATTTTTTAAATGCTGCAAAACCAGAAAAGGCAAATGAATTATATGAATTTTTTATTAAAAATATGAAAAATTATGGTATTCCGGTATATAGTGGAAAATTTGGAGCAATGATGGATGTGCATATTTTAAATGATGGCCCAATTACTTTTATTTTAGATAGTAAGGATTAATAAATGAATCGTAAAATACGAGTTATTATGGCAAAGCCTGGACTTGACGGTCATGACCGTGGGATAAAAATTTTGGCAAGAGCTTTTATCGAAGCCGGCATGGAAGTAATATATTTAGGTTTAAGACAAACTCCAGAAATGATTGTTAGTGCGGCCGTTCAAGAAGACGTAGATGTTATTGCTCTTTCTATTTTAAGTGGTGCACATATGACAATTTTTCCTCGAGTTTTTGAGCTTATGAAGGAGGAAGGAATTGGTGATCGATTATTAACGGGTGGAGGAATTATCCCAGAGCAAGATATAGATGCACTTATGGAAAAGGGTGTTGGCAGATTATTTGGTCCAGGAACCTCTCTTCAAAGTACAATAGATTATGTTAAGGGTTGGGTAAAAGAGCATCGATAACTACGATAAATTAAAAAATATTCTTTATAATAAACGGTTAGAGTCTAAAAAGGGTGGTGGTGAAAGTCGATTAAAGCGCCAGCATGAAAAAGGAAAGTTAACGGCGCGTGAACGTATTGAAATTCTTCTTGATAAAAATTCGTTTGTAGAACTAGATCCATTTGTAGAGCATTTATGTAATGATTTTGAATTACAAGAAAAGAAATTTTTAACTGATGGCGTTATTACAGGCTATGGTAAAATAGATAAACGAAAAGTTTTTATTTTTTCTCAGGATTTTACAATTTTTGGGGGTTCGTTATCAGAGACGTTTGCAAATAAAATTTGTAAAATTATGGATTTAGCTCTTAAAGTGGGTGCACCTGTTATTGGCCTTAATGATTCTGGCGGTGCACGCATTCAGGAAGGCGTAGTAAGTTTAGCTGGATATGCTGATATTTTTCTAAAGAATACATTAGCTTCAGGCGTGATACCTCAAATTTCAGCAATTTTAGGACCATGTGCCGGAGGTGCAGTTTATTCTCCTGCCATTACTGACTTTATTTTTATGGCAAAAAATACTAGCCATATGTTTGTAACAGGTCCAAATGTAGTTAAAACCGTAACACATGAAGAAATCAGTATGGAAGATTTAGGTGGTGCGGACACACATTCTAGTCGTTCTGGTGTTTCTCATTTCTCTTGTGAAAATGAAATTGAATTACTTGGAGAGGTTAGAAAATTAGTTTCATATCTTCCCTTAAATAATATGGAAACACCTCCAGTTTTAGTAAAAGAATATACTGGGCCAAAATCAGATGAAATAAATTACGTAGTTCCAACGAATCCAAATAAACCATATGATATGCATAATGTGATATCTAAAATAGTTGATTTAGACTCATTTTTAGAAGTTCATAGAGATTATGCACCAAATATTATAGTTGGATTTTCTAGAATGAATGGTCAGTCTGTTGGAATTATAGCGAACCAACCAGCACACCTTGCTGGCGTTTTAGATATTGATTCATCAATAAAAGGTGCAAGATTTGTTAGATTCTGTGATGCTTTTAATATTCCAATAATTACTTTTGTAGACGTGCCTGGTTTCTTGCCAGGATCAGATCAAGAATGGCGTGGAATAATTAAACATGGTGCAAAATTACTTTATTCCTTTGCAGAAGCTACAGTGCCTAAAATTACAATTATTACACGTAAAGCATATGGAGGTGCATATGATGTTATGTCATCTAAACATATTCGTGGAGATTTAAATTTTGCATGGCCAACCGCAGAAATAGCAGTAATGGGCCCTAAGGGAGCTGTTGAAATTATTTGGAAAAATAAAATAAAAAATGCTGACAACCCTGAGAAAGAAACAGAAAATTTAATAGAACAATATCGACTAAAATTTGCTAATCCATTTGTTGCGGCAAAGCGAGGTTATATAGATGATGTAATTGAACCATCTGAAACAAGAGATAGAATAATTAATGGATTAGACCTTCTAAAAACTAAAGTAGATAAAAACCCAAAAAAGAAACATGGGAATATTCCTCTATAATGAGTCAATTTGAAAAAAAATGGTTAATTGAAGAGGTGAATTCAAATTTAGGCTCACCTTATTTCCCAATTTTATCTCATTTTTATTTAAAAAATAATGAATTGGATTTAGCTTTTCAAGTTTGTAAATCTGGATTAAAGGTTGTTCCTGAATCAATTGAGGGTAATTTTATAATGGCTCAAATTCATATCCTTAATAATAATTTAAATGAGGCTGAAAAAAATTTAAAATTTGTAGTGAAACGTCATCCTGCCCATGTAAATGCTTGGAAATTATTATTTCAAATTCAGAATGATTTAAGGCGTAGTAAGAAGTCCATAAAATCTATAGCGACTTCTTTGTTAAAAATAAATCCAAATGATAATGAATGCTTAATTTGGTTACAGAATTTTGTTAAACCAAAGGAGGTAATAAGCGAAGAAAAAGTTTCAGAAAACTTAAGCCAAAAGCCAACTAAAAAAGAGCCTGAAGTTATTACAATTCCAGAAGAGATTATACCTATTAGTAAGCGAATGGCCTCCTTTACTTTAGCAGAAATTTATCAAAAGCAAGGGTATTTTTATCAGGCCATAGAAGTTTTAAAAGTAGTAGAACAAAAAGGTGGTAATCGACGTAGATTAAAAAATATACGTAATCAAATTGATGAAGCAATAAAATTACAAATGGAGGAAGGAATAGATTAAATCTTCAATTTATGATAATCCTATTCGCTATGAAGAAGAAAACTGGTGGAAAAAAGATGATCTAGAAATGTGGAAATTCTTATGTAAAAATAGTTCAGGGGAGGATATTCTAGAATTAGCATGTGGAACAGGAAGAGTATCAATTCCATTAATAAAAGAAGGATTTAATTTAACGGGTGTTGAATTATCAAAATCATTTTGTGATTATATTTCAGCTAAAGCTTTAAATTATGGGATTAATAATAGAAATTTTATACATGGAGATATGTCTGCTTTTAATCTAAGTAAAAAATTTGATACAATAATAATAGCTTATAATTCATTTTTACATCTTTTAACAAATGAACAGGCAGAAGCCTGTTTACGATGTGCTAAGAAACATTTAAAGCCTGCTGGTAAGTTTTACATAGATATATATATGCCATCACCGCTTCATTATTATCGACCTAAGAATTTACGCTATCCTACAATTGAATATTTTGATTCTCAAATGAAGGAGGAAGTCACAATTGAGGAAACTAATAATTATGATCCAGACAATGAAATAAATCAATTGACCTGGTATTATTCTTCAAATTCTAAAAAAGATTTTCTTATTAGTAAATTTTCAACACGCATGTACTGGCCAGATACGATGAATAGAATGTTAATTGAAGCTGGGTTTAAAATATTACATTTATGGGGTGATTATGACTTGAATCCATTCGGAGAGGAAAGTACCTTACAAATTTATGAGCTAGGAATTTAATCATATATCTAATGCATCTCTTAGTGATTCGCCTATTAAATTAAATCCTATAACTCCTAAGGCAATTACACCTCCTGGTAAAATTGATAAAGCCGGAGCAACCCTAAAAAAATCTTTTCCTTCACTAATCATGATTCCCCAGCTAGGCATTGGCGGTTGCGTACCTAATCCTAAAAAGGACAAGCTTGCCTCAGCCATTATTGCTCCTGAAATCCCCAAAGTAAACGAAATTAATATTGGGCCAAAGCAATTTGGTAGTACATGTTGAAGTAAAATTTTTGATTCTGAAAAACCTAATGATTTTGCTGCATGAATAAATTCATCTGATTTTATTGATAATACTTGGCTTCTTACAAGTCTTGCCATTCCTGTCCAGGAAACTATACCAATTACAACAATTACAGTTTTTATTCCGGGCTCCATAGCGGTTGATAATGCAATGAGTAACAATAAAGTTGGAAAGGCCATAATAATATCAGTTAATCGCATAAGGATTGAGTCAATTTTACCACCATAGTAACCAGAAAGCAACCCAATAGAAATGCCAATAAATGCTGAAATTATACTGCTTAAAATTCCAACAAACATAGAAATTCTGATTCCGTAAATCAAACGCGATAATAAATCTCTTCCAAATTGATCAGTTCCAAAAATATGTCCATCAGCCCCAACGTTTAATAATCTATTTTGCAAATTTTGTTCAAATGGAGAAGGTAAAAATGATTGAATAAGTGTAAATCCTAAAAATAAAAATAGAATTAAAAAGCCAATTTTGGCAAAAATATCTTGTTTAAATTTATTAAATTTTGGATTGGAGCTAGCCACGTATTAATTCCTCTCTAATTTTTGGATTTATATAACCATAAATTAAATCTACCAGAATATTAATAATTACAAAGCTTAAAGCCATAAATAAGACTATCCCTTGAATTAATGGAAAATCCCTCTGCATTATTGCGCTGAGAAGCATTCTGCCAATTCCCGGCAATCCAAAAATGGATTCAGTTAAAACTGCCCCTGATAAATAACTGCCAAAATCCATCGCAATAATTGTTATAATTGGAACAAGTAAATTTTTTAATCCATGCTTAAATAAAACAATTGTTTTTGAAAGTCCTTTTGCTTTTGCTGTTCGCATATAATCTTTTTTTAAGATATCTAGCATGAATGCCCTTGTGTTACGGGCTATCATTGCCAAGGACCTAGCCCCCAGTGCTATTATAGGTAGTATATAGAATATCCAACTACCATAGCCAGTTGGAGGAAGTAATCTCCATTCAACTCCTACCCAAAATATAAGTATAAGTGCTACCCAAAATACTGGTAAAGAAATGCCAATTAAAGAGATAAATATAAAAGTTCTATCAAAAATACTATTAAATCGTATTGCTGAAATTAGGCCAAAAATTATTCCTAATACTGAGGCAAAAAATGTTGAAAAAAATGCAAGTGTAAACGTTATTCCAAGTTTATCAAGAATAAGACTTGAAACTGGTGATTTTGTTTGAAATGATAATCCTAAATCTCCGGTAAGAGTTTTTTTCAGATAAGTGAAATATTGGGTTATGATTGATTGATTTAGGCCAAGTTCATCCCTTAATTGATTGAGGGTTACTTCATCATAAAAATCACCAACCAATGCTAATACCGGGTCACCCGGAATTATATATGAGATTATAAAGGAAATCGTAAGGACGCCCCAAATTACGGGTATGCCATGTAATATTCTTTTAGTTAGATATGTAATCATCAGATGGAATAAATTACGAGAAAATCAATTTTAAATAATCATATTTTTCAAATTATTCAGTAATAATCCGTCTTATTTTATCAATTATGCCAACTACATTTTTATTTGATTTATTTGGTGTACTTTTAGGAGCTAACAAAAGTACATTAATTCATTTCATTACAGAAAAAACCGGAAATGATTATGAACTTATTCATAATGAATTTAATAAACAATTTTTAAAGTTAGAAAAAAGAGAAGTTCATTTTTCTCAGTTTTTTCAAAATTTACAATATGGATTAAAAAATGGAGAAAAATTAAATATAGAAGACTTTAAATCCATTTGGAGGCAACAAGATGTGGCAGAATTACCAACAGTAAAATATTTGCCAATTTTAAGAGAACAATATTCAATTAATTTAGTATCAAATATCTCTAATTCTTATTTAAATGTATTAAAGAGGAAATTTGAATTCTTCGATTTATTTAATAATTGTATTACTTCCGATGAGGCTAATAGTGCAAAACCATCTCTCAAAATTTTCAATTATGCATTAATTAAAGTTGATGCTATAGCTTCAGAATCCATATTTATTGATGACCAAAAACAGAATTTAATTGCTGCTGAATCTATAGGAATAATTGGATATCAATACACCAATTATGAAAATTTTAAGAAATTTATTTCAAAATATATATAAGAATAGAAAATATGAAAATAGATATAAATCCAATGACAATGAAAGAGGCTAATGCCAAAGGGATTACATCTTGGTCAATATGGACTTGTGGAGAGTCTGAGTTTGATTGGGAATATAGTGAAAATGAATCTTGTTATTTACTTGAAGGCAAAGTTGAGGTAATAACTAATTGGGAAACCGTTAATTTTGGCAAAGGTGATTTTATAAAATTTCCTAAAGGCTTACAATGTAAATGGAAAGTTACTAAAGCAGTAAAAAAACATTATCAATTCAATTAATAGGGAATAAATGAATATTTATTTTTTCATCATTATTTTTGCTATAATATTTGAATATTTATTATCCACCTTAGTTAATAAATTAAATTTGAATGCACTTAAACCTGAATTACCTGAAGAATTTGCAGATGTATATGATAAAAAAAAATATGCAAAATCTCAAAATTATACGCGAACAAATACCAAGTTTATTTTTGTTACATCAACTTTTTCTACAATTTTCATATTAGTTATAATTCAATTTGGGATTTTTAATGATGTTGATATATTTGTAAGAAAATTTGGATATGGTGAAATTATAAATGGTTTATTATTTTTTGGGATTTTAACTATTATAAATGATTTATTAAATACTCCATTTAGTATATATAAACATTTTGTTATTGAAGATAAATTTGGATTTAATAAAATGACAATTTCAACTTTTTTAATGGATAAAATGAAAGGTTATTTTTTGATGATAATTATTGGAGTTCCAATAATTACCTTAATTTTATATTTATTTGAAGGGCTTGGAAATTTAGCTTGGCTTTATGTCTGGGGTACAATTGCTCTTTTTAGTTTAGCAATGCAACCAATATTCAATTTATTTATTGCTCCAATGTTCAACAAATTTAAACCATTAGAAAAGGGAAGTTTACTTTCAGAAATTAGAGCTTATGTCGAGAACGTTAATTTTCCTGTAGCAAAAGTAGATATTATGGATGGTTCAAAAAGATCAGGCCATTCAAATGCTTATTTTAGTGGATTTGGGAAAACAAAGCGAATAGCCCTTTTTGATACTTTGTTGGAAAAGCAAAAAGACGAGGAAATTTTAGCAGTAATTGCACATGAAGTAGGACACTATAAATGTAAACATATCCAAAAAGGTATTATTCTTGGAGTAATTCAATCAGGAATTATGTTTTATTTTATGTCGCTTTTTATTAATAATCAGGAATTATTTGCAGTTTTTAAAATGGATAATTTATCTATTTATGCAAGTTTGCTATTTTTTGGCATGCTTTATGCTCCTATTGAAATGTTCTTAGGATTTATTTTTAATTATTTATCACGAAAGCATGAATTTGAAGCGGATGAATATTCTGCAAAAACGACTGGAAAACCTGAGCATTTAATTTCTAGCCTTAAAAAATTATCTGTAGAAAATTTATCTAATCTGACACCACATTGGTTAAATATAGCGCTAAATTATAGTCATCCATCCACATTAGACCGCATTAATGCTTTAAAAATGTATATAACTAAAAATTAATGAAACGAATTAAACTCATATTATTATTTTGTATTTCTTTGCTTATAGCGGAAAACAGCACACCCATTTTTCTTATTCATGGATTTTTAGGTTGGGGACGAGACGAAATGGAAGATTTCTTTTATTGGGGTGGAAAATTTGATTTAGAAACTTGGTTGCGAGAAGAAGGATATAAGGTTTATACACTTTCAGTTGGGCCGGTTTCA
>CESD01028879.1_pt1 | contig 11401 bp, 8 predicted proteins | sample 531191 | NCBI WGS metagenome assembly CESD01 (sample SAMEA2622021, study PRJEB7988) | marine metagenome | biome: marine biome (ENVO:00000447); feature: deep chlorophyll maximum layer (ENVO:xxxxxxxx); material: "saline water (ENVO:00002010), including plankton (ENVO:xxxxxxxx)" | depth 188 m
TGATTTGGTAATTCAAAATTTGGTGCTTTGTTTCCAACTTCTAGTATGGCCATACATTTCATTAGACTACGATAGATATACGTTACAGTGGTATGTTACCATGCTTACGTTTTGGCCTTTCTTCTCTTTTACTTCCATATCGCTCTAAGCCTTTTAGCAATTCTTTTCGTGTTTCTCTTGGATAAATCACTCTATCAATGTATCCCATTTCAGCCGCAATATATGGTGATGCAAATTTTTCTTTGTATTCTTCAGTTAGTCTTTGATGTTCTTTATCAGGATCATTAGATTCATTAATTTCTTTTCTAAAAATAATGTTAACTGCACCTTCAGACCCCATAACTGCGATTTCAGCAGTCGGCCAAGCAATGTTCAAATCAGCTCTGATATGCTTAGATGCCATCACATCATAAGCTCCACCGTAGGCTTTTCTCGTAATAACAGTCAATTTTGGAACGGACGCTTCTGAAAATGCGTACAACAATTTCGCCCCATGTCGAATTATGCCTCCATGCTCTTGCTCAGTCCCAGGCAGAAAACCAGGTACATCTACGAAAGTAACTAAAGGAATATTGAAAGCATCACAAAATCTGACAAAACGTGCTGCTTTGGTAGATGCATCAATATCGAGACAACCTGCTAAAACAGAAGGTTGATTTGCTACAATACCAACAGGATGCCCTCTTAGTCTGGCAAATCCAGTGATAATGTTCTTAGCCCAGTGAGGTTGAACTTCAAATAAACGATCATCAAAAATTAAATTTATTACTTTTGTCATGTCATACGGTACATTTGAATTGTCAGGAATTATTTCATCTAACTCATTAATACTATCCAATTCCTTTTTTTCATAAGGCATAACTGGTACATTTTCCATATTATTTTGAGGAATGTAGCCCAATAATTCTCTTAATGATTCAAACATGCTTTCCTCAGATTCACAAGCAAGATGAGCAACACCAGAAGTTGAATTATGAGTCATAGCGCCGCCCAGTTCTTCGAAAGTTACTTCTTCATGGGTTACGGTCTTGATAACATCTGGTCCAGTGATGAACATATGACTTGAATCTTTTACCATAAGTGTGAAATCAGTCATCGCAGGACTATAGACTGCACCACCTGCACAGGGTCCTAAGATTAAAGAAAATTGAGGAATAACTCCAGAAGATTGTACGTTTCTATAGAAAATCTCAGCATAACCTCCCAAACTCACAACACCTTCTTGGATTCTCGCACCTCCTGAATCATTGAGACCTATAACTGGACATCCTGTTTTTACAGCTAAATCCATAACTTTGCAAATCTTCTGAGCATGAGCTTCACCCAGAGCACCTCCAAAGACGGTAAAATCCTGCGCAAAAAGATAGACAGTTCTTCCATTAATGGTACCGTGACCAGTTATCACTCCATCTCCATCAGGACGTTTCTTTTCGAGTCCAAAATTGTTGCTTCTATGTCTAACTAGAGCATCAAGTTCAATGAATGAGTCTGAGTCTAATAAAGCAGCAATCCTCTCTCGAGCAGTCATCTTTCCTGCATTGTGCTGTTTTTCGATTCTTTTAGGGTCGCCTTTCGAAGCTTTTTCAAGTTTCTTCTTAAGATTCTTGATTTTTTTAGACGTACTCATCAGCCTCCTATCGAAGCAGTTCTATAACTTTGTGCCTACCCAAAGCACTTATCATATGGCTTCAATAACATAGTGTGACCAAAGGCGTACGTGGTACTCGTGATTTCTATCCAGAGGATATGAGATTGAGAAATTGGTTGTTTGACAATTTTGCATACGCCTCCCTTTTACACGGTTTTGAGGAATATGATTCACCTATTCTAGAGCATGAAGAGCTTTACACTAGAAAGCAAGGTGAAGACATAGTCAAGCAATTATACAATTTTGAGGACAAAGGATCGCGTAAAGTAAGTCTTAGACCTGAGATGACGCCATCTTTGGCTAGAATGGTAATGTCTCGCGCAGGAGTTCTTCCCATGCCAATAAAGTGGTTTTCAATACCTCAATGTTGGCGTTACGAAAGAACCCAAAAAGGTAGAGGAAGAGAACATTATCAGTGGAATGTGGATATTTGGGGCACAAGTGAGATTTCAGCAGATGCAGAATTGTTTTCAGTCATTGTAACTTTTCTGGAAAGTGTTGGATTAACGAAAAATGACGTAGTAATTCGTGTAAGTAGTAGAAAAGTTTTAGAGGAAGTTCTAGGTTCTTTAGAAATAGAGGGCGATTTATTTGCGAAAACCTGTGTAATTGTTGATAAAATGGATAAATTGCCTTCTGAGACTATTAATGAACAATTATCTGGTTTGGGTCATAGCAAGGAAGTTATTTCATCAATTCAATCTACTTTGGGCATAAAAAGTCTGGACTCGTTAAAAAATACATTGGAAAATGACAGTGAAGCATTTAGTGAGTTGTATACACTTTTCAGTGCCATTGATTCTTATGGTATTACAGATTGGGTTGAATTTGATGGTTCTATAGTTAGAGGTCTTGCTTATTACACCGGTTGCGTCTTCGAGGTTAACGACAGAGAAGGGAAATTTAGAGCAATATGTGGTGGTGGAAGATATGACAAACTTCTTTCTACATTAGGTGGTAAGGATTTACCCGCTACAGGGTTTGGTTTTGGAGACATGGTTATTATGGAATTATTAGCTGATAAAAATTTAATTCCTGAATTACTTAGCGGTGTCGAGGACGTAGTTATTCCTTTATCTTCAGAATTAAGAAATGTTGCAGTTAAAGTGGCCTCAGCGTTGAGGAGATCTGACAGATTAGTTGATTTAGTTCTAGATGATAAGAAAATCAAGTGGGCATTTAAACATGCAGAACGAGCTGGTGCAACTAGGTTAATCCTAGTGGCCCCTGATGAATGGTCACGTCAAAAAGTTAAAGTTAAAGATCTGCAAAGTGGAGAAGAATTCGAAGCTTCTATAGAACAATTATAGGTTTTTGTCTATAGTTTAATAGGAATCTGTCTTTTTTTATATAATCAAGTAAATAGGCAACTGTTAAAAAGCAATCTGTCTACAGTTTTGATTATAGTATAATTTATCTTTTCTGGTCGACGTCTACAGTTTTCTGCCAATTTCACATTCATTTAGAGGCTTATCGCTCCGTGTCCTTGTAATTATAGGAAATTCAAAGCATAATTGACCTTTACTGTTCCTTTCTTGTCTGCTTTGGTATTCCAATTCTACTACAAACCAATCTTCTTCTCTAAGATCAGTTTTCTCCAACTTATACCCTTTTTCAGTTAGTTCGGAAGTTAAGAGGTCCATATTCTCCTCACCAAGTCTGCCTCCACCAGCCCATCCGCAATCGACAAGAACAGGTTCATCAAAGAATGGACTTTTTTCGTATTGAGCCAATCTAAATCTTGCAAATCTCCTTTCATGTTTTCCAGAACCATTTGATATTTTAGTGACGATGCAATCTGTAGTTTCTATAAATTTAAATTTGTAAGAACCTTTACGTTTTGGTTTTCCATTCATCGTAAAAGTTATTTTGTCTTCTGATCTTCTCAAGATAAATCCCTCCCATCCATTTTTTTTTGCAGTATCTACCATTTGCTTAGTGAATGTTTTTATCTCTCTCTTGCCAAAATGGTTAGTAAGTTCTACCCTTTCAAGAAATGTTCGATCGGTTACATCCTCGCCATGCCAGAATATAACATCAAAAACATTGTACGTGAAAGCATAACCTTCACTAAGTAATGAATCATATTTTGATTTAGCTTTAGTAACAGTGGTGGTTTCAGTAGTAACTGCCTTCAGAACTTTAGGGTCTTCCTTTCCGTCTTTATCAAAGGCAATAAGTTCCCCAATTACCAAGGACTCACGGGGTATTTTGTTTAAAGCTTCATCAATTTCACTTACTACACTCAATATTCCCGTTATTGGTTTTATTCTTCTTGTGTATCCAATTCTTTCATTACCAGTATTATGAAGAAGTATGCAAGCTCCATCAAATTTTCTTTCAGCTAGCCACTCACCATCGTAAGGATCATCATCTTTCTTCAATTTACTAATTGGTTTACAGGGTGCAAATGATTGCGTTAAGGTAGAACTGACAACTATTTCTTCTCCAATAATTGCATCTTCTCGATTTTCTACATATCCTTCTTCCTTTTTCTTTTTTATTTTTCTTTCGTACTCAAGTATGGCCTGCTCATTGTCACTGGTTTCATTGCTCCTACCTTTATTTTTACCATAGATAGTTTCGTTTGTAGTTTGTTTTTTTCCATCTTCTTCATCTTTTGAAGTCCACCATTCAGTAACAATTACATTATTTTTAACTTCAATAATCATATGTTTTAACCTTCCGGTTAAGTGCAATTGGTACAATATTGTTTTCATTCTAAAGCCACTATAATTGAGTACTATAAAAAATGGGGCGAAGCCCGGGAATCGAACCCGGGACGAGGGAACCACAATCCCCCAGTTTAACCAAACTAGCCTAGCTTCGCCACTACTTTACTGATTTGAGAGCCCTTAGATAAAATTTCTTAAAAAATCACAAAATATCTTTAGGGCGGTATTCTCCCCAAATTTTTCGAAGTGAATTACATACTTCCCCAATAGTTACTTTTTCACTTACAGCTTTTATGATAAATGGCATCAAATTCTCATCGGTGGCAGCTTTCTGCTCGATTATTTCTAAATGGTGAGATATATCGCCCCTTTTTTCTCTCAAAGTAGTTAGTTTCTCAATTTGCTCTTTTATTGCTTCTTCATCTATTTTTGTAATTTCTTCTTTTTGTTCTTCTTGTTCTTCTAAATACTCATTTACGCCAACAATGGTGCGCTTTTTGTCTTCAACTTCACGTTGAAATTTGTAGGCAGAATCCATTATCTGGGATTGTACCCATCCTTCTTCTATGCATTGTAACATTCCGCCCTTAGAATCAATTTCTTCAATTAGTGCCATAGTTCCATCACATAATTCGTTAGTCATAGCCTCGATAGTGTATGAACCTGCTAAAGGATCAACTGTGTTTGGAATACCAGATTCTTCAGCTATAATTTGCTGAGTTCTCAAAGCCACTTTTGCAGCCTTTTCAGATGGGAGGCCTAACGCTTCATCAAGGGCATTAGTGTGTAAACTTTGAGTTCCACCTAATACAGCTGAAAGAGCTTGTATTGCAGTTCTAACCACATTATTATGAGGTTGTTGAGCAGTTAATGTAGATCCGCCAGTTTGAGTATGAAATTTCATAGTCATTGACCTTTCATTTTTTGAATCAAATCTTTCTGAAATTATTTTAGCCCAGATTTTTCTAGCAGCCCTAAATTTTGCAATTTCATATAGGAAATCATTGTGGCCATTAAAGAAGAAAGTCATTCTTGGAGCAAAATCATCGATATCCAATCCTTTTTCGATTGCAGATTCAACATAAGCTATGCCATTAGCTATTGTGAAAGCTAATTCTTGTTCAGCAGTACATCCAGCCTCTCTAATATGGTAGCCAGAAACTGATATTGTGTTCCAGTTTGGAACCTTTTGAGCGCAGTATTCGAAAACGTCGGTTGTTAGCCTCATAGAATGCTTTGGAGGAAAAATATATGTCCCTCGTGCAATGTACTCTTTTAGAATATCGTTTTGTATGGTTCCTCTTAATTTCTTTTCAGACACTCCTTGATTTGCCCCTGTTGCAATGTACATGGCCAATAGTATCGAAGCTGGAGCATTGATTGTCATGCTGGTTGATACCTTATCTAGTGGAACTTGATTGAATAGAGCATCCATATCCTCCACAGAATCAATGGCTACTCCCACTTTCCCAACTTCGCCTGTAGACATTGCATCATCGCTATCGTAACCAATTTGAGTTGGCAAATCAAATGCTACAGATAATCCACTTTGACCTTCGGCTAGCAAATATTTGAATCTTTCATTCGTTTCTTTGGCAGTACCAAATCCAGCATATTGCCTCATTGTCCACAGTCTGCCTCTGTATCCTGTTGCATGTATTCCTCGAGTGTAAGGAAATTTTCCAGGTAATTCTAATTCAGATTCAGAAACATTTTCAGGAGTGTTAAGTCTCTCTCGCCCATCCAATAAAGTTTCTTCCCTTTCCGGATATTTTTCCAGAGTTGGCTTTAGAGTTTCATCTTCCCACTTTTTCTTATTCATTTTTTGCTCTTTCAAATCGTTTTATATAAATCAACATTTTCTCATTAAGTTTCTTTGCAACTTTTTCAGCTTGCCCCTTTCCTACGCTTACTGGATCCATCCAGAAACAGTAAACATTTGTTCTTATTCCGTTCTTGTAGAAGTCCACGATGCTCTTGAAAAGATCTTTTTCGTTACTATCTCTTCCCCAGTCAATGAGTGGATTATCATAGCAAAAAACTAGGGGCTGTATCATGTGCCCAGTATTTTCAGCAGCCTTGAAAACACCCATTTTGAAAGGATCTAATTCACCGTATGAAGACGTAGTTCCCTCTGGAAAAATCCACAGTGGATCTTTTTCAGCATCCCATTGGTTCAGTTGGTTTATCACTCCAGTTCTCGATTTTTTATTCTCTCTTTTTACCCATAGCATACCAACTTTTTCAGCAATAGCACCAAACAAAAAATAACTCTTAACTTCGACTTTAGATACTGCGCCTCCGGCTTTTAAAGCTAAAACAACTATTGGGTCAAGGTAACTTGTATGATTTGCAGCTAAGAAACCAGGTTGAGGTTTCCCATGAACAAAAATTTTCATGTTATATCTTTTAGCTAATTTTCTTGCCCTGATTGTAACTAAATCTCGATATTCATCTTGAGTGTAAAGATAAACTTCGAGTCTCAGCCTTATGAAAAAGTAGGAGAAATATAGAAGCTCGAACAACCACACAGTTGCCCCATTTAGCTAGTTGTTAAAAAGAAATCTCTCGCTAAATTAAAGGTGCTTCAAAGTCGTCTATAGTCTCTTCAAGGTCTTCTTCAGGACCCAAGGCACCCCTTATTCTCAAAATTTCTCTTGATAATAACCAATAGATAAGGGCCAAAGATCTTCTACCTTTGTTATTTCCCGGAATTACAATATCAATATTTGTTGTAAGATTGTTTGCATCACACATAGCGATTACTGGTACTTTAATGTTGACTGCTTCACGGAATGCCTGAGCATCTGCTGCAGGATCAGTTAATATGATGATTTTAGGTTCAATGAAAAATCTCATTTCAGGATTTGTTAGTCTTCCTGGAGTGAATCTTCCAGCAATACATTCGAAACCACAAGCATCAGCAAATTTCTTTGCAGGTTTCCAACCATATTGTCTTGCAGAGACGACTAGAACATCTTTAGGTTCGTAATCTTTCAGGAAATTAGCAGTTTTTACTATCTTTTCAGAGGTCATATTGACGTTTAGTATTCTCAAACCGTCATCCCTCACTTTGAAAACATAAGGTTCCATATCTTTGCTCTTTTGCTTTGTCCCTATATGGACTCCGCAAGTGAGGAATGTGTCCTCATCGATGAGCAGTTCTTTTGTCTCGGCTTCGGTCATCTGAGTTTCTCGCTGATTCGGACCAGTTCATTAAGCTTTGCAACCCTTTCTCCGCCCATTATTCCGGTCTTAATTGCATGGGAATCGAAGGCTACGCCTAGATGAGCAATAGTAGTGTCAGTAGTTTCGCCACTTCTATGTGATATTACGTTAGCCATATCATTTTTCTTTGCTAATTCTACAGTTTCTATTGTGTCTGTTAGTGTTCCGATTTGATTCGGTTTTATCAATATTGAATTCGTAGAGCCCTGATCAATTCCTTTTTGAAGTCTTTCCTTGTTAGTAACATATAAATCATCACCAATGATGAGAGCATCGGTCTGTTCAGTAAGTGCAGCCCAGGAATCAAAGTCTTCTTGATCTAGCGGATCTTCAACTGAATGTAAATCATATTCTTCTATTAATCCTAATACAAAATCTACTTGTTCTTCAGGTGTTAAACTTTGTTCCTTGTATTTGTATTTTCCATCTATGAAGAATTCACTGGCAGCTATGTCCAATCCAGTTTTTATCTCGACACCAGTTTCGGCTTCAACTTTTTCTGCAGCACTAACTACAAGTTCTAAAGCTTCTACATTTTTCATTGGAGCAACCCATGCACCCTCGTCCCCTTTTCCTAGAGCAATATTCGGAAATTTTTTCTTAAGAACTGCTTTTACTCCTTTGTGAACTGCCGCATTAGCTTCTATTGCAGTATTAACATCGTTGTCAAACGCAGTTACTAAGTATTCTTGAATATCAGTGCCTCCTACTGCATGAGCGCCACCACCTAATACGTTAGACATTGGTGCAGGTATTGAATATTCTTCTTTTTGACCGAGGTAATTGAACAAATTTTCGTTAGATGCGTTAGCAGCAGCTTTTGCACATGCTAAAGAAAGAGCTACACTGATATTTCCACCAATATTGCTAAAATTTTGTGTTCCATCAATCTCCTTCAATGTAGAATCAAAGTTTTTTTGGTCATCAGCAGAGACGCCAATCAGTTTAGGCATCACTTTTTCTTCAGCTCTTTGCATGCCTAGAGAAACACTATTCTCAGGCCAAGCCATAGCTTCGTGTGTTCCAGTAGATGCTCCTGCAGGTGCTGCAGCTATCCCTACGCCATTTTTAGTTTTAATTTCAGCTTCAACAGTAGGATTTCCTCTAGAATCAATTATTCTCCGTAGAATAATATCTTCGATCTTCATTTATTTTCTCTGTCAACAATGTCAATTGGAATCACGTTTTTGTCATATTCCATTTGAGCGATTATAACCGGATCGATAATCTCTTTGGGTACTTTTATTTGAACGGGAGCTCCCATTGAAATCTGTAGCGCTCTAGCTCCAATAACGCGTGCTTTTTCAAATCTTGAATGTTCTCTCAATTTTTCACCAACTAAACTGACCGACAATTCGGGAGCTTTCCTAATGAACCAACTATAAAAGGTTTCCTAAGTACTTCTTTCTATAAAATTAAAGACAATTATAGCTTATTCATTTTTTCCTAAGCTTTTTAAATACAGTCTAAGATACCTATAGTTACCCTGTTTCTCTGATTTAGGGTATATAGGACGCAAAAAAGGTGAAAAGATGGAACAAAAAAGCAGCAAATTCGGTGTTTTCGTAGCTACATTAGCAATGATTGCATCTGTTTTAGTAATACCTACTGTGAGCGCAGAAGATGGAGATTTAACTGCCAGTTTGACTGGTGATGTTGGCACTACTTCTTACTCATCAGAATTTGGTAATGCCACATTTGATTTGGCTATTACGAGTGCAAGTGGAATTGCACATCATAATGTTACAGTTAATGTGACTTTTAGAGACTCTACCACAGATAAAGAATGGAATGAGCATTATTCAACTATTTCGGATTGTGTTGGTGATGGTACTACTGCCAGTAATGTTACTGGACATTTAGCAGAGGGTGACACCATGCATGCTTGTATTTCTGTAATGGTTGAACTTTCAAGCGGTGAAGCTTCAAAAGAGCAAGTAACAATGGAGGTACGTGTAACATCAGATGAGGATACTACTGGAGTTGTTGTAGAAGGTTCAATAGCGATTGTAAACTGGTATGCTTCTAGTGATGATGGCATTCAGTCTTTCCGTGAGCTCAATGAGGATGATGCTGACACTAACGTCTGTGCAGATAAGCCAAATTGTCAAACTTATACAATTTCTGTCAAAAACATAAAAGTTGACTCAGATGATAATGCAGAATCAACAGATGAGACAATTTCTATTCGTCTAGCAGAAGTTGGTGTTGGTTGGAATGTTAACAGTTCTTACGGTGGCTGGAACATAATGGAAGCTGAAGCAACCATTAATGGTCTCGATGCTGGACAAACTTTAGACTTAGTATTTGAAGTGACACTTGTTGGAGGAAATATTCCAGCTACATCATATCTAGCAGAATCATATAATCAGATTGTTTTTGAAGTTCGTGATTCAAATTCTTTTTATAGTTCAGTAACTCTGTATGCAACTGTTGCAGATAATTTCGCAGTTCTTGTTACTGGAGCATTTGACACATATACTGTAGATAACGGTTGTTCAGATGATGCAGCAACAGTATCTTGGGATGTTGAAGTGCGAAACTATGGAAATACATGGGATACTTTCGCTATATCTTTTGATTTGGCTGGTACAGAGGCTGAAGGATGGGATGTTACCTCTGAAGGCGGCCTTCCAATAACTACAGATGCGTTGCTTCCTAAATTTGAAAATGGTAAATTTTTATTTACCTTAGAAATGACAATACCAGCAGGCCTTGATGCAGGAACATCACAAGGCTTCACTATGACTGTAAATTCAGGAGCAGATAATGACGTTACAAGTATCTCGGAGTTTGCAGCAACAGTAGAACAATGTTACGGAGTTACTTTGGCTATTGATAAATCTTCAGATATGGCCAATCCAGGTAGTGTATCTACATTTGTTGTAACAGCAACTAACGATGGTAATGGAGAGGATACAATTGACTTTACAACTATGGGCCCAGCTTCATGGAGTCCAATGGTTTCTGCAGATAGTCTAACATTGGCACGTAATGGAGAAGATACACTTGACTTTACTCTAACAGTTCCAGCAGATGCTGAAGCTGGTGTTAAGAGTGGTATGGCTATGGTTCATGCTTTCTCAGAAGGTTGTGCAGAACAAACATCAGCTTGTGAGTATGAAGAACATGTTAGTGTTACAGTTACAGCTAATCAAATTTTCGCTATAACTGCAGATTACTACACCAATGAAACTGGTGATGTAAAGAAAAGTGTAGAGCTTGAAGAGGGACAGCAAGTACAAATGTTTGCAACAATCTCAAACGGAGGTAATGGTGGAGATCGTGTGACTATTGAACTCGTCGGTGCGCCAGCATGGGTTGTTCTTAGCAAAGATACAGCGCTAGTTTCAAAGGGTGGTTCTGAAGACATTGCAATAGATGTTCGTGCACCAGCCTCAGAAGCTACTGGTGATCATACATTTCAAGTTAAAGCAACATCTCAGGATGGCACAACTACTTCCACAACAGGTACTTTGACTATAACAATTGAAGAGAAATCAGCTGGAAGCGGTTCATCTACAGAAACAGTTGACGAAGACGAAGGCTTACCTGGCTTTGGTGCTATCTCAGCACTTGCAGCCCTTGGTGTAGCACTTATACTTCGCCGTAGATTGTAAGGAGTTAACAAATGAAAAGTAGCAATAGGCGAAGCATATCCTTTGCATTCATGCTTTTGATGGTCGTATCTGCCTTTGCTTTTACACCTTCAGCTAGCGGCGAATCCTCAGCTTCAATAGAAGTAATTGGAGACTTAGATTCTAGGTCCTTTTCTTCAGTTAATGGAACTGCAGGATTCATAGTCAATCTTACCAATGATGGTACAGAAGATTTCACAGATGCATCTCTA
>CESD01018238.1_pt1 | contig 11390 bp, 10 predicted proteins | sample 531191 | NCBI WGS metagenome assembly CESD01 (sample SAMEA2622021, study PRJEB7988) | marine metagenome | biome: marine biome (ENVO:00000447); feature: deep chlorophyll maximum layer (ENVO:xxxxxxxx); material: "saline water (ENVO:00002010), including plankton (ENVO:xxxxxxxx)" | depth 188 m
TCATTTTTTTTTTTTAATTTGCCCTTTTTATTTACAATATGGAAATAATCTTAATATCTATTTTTACTCTTGGATATCTTTTAATTACTCTTGAACACAGTCTAAAAATAGATAAGTTAATTCCTGCGCTTGGAATGATGGCATTACTTTGGGCCCTAATTTCACTATCCCATTTGCCTGTTTTTGAAGTAAATACAGCATTAAAAGAACTTGAGCCTACCCATATTGATGAAGTATTATTGCATCATCTTGGTAAAACTGCTGAAATTTTAATCTTTCTTCTAGGCGCAATGACAATCGTTGAAATAATAGACTATTTCAATGGGTTTTTTACAATTAAAAGTTTTATTAAGACGACAAGTAAAAAAGGGCTTTTATATATTTTTGCATTTCTTGCTTTTATTTTATCTGCAATTATTGATAATCTAACAGCAACAATAGTTTTGATAACCATCTTACAAAAGGTTGTGAAAGATAAAAATACAAGACTTTGGTTTGCTGGTTTGATTGTGATTTGTGCAAATGCTGGTGGAGCTTGGTCACCTATAGGAGATGTAACGACTACAATGCTATGGATTGGGAAAAAAGTTTCAACGGTGAAATTAATTTCATACCTTTTAATTCCTTCAATTGTTTGCGCAATTGTTCCTGTGATTGCGGCAACCTTTTTACCTGCTTTTAAAGGGAATATATCAAATCAAGAAACTGATGATAAAGATGTTCCTGATAGAAGAGGTGCAATAATGTTATATTTAGGTCTCTCTGCAATTATTTTTGTCCCTGTTTTTAAAGTAGTTACCAACTTACCACCATATGTTGGAATGATGTTATCTTTAGCTGTTGTAGCTACTTTTGCAGAAATTTTAAGCAAATCAAAAATAAATATAACTTCAATTGATGAAATTCATGACGAGGATTCAAGCCATAGTCCTGTCCATAAGTCACTATCTAAGATTGAACTACCTAGTATTTTATTTTTTCTTGGTATTTTAATGGCAGTTGCTGCACTGGAGTCACTTGGCATGTTATTTGAATTTGCTGGTCTACTAAACGAAACTATACCTAACACGGATATAGTAGTTATGCTTCTTGGAATTGGCTCAGCTATAATTGACAATGTTCCATTGGTAGCTGCCAGTATGGGAATGTTTTCAGAATTGATCGATGATCCTTTGTGGCATTTTATTGCATTTTCTGCTGGCACAGGTGGGAGTATGCTAATTATTGGATCTGCTGCAGGAGTAGTTGCAATGGGGATGGAAAGAATTGATTTTTTTTGGTACTTAAAAAAAATAACTTGGCTTGCAGCAATAGGTTTTTTAGCCGGCTCTTTTACCTTTATTTTAATAAGAAATTTTTTTCTGTAAAATAAAATTTTTCATATTAAAAAGCGTTTTAATAATAATCTATTTAAATAAAAAATGTTTTTAATTTTTCAAGAATCTCCTCTACAAACAAAAAAATCTATTTCTTTAATTGAACTTATTATTAGTGGAGGTCTAGGTGCCCAAATTATAATAGGAGTCTTATTTATATTGTTATTGGTGGTAGTATATATTTATTTTGAAAGATTATTTGCTATAAAATCAGCATCTAAGTTGAGTGTTAATTTCATGAATCAAATTAGGACATATGTTTTAAATCATAAATTAGATGGCGCTCTGAATTTATGTTTAAAAGAAGATAAACCTGTTGCAAGATTAATTTCAAAGGGCATTTCAAGAATTGGAAGACCACTAGAAGATATTAATACTGCAATCGAAAATGCAGGCAGAATTGAGGTTTATAAACTTGAGAAAAATGTTAGTGTTTTAGCAACTATTTCTGGAGCAGCACCAATGATAGGTTTTTTGGGAACTGTGATAGGAATGATTATTTCAATTTTTGAAATTTCTAATGCCGGCGGTAATATTGACATGCAATTATTATCAAGTGGATTATACACTGCAATGACTACAACAGTAGCAGGGCTAATAGTTGGAATATTTGGTTATATTACATACAATCACCTTGTTGTTAAGACCAATAAAGTAGTTCATCAAATGGAAGCTAATACATTAGATTTTTTTGATTTATTAAACGAGCCTGCTTAAAATGAATTTAAAAGGAAGAAATAAGATTACTCCAGAGTTTAGTATGTCTTCCATGACTGATATTGTTTTTTTGCTTTTGATTTTTTTTATGATAGCATCTACTCTTGCCAAAGAGCTAAATACTATTGACATAAAATTACCTGAGGCAAAAGGAAAAACAGAAAACAGGAACACTGTTTATGTCACAATAAATAACAAATCAGAATTTTATGTTAACTCTAACCGAGTTTCAAAGTCTAAAATAAGAAATGAACTTTTAAAAGAATTAAACGAAACTTCATCAAAATCATTAGTCTTAAGAGCAGAACAAAAAGTTCCACTTGATGAAGTCGTATATGTTATGGATTTAGCAAATAAGAATGGAATTAAAGTAGTTTTAGCTGTTGACTCAAAATGAAATTTTTAAACACACCTCATAAAAAAAAATCAGCAGTAATAACTTTTTTTTCAGGATTGACACTTTTTTTGATTTTTTTTCTTTTTGGACTCAACTATCTAGATCCGCCAATAACTTATGGAATGGAAATTAGTTTTGGAGTTTCAGATAAGGATGGATTTGTTCAAGAAAAGGAAATCAATCAAAGCATAAAAGAAGAAGAAAAAAGTGATGGGGAAAATGCAAATGAGTCTCAATTATCTAATTCGAAAAATGTTGTAGTTCAGAAAGAAAGTAATATATCAGTTGATAACAAGGTTGATAAAGAAGAAACAACTTCATCAAATAAAGACAAAAAAGTTATTGAAGAGCTAAATCAAGAAATAGATGATAAAACAAAAAGTATACTATCTAATTTAGTTAATCAAAATGATCAAAAGACAAAGATCAATTCTTTAGAGGGAGATGACAATACAAATGATATTAAAGGGCAAAATTCTGGAAATCCATACATAAATACTTATATAAATATTGAGGGATTTAAAGACCTTAATAATGGTTATGGTCTTAATGGAAGAAATCTCAAATCAAATGGAAGCGTTGTTCAGGAATGTAATGAGGAAGGAATTGTTGTTGTGAGAATAACTGTTAATCCAGAAGGTAAGGTAGTGGATGCAAAACCTGGTGTTAAAGGAAGCTCAAATATTCATCCCTGTCTTTTAAAACCCGCTATTGAAACTGCTTTTCTACATGAATGGTATCCAGACACTAAAGCACCTTCAAAGCAAATAGGTTTTGTAGTTGTTAATTTTAAAATTAGAAAGTAGTCCTTGAAAAGTTACGATCAGACCATTTCATGGATGTTTTCAAATCTTCCCATGTATCAAAATTTGGGAGCAGTTGCATATCGTCCTGATTTATCTAGGATGAATAAATTATCATCCTATTTAAATGGCCCACAAAATAAATTTAATTCAATTCATATTGCTGGAACTAATGGAAAAGGTTCAACGGCTCACATGTTGTCTTCTATAATTCAAGAAGCCGGATACAAGGTCGGGTTATACACATCTCCTCATTTAAAAGAATTTAGAGAAAGAATTACTGTCAACAACATACAAATAGAGAAAAGTTATGTAACTAAATTTATTTCAGAAAATAAATTTTTTTTTACATCAAATAAGTTCTCTTTTTTTGAAATGACAGTGGGATTAGCTTTTTATTACTTTGCCCAGAAGAAAGTTGATATAGCAATTATTGAAGTTGGAATGGGGGGCAGGCTTGATGCTACAAATATTTTGAATCCTGAAGTTTCAATAATCACAAACATTGGTTTAGATCATACAAAATTTTTAGGAGATAATTTATCAGATATCGCATTTGAGAAGGCGGGAATAATTAAGCAAGACACTCCTGTTGTTATAGGCGAAACAACAAAGGAAACAAAGCTTGTATTTCAAAAAAAAGCCAGTGAAATGTCAGCACCAATAATCTTTTCTGATAGTGAAAAAATAGATCATTACAATTCTGATCTCAAGGGGATTGTACAAAAGAAAAATATTAGGACAGTTGTTAGTGCACTAAAATTTCTTAAAAATTATAAAATAACAAAGAAGAATATTACAGATGGGCTTTTAAATGTTTTAAAAAACACATCATTTAAAGGAAGATGGCAAGTGGTTAAAAAAAATCCATTAATAATTTTTGATCTGGCACATAATGTTGAAGCAATGACTTATGTTGTTAATCAACTCTCAGAATTTTCAAGTAAAGAACTTCATTTAGTTCTTGGTTTTGTGGGGGATAAACCTGTTTCAGAAATAATAAATTTATTTCCATTAGATTCTAAATTTTATTTTTCTTCTCCAATGCTAGAAAGAGCCTTTCCATTAAACGACCTTGAAAGATTAGGTCAAAAATTAAATTTAAATTTTAATATTTATCCATCTGTTTTAAAAGCTTTTGAGTCAGCTAAAAATATAGCGGAAAAAAATGATATAATTTTTGTTGGAGGAAGTACATTTGTCCTTTCTGAAATTTTATGATCAAAATAGTTGCTCCGGCAGGAATCGAACCTGCATCTAAAGTTTAGGAAACTTTTGTTCTATCCGTTGAACTACGGAGCAAAGGTTTATAGGTAGAAAATTTTTTCCTCAATTGATTTCCATAAGAGAAGAGATGCTATAGTATTATAAGGAGACCATTTAGTAGTTAATTTATCCAATATAATACCATCAACTTCTTTAAATTTATAATTTTGCTTGATACTATTAATGATTGCTAAATCTTTACTTGAAAAAACATTTTCTCTAAACAAAACAAACATAAGAAACATTTTAGCAGTCCATGATCCAATTCCTTTAATTTTAGTTAGCTCGTCTATGATTTCTTGATTATTATGTATTTCAAAATCAAAATTTGATGATTTGAAATATGCATAGACATTTTTTATGTATTCACATTTTCTAGAAGAAATACCAATTAATTTTAGTTTATTTAAATCCAAATCCAAAAGTTCTTGATTTGAAATATTTTTGATTAGTTTATTAAATCTTTTCTTTATTGCAATTGCTGCCTTAAAGCTAACTTGTTGCTCAATAATTAAATTTGCAATAGCTTTGGAGTAGTTAGAGTCATATCTGTCATCAAAAATTATTTTATGTCCAAATTTTTTAATTAGAAAAGCCATTACTTTATCTGATTTCAGATGTCCAAAAGCATTAGAAAAATCATATCCCATTTAAAACTATTTAAGTATTATTGAGTTGTAATCAATGTCAGTTATTGATTCATATCTTGTTAAGACATAGTCTATATTTTTCCTAATTCTTTGTAAGTTTATGTTTAGCATAAGATATTGTTAAATATAAAATAATTTAGATAAGTGTCTTTGGATTTAAAGAATTTGATAAAAAAAGAATATGGATTGGATGTTATCCTAGTTAATAAGTTTAAAGGGTATGAAAATGATAATTATTTTATTAAGACAGTTAAAAATAAATTTGTTCTTAAGTTATATTCTGATCTAACTTTAAAGGCTATCTTAAAAGCTGAAAACGAATTTTTACTATTTCTTCAAAAACAAGACAACAAAGACCATTATCCAAAACCTATATTATTAAAAAAAGGTGGATATGTTAAAAAAGTAAGCCATAAAGGCAAACTAATTTTAATCAGGATGCTTTCCTATTTAGAAGGAGATTTTATTGCTGAATGCAAAATCAATAAAAACATTATTTCTTCTTTAGGTTCTTTTCTGGCTAAATTTAATTTACTAACAAGAAACTGGAACAATTCTGAAATAAAATCCCGGGACTGGGAGTGGAAAATAGAATCAGTTGAATTAATAAAAAATAGAGCAAATTATATCTCTGATCCATTTCGTCGTAATAGAGTAATTTATTTTATTCAACAGTATAAAGAAAATATAGTCCCAGTTTATAAGGATCTAAGAAAATCAATTATACATAATGATGCTAACCAATGGAATGTTTTAGTTGAGAAGGACAAAACAACTGGATTAATAGATTTTGGCGACATATCTTATTCAAACTTAGTAAATGAGGTAGGGATTGCAATGACATATATTGCCTATGATAAAGAAGATATTTTATACTGGTCTGGCATATTACTTGAAAGTTATAATAAGGTACTCCCTCTTAAGAAGAAAGAGGTTGAATCATTATACTATATTATTGCTCTAAGACTCTGTATGAGCGTCTCAAATTCCGCATATACAAAGTTGAATCAACCTAACAACAATTACATTAGTGAAGGCGAAGAAAATGCTTGGAATATGTTAGATAAATGGATTTTGTATGGTCCAACTAAGGTTAAAAATTATTTTCTAAAGTCAACAGGTTTTTCTTTAAATAAAGGGAAGAAAGAAAAAGAGTATATTGAAAAACGTGAAAAGTATTTAAGTAAAATTTTATCTCTTAGCTATAAACATCCTTTAGTTATGGATCAGTCGGCTTTTCAATATATGTATGATGTTTACGGTAATACTTTTCTAGATGCTTACAATAATATTCCACATGTTGGCCATTCTCATCCGATTGTTCTAGAGGCTGCACAAAAACAGATGTCAAAACTAAATACTAACACCAGATATCTCTACTCAAAAATCAATGAATACGCAGAACATTTATTGTCCTATTTTCCTTCTAAACTGAATAAAATATTTTTTCTTAATTCTGGCAGTGAAGCATCTGATTTGGCAATTCGAATGGCAAAAGCTCATACTGGGAATAATCAGATTGTAATTATTGAGGAAGGTTATCACGGACATACTCAAACAGGTATTGAAATCAGTGATTATAAATTTAATAATTCAAAGGGGATAGGTCAGTCTAACCATATTACTAAGTTACCTCTTTTACAAAAGAATACCTCACCACTTTTAGATTCTGAGACTGAAAAAATGAAAAAATATTTTATTAGTAATGATTTATCTCCATCAGCTTTTATTAGTGAAATAATATTGGGCTGTGCAGGACAAGTTCCTTTATCCAAAGATTATTTAAAAAAAATTTATTCAACAATTCGATCTTTAGGTGGAGTATGTATTGCTGATGAAGTTCAAACAGGTTTTGGCCGAATTGGAAGTCATTTTTGGGCATTTGAAAGCTATAACCTTGTTCCAGATATGGTCATAACTGGAAAACCTATGGGGAATGGACATCCAATAGCAGCTCTTATTACTACTGAAGAAGTTGCAGAAAGTTTTGAGCAAGGAGTAGAGTTTTTCAGTTCATTTGGCGGCAATCCAGTTTCATGTTCAATAGGTAAAGCCGTTCTTGAGGTTCTTGAGCAAGAAGAGTTAATGAAAAGAGCTTTTGATGTTGGGAACTATTATTTGAAACAATTAATGGAATTAAAAAATCAATACAATTATATACATGATGTTAGAGGTTCTGGTTTATTTTTAGGTGTTGAATTAATAGATACTGATTGCAAGCCTAATTCTAATTTAGCAGGTTTAATAAAAAATCAATTACGAGAAAGTAATATATTAATTGGGACTGATGGAAAGCACAATAATGTCTTGAAAACAAAACCTCCTTTGTGTTTTAGCAAAAAAAATGTAGATGAAGTGATACAAAGAATTGATGAAGCCATTAATAAATTTAATTAAATGAAGAAGACTTTAATCCTTTTTTTGATTTGCTTTAATTTATATCCTCAGATTTCAAGTAAAAAGATTGATAGGTGGGTTTCAAAAAATGAAAATTTAAATGGGTCAGTTGTTTCAATTGCAATTAAAGAGTTAAAGAAGAATAAAAAAACATATGGGATTAATATAAACACTTATATGACTCCGGCATCAAATGTTAAAATATTAACTGTACTTGGTTCTATCCATTTTGGAGATTCCATTCCAATATTAAAATATAAAGTCTCTAGATCTAATGATACATTGAGAATATCACCAACAGGTTACCCATTAACTGCACACCCAAAATATATAGATAAAGATTTAGAAAAATTTATAAAGCCCTACAGTTACATATTATATCATAAGCCTAAAATTGAGCTAAGTAAATATGGTCCTGCCTGGGCTTGGGATGATTTCAATTATTATTTCCAAGCTGAAAGATCAGAGATGCCAATTTATGGAAATGTAATACAAGTTGTTAAAAAATCTAATGAAGAAATAGAAACAATTCCTGACAACTTTAAAATTAATATAGATTTTAAGCAAAAAGAAAAAATCTACCGGGAAGAGATACATAACAATTTCTTTATTAATCCTTCGCTTATGAAAATTGGCGATACGATTTATTCTCCATTTATTGTATCAAGAAAAAACACTATTTCTTTGTTTAAGAATTTTTTAAATACCTCTGTAAAGTTTGATGAGCAAGAGTTATCTGATTATAATACATTAAATAGTAGTCAAGTAGATGAAATATATTCTGCTATACTAAAAGATTCTGACAACCTTATCTCTGAGAGTTTAGCCGCTAATATTTCACTAAGATTAAATGATACTATTTCGGTAGATAAAGGAATTCAGTTAATTCAAAACAGATTTAATGATAATATATCTAATCAAATACAATTATTTGATGGATCAGGATTGTCAAGATATAATCTAATAACACCTAATGCATTAATTTCATCATTAGAAAATATATATCAATTAATTGGCCTGGAAAGGATAAAGAATATTTTTCCTAAAAATTATATACTTAAGGAAAGAGAAGATTTTGTTTGGGGAAAAACAGGCACTTTAAGAAATAATCATAACTATTCAGGTTATATAATTACCGATAAAGGAAGAATATATGTATTTAGTATAATGATTAATCATTTTACTAATGATCTGTCTAAAATAAAAGAAGCAATAGCTGATTTTTTAATTTATTTAAAGTCGGGGAGAGATCGTCCAAATTAATTAATAGCAATATTCATCTCCAATATTGAGTGAATCATAAACTTCTTTTGATACTTTTCCAGAACTCCATCGATCCTGAGAAGATTGATAGCTGTTTCCTTGGTTATCAGTATATGATGTACTGCCAAAATGAGCTTTAAAATAAAAATAGTAAAGTCCGTTAATTTCTTTTTTTTCTTCAATTTTTACGCAATCGTCTTTTTTGTCACAATAAACAAATAACATAATTAAAAAGATTGGAAAATACTTTGCCATATGAGTAAAAGAAATGTTAGTTTTTTCATCACAAAAATAAAAGAAGAAACCACATTTTTAAACTTAAATATAAAAACTTATTATTTGCATCTTAAAAAGATATTCTTTAGAAATAGAATTTATTCTGATTTCTATGAAAGCTCTTATTTTTTTGGCGATGGGAATCTCCCATAATTGCCCATTCCATCGTAATCAAGTGTGTCACGCGAACCTATATCTTTATGACCTTCTTTTTCCTGCTTTTTTGCACTATAGAAAAAGTAAAGATATGCACCAAAAATAATCAAACCAACAATGAATATTGTACTAGCAGTATTCATGATTTCTGGTTTTGAATTGAATCTATTTTATTTTCAATTTTGTCAAGTCTTAAAATTATTTCTTTAAAGTAGTTCTTTGCTTCAGTTGGGCAATTTTCTTTAAAATGAGATAGATCAAATATTTTCATGATTTAATAATATTGATCCCAAACTAAGTACTACTTAAATATAATAAAAACATTCCATATTTGCTTGATCAATTAGATGCAGCTAACAGACTTTAATTAGTTTTAAAGTTGAGTTTTATCACTTTATATTGTTAACGTAAAGAGTAATCATCATGGGACTTTTGACTTCGTATAATTGATCAAAATTGGTTATATTCGCCTTCTAATTTAATCCTCTCATAACACTCTATGGGGTAAGTAGTGGGGTACATTGAAATACTGAAATGATTTAAAAAGTATTCTATATACTTGATTATCATCATTTTGGGCGCTTAGCTCAGTTGGTTTAGAGCACTTGGTTTACACCCAAGGGGTCGGGGGTTCGAATCCCTCAGCGCCCACAAACATTTTTCACATTTTTAGAAATATTTTTTGGATTTTTTCTTTTTGTATAGCTAAGTTTTGATCAACAAAAAGCATTAGTCCTTTTCCAAGGTGATATTTGTCTCCTGTTCTGTCCCATATCAGATCAATTTCTTTACCCTGAAAATGAATATTTTCAACTGCAAACCATTCCCAATCATCTGGAATTAATGGATTGATTTCAATAGAATTGTTAATATTTGGTTTTATTCCTATCAGATCAGAAAGTACTAGATCGCAAAACCCAGAATGATTATAATCTTTTCCTCTTTCAATACCACCTTTATCTTCAGACCAACCTTTCCCCTCCCAATTTTTCAATCGTGTTCTTGAAATCCAATCGCCAGTATATGGATTTAGATTTTCATCAATCCAATTAACTATTTCATCTTTATCATTTTCTAGCTTATGTTGTTTAGCATACTGCAAAAGAAGATTATAATAATCCTGCTTTGAAATAGTTTTATTATTGTTATAATTATTTAAGAAATTTGCCATTGCCTTCAAAGTCTGAGTTGTTGCAAATGGCCAAGAAGGGCCATTCCACTGACATTCATGTCCTTCATAGCTGATCTTGAAAAAAGGTTGAGATTGTTCAGTGACAGTCAGTCCTAAAGGGGCTGCAAAACCTGTTGAATCTTTAACTTTTTTCCAGGCCAGGGAATATTCCTGTTTATCATCAGGTAAATTAAAATACCATGGTACATAACCTATTAATTCTCTGACATTTAATGGTTTAGTATTTTTTTCATAGTTTTTAGGTAAGACAGTAAAAAAGTTTAAATCTTTATTCCATAAACGTCTTTGTAATTCTTCTTTTATTTCATTTGCTTTATTTTCAAATTCCTCTGCCTTTTTAATATCATTGTTTAAATATGATATTTTTGATATAGCCTTAGCATCGCCATACATATAGCTATTAATCGTTGGTCTAGTTGCTTCTACACCAAATTTTTCAATTCCTTGATTAAGTATTCTTCCGCTGACTGTCAATTCCATTCCATCAGAAACATCCCATTGCCAAAAAAGTGCTTTGTCATTTTCTTTTCTGATTTTTATCCATTCATTATAATTCTTTATTAAGGGTCCTAATTGATTTGATAAAATAGAATCATTTCGATGAATGCCGTTAAAGGCAAGAATTGCATCTGCAATCCAAAAACTATATTGTCTAATTCCATCTCCAGATCTATAAAGCCAAAAATTGATATATTCAGATACATATTTTGGGTTTCTTAGCCATCTTCCTTCATAAATATGATGAGCAGCAGGACAATTTATAGTATTGTGCTTTTTCGACCAGTTAACATCAGGTAAAAACTCTGTAATAACAAATCCATCAGAGGTATTCTTAATGTGTTTTCTATATGTCCACCATCTAAAATAATAGGTCTCTTCAATTTCTTTATCAGGGAG
>CESD01085970.1_pt1 | contig 11365 bp, 13 predicted proteins | sample 531191 | NCBI WGS metagenome assembly CESD01 (sample SAMEA2622021, study PRJEB7988) | marine metagenome | biome: marine biome (ENVO:00000447); feature: deep chlorophyll maximum layer (ENVO:xxxxxxxx); material: "saline water (ENVO:00002010), including plankton (ENVO:xxxxxxxx)" | depth 188 m
AGATGAAGATCAAGAGTTTATTTTTGGTAGATTTTATAGAACCGCATCTGCAAGAGCTTCTGATAATCAAGGAAGTGGCTTAGGACTTGCAATTGTTAAACATTTAGTAAATAACCTTAATGGTGAAGTTGGAATCGATTCCAAACTAAACAAAGGGTCTATTTTTTGGTTCTCTGTGCCTTGTTATTAAAGCTTTTAAGCTTTACTTTAAAAGTTTTTTAAATTAGAATGTCACACAAATGTCACATTTATGTTTCATAAATGTAATTTAGGAGATAGCAATGGTTAAATCTATTTGGGATAAGTTTCATAATTTAATGAAATCTGGAAGACTTACCAAAGTTATTAAGGTATCCGGATTAACTTAAGTAAATGATTCAAGTTTAAAAATGAGCTACACTTAGTAGCTCATTTTTTTATTATGGATTTTATAAAAATAAAGAAGATATTTATCTTAGCACTAGCTATCCCGACTGCTTTTTTAAGTATTGCTGCAATTATATCTTTTGCCAATAAACCAAATATAAAAAATATAAATATACCTGATATGACAAATATTCAATTTTTATCATCAAACAATGATACTAAGGATATTATTGAGCAAACAAAACCTTCTTCTTTTAGTTATGAGTTGATTGGTTATAGATTTGGTGAAAAAGACTCATCAGCTATTCTAAAAAAAGGCAACAAAGAATATGTAGTAGCAAAAGGTCAAAAACTAGAAGGAATATATGAGTTAATCGAAGTTAATGAAAATGAAGTAATATTCCGTAATCAAGGAAAATTATATAAAATTGAGAACCTTGTTGGGAAATAGCTATGAATAAATATATAAAGAACATATATTTTCTTATTATTTTACTCTCATTAAATAATTTAAATGGGCAGGATACTTTTATCCTAAACTATGAAGACGTCGATATTAAAAAGGTTACTCAAGACATTGCACAGTTCTCAAAAAAAACAATTATTTTAGACCCTAGGGTTAAAGGCAAAATCACGATTTATTCTAATGCCAATTTAGATAGAGATCAGGTTTGGGATGTCTATTTAAGAACCATTCAGGTTAATGGTTTTAGTGCTATTTCAGAGGGAGGTTTTTTAAGAGTAGTCCCAGAAAATGAGGCTACACGAGATGATACAACTAATGAATCTGGAGGAGATTTTCAAACAGTCGTAATCCCATTATTAAATAGATCAACCGAAGAGATTCTTCCAATGATTAAGCCTATTACAGGAAGACAGGCCCATTTATCAAGTATTCCATCAATAAACTCAATATTGCTTGTTGATAGATTAAGCAATGTTTCTAGAATAAAAGATTTATTAACCAGTCTTGATAAAAATAATACTGCAAAAATTACCATCATAAAGTTAGATAATTTATCATCAATTGAAGCGGTAAGAATACTTGAAAGACTAAAGGCACAAAATAATCCAACGATCAATAAGTTTGTTGCAATACCATTTACTCCTTCAAATTCAGTAATTTTATCTGCAAACGATCTAATTACTAAAAATGTATCATCGACCTTAAAAGAGCTAGATAAAGATGTTACTTCTAATGACTCAATTGATGTTATCTATCTTAAATATGCTCAAGCTTCTGATCTTGCAACTATTTTAAATTCTATTTCAGGGAGCTTTATTACTGATGACGAAAGTAAGAAGACTGTAATAACTCATCATGAGAAGACAAATGCAATAGTAGTATCAGCAGCAGAGGATAATTTAAATTCAATAAGAAATATTGTTGCTAAATTAGATATTAGACGTGCTCAAGTATTGGTAGAAGCAATAGTGGTGGATTTGTCAGAGAAAGCTGCAAAAAGCTTAGGTGTAGAAGCAGTATTTATGGGCGATGATGAAGAAAGTATTCCAATTGGAATTACTAGATTTTCTGGCGCAGGACCTGATTTATTAGCTATTGCAGGTGCAGCTGATGATGCCACAGATGTAACCATGTCACAGACAGCAGTCTCATCACTATTAAATACTCAAGGATTGGTTGCTGCTTTTGGGGATTTGACCAAAGGAGAAGATAATTTTGTAGGTATTTTAAATGCTATAGCTGATGATACAGACTCAAACATCTTATCAACTCCATCAATACTAGCTATGGATAATGAGGCGGCTCGATTGTTTATCGGGCAAGAAATACCTATAACAACTGGTGAAAGTCTAGGTACAAATAATTCTAATCCTTTTAGAACAACTTCAAGACAAGAGGTTGGAATTGAGTTAGAAATAACGCCCCAAATTAATGAAGGTAGCTCTGTAATCTTGAATATCAAACAAGGTGTTTCTGGAATTGCTGGAGTTGCTTCAAGCGGAATAGATATTATTACTAATAAGCGTGAAATTGAAACCACGGTATTGGTAGACAATAATCAAATTATTGTTTTAGGTGGACTAATAGATGAAGATATTCAAGAAGTTGTATCAAAAGTACCAGTTTTAGGATCAATTCCATTACTTGGAAGGTTATTTCAATCTTCTTCATCAACTACTAATAAAAAGAATTTAATGGTTTTTCTTAAACCTACTATTCTTACAGATGCTGATACGACAAATGAAGTTTCATTAGAAAAATATAATTATTTTAAAGCTCAACAGGAGTTAAATAATAGACAACAAATAATTGACCTGACCAAACCAAAAGAATAACTATGCAAGAAGAAAGCGCTGAAAATATTAAGTCAGATATTCTTCCATATGATTTTGTTAGAGAGAATCAGGTGATAGCTTCAGAAACTAAAGATGGTTATATTGTAATTTCACCTAACAAACTTTCAATTAGCATTTATCAAGAATTACAAAGGTTTTTAAATTCTAATTTTAAATTTGAGTTATGTGACCCAGAGGCTTTCAATGATATTTTAACTAATTCGTTTGTATCAACCAATCATCAAGACAATATTTCAGAAGAGCTTTCTGATGAATTTGATTTACAAAATTTTGCAGGCAGTATTAATGCAACAGAAGATTTATTAAGCGGCAATAATGATGCACCAATTATAAAATTAATAAATGGCATCATAAGTCAAGCAATTAAGAGTAGGGCATCTGATATTCATTTTGAGCCATATGAGAAGAACATCATTATAAGATATAGAATTGATGGAATTTTAAAAGAAATACTTACCCAAGATAGCAAAATTGCATCTGTTTTAATTTCAAGAATTAAAATCATCTCAGGGTTAGATATTTCTGAAAGAAGAATGCCTCAAGATGGAAGAGTTTCGCTTTCCTTAGGAGATAAAAATGTTGATGTAAGAGTGTCTACATTGCCTTCATCATATGGTGAAAGAATAGTATTAAGGATTCTTGATAAGCAGTCTGCACAAATTAATATAGATGATTTAGGACTACCATCTAAAATACTTTCCAATTACAAAACTTCATTAAAAAATCCAGAAGGTATTATTTTGTTTACTGGTCCTACTGGTTCAGGAAAGACAACAACTCTATATGCAGGCTTAAGATTTCTAAGTGACTCATCACAAAATATACTAACTGTTGAAGACCCAATTGAATATACATTAAATGGTATTGGTCAAACTCAAGTAAATCCTAAGACAGGCTATACCTTTGCAAAAGGTTTAAGGGCTATATTAAGACAGGATCCTGATATCGTAATGGTTGGTGAGATGAGAGATGTTGAAACTGCACAAATAGGCATCCAAGCAAGTCTTACAGGACATTTAGTTTTATCTACTGTTCATACAAATAGTGCTGTTGCAGCAATAACTAGATTAAGAGATATGGGTATAGAGTCTTTTCTCTTGGCATCCAGTATTAGAACTATAATCTCACAGAGATTAGTAAGAAGATTATGTGAGTCATGCAAGGTTGAGAGTAAGCCTTCAAAAGAATCAAAAGAAATTTTTAAATTAGATGATAATGCTAAAGTATATACAGCATCGGGTTGTGAAAAATGTAACAACACTGGGTATCAAGGAAGGATAGCAATCGCTGAGTGCATCCAAGTAGATAAGATTCTTAAAGATTTTATTCATAACAATGCATCTGAAAATGAGATATCTGATTATGTCTTTAAAGATAATAAGTCTATCGACCAGGCCTCTGTAGATTTAATTAAAAATGGTATTACATCATGCGAAGAAATAATCAGAATCAATAATATGAACGAAGATGCCAGCATATAGTTATACTGCTTTAGATGACTTGGGTGCAAAACATAAAGGCATTCTAAGTGCTGAATCTGAAAGAGAGGCTAGAAGGCTTGTAAAAGATTTAAAACTAACACCTTTAAAAATATCAGCATCGAATGATTTAAGTAAAACACTTAAAATCAAAAACAAAGATATTGTGATAATGACAAGACAGCTTTCAACATTACTTGAAGCAAATACTCCTATTGTTGAAGCCTTAGAGATAACCGCAAATCAACTTACAAATAAAAATTTAGTTTATATTTTATTAAACCTAAAGGAAGATATTGTTCAAGGTAAAAGACTTGGCAATTCAATGAAAAAGTTTCCTGGAGTTTTTTCAGATACTTATATATCTATGGTTTCTGCTGGTGATTCATCAGGAAATTTAGATAAAGTTTTTTTAAGATTGGCAGATTATTTAGAGGAAAGTTCTTCAATAAGACAAAAAGTAATATCTGCTCTAACTTATCCACTTGTATTAATTAGCTTTTCAATCATTGTAATAATTTCATTATTAGCATTTGTACTTCCAAGGGTTGTAAACCAATTTATCAAAGCTGGTGCTGAACTACCTTTTATTACGAAATTTCTTTTAGGGATATCTAATAATATTTTATTAATTATATTTTCTATTTCTATTATTTCCTTCATAGGTTTTTATATATATAGAAATTTTGTCAGTGATGAGTCAAATAAAATAAAAGTTCATAAAAAAATACTAGCAATTCCCTTAATAGGAAATTTTGTATTAAATTCAGAGCTAGAAAGATTTTCAAGTACGATGGAGCTTTTACTTTCGTCAGGCACAAACCTAGATGTTGCCTTAGATGAATGTTCTAAAATTTTTAATAATAAATATTTATCCTCTGTTATTAAAAATGCAAAAGATGATGTAGTTGAAGGAAAAGATTTTATAAACTCAATGAAACAAGAGGGCATCTTTCCAGATATTTTTATTCAACTAATATCTAGTGGATACAGGTCAGGTAATTTAGTAAAAATGTTTAATAAAGTATCTCATTTTATGAAAGCTGAAATTGAAACAAAAAGATCAGTTTTTCTTTCATTATTAGAACCGATCGTAATTATTTTAATGGGTGGATTTATAATGTTAATCGTTCTAGCTATACTAATACCAATAATGCAGATGAATACACTGGCAATATAATGAAAATAAAAAAAATTAATAAAGGTTTTACACTGATAGAGTTGATGGCTGTTTTAGTTATTTTAGGAATCTTAGCTACAGTGGTTGTAGTGAGTGTGGATCCTGTTTTTCAAAGAGCAAATCTTGAAAAAATAAGAGCTGACATGGCAAATACTAATAAAGCTCTTGAGATATATAGATTTAATGAATTAACTTATCCATCAACATCTCAAGGACTTGATGCGCTAGTTAGTCCTCATTCAGAACTAAAGAACCCATTTTTATATCCTGAAGGTGGATATATTTCTTCCATACCAAAAGATCCATGGGGAAGAGAATATATCTATGAATATCCTCCAAGAAGGTCAAGTAATTACGATTTATACACTTTGGGTGCAGATGGGCTAGAAGGTGGTTCAGGAGAGGATTCTGATATTGGAAACTGGATGCAATAAAAACAAGGATTTTGCAAAAGGCTTTACCTTAATAGAAATATTAATTGTATTAATAATTATTGGTATTACTTCAACATTAGTAATTTTAAACTTCAATTCTGTATCATCTATAGAAAAACAAACTAGTGGAATTGAGGATAGTATAAATTTCCTCACTGAAGAAAGTATTATTACAGGTAAAATAATAGGTCTATTTGTTGATCCAGAAACCCAATATGCACTCTATCTATCAAATGATAATGGAAAAAATTTAGTTAAAGATTTTCCTAACAAAGGGTGGGATCAAAATAACTCTTTAAAAAAGACCTTTCAATTTTTAGATGGATCAATAATTGAAATTGGAGAAAAAAAATATGAAATTCCTCTTATTATTTTTTACCCATCTGGAGAAAACAGTGGAGGTGTTCTAAATATATACCATGAAGATTATATCCAGAGAGTCTCTATAAAAAATAATGGAAAGATTTTAAATGAACCAATTAGTTATTAGTAAAAAAGGATTTAGTTTAATTGAGGTCGTAGTATCTTTATTTATTTTAAGCATATCAGTTATCACAATATATAACTTGATATTATCTACCTCAGTCTCTTCATATGATCTTGAACAAAGGTATCTTGCAAAAGAAGTCGCCAATAACAGGATTGCTCTAATTAACACCATAGAAAAACCGTTAAAACCGACCAAAAGAGATGGAGAAATGGTCATGGGAGGAATTAATTGGTATTGGGAAGAGTCAATAGATTATAGCTCTAGTGATGATTTTTATGAATATGAGATATTGGTAAGAGCCAATGATCAAGAAACTTATATATATGCAATTAATGGTTTTTTAGAAGATGAATAAAGGATTTACATTAATAGAAATTCTAGTATCTCTTGTGATTCTTTCTATGATTACAATAATATCATCAAGTATTCTCCAATCTTCACTTGAGGTTGAACGCATATCTTCACAAAGGTTATTATCTGCAAGGACTCTTAATTTTTCATCAATTATAATCAAAAGAGATATAAGACAAGTAATCAATGTTCCATTGAGAGATTTTTATGGCAATGATCTAAAAGCTACTTTTGTTGCAAGCAATCTTAATAAAACAATTTCTTTTAATACTAAGATTAAATCGATTTCTGATGAGGTATCACCAATTAAGCGTGTTGAATATATCCTAGAAAATGATATTTTAAAAAGAAAACAATACTATTCATCCAATCCATATAGCTCTGATGATTTTATTGCCTCAAGCCTTATTGAAAATGTTTCTGAGATGGATATTTCATTTTTACATGAAAAGTTATGGTATAAGGTATGGCCAATAAATCCTAATACTGAAAGAAAAATACCCTCTTTAATCAAATTAGAATTTAAAAAAGATAATAAAGAGTACATATGGATTATAGAACCTAATATTGATTATGTTTTCGAAAACTAAAGGAGTGGTATTAATCTCAATACTATTGATAGTGTTGTTACTCTCTTCAATTGCAGTTTTATTTGGAAATAAATATTTCTTATCTTTAAAAAGAGCTGAATATATAGAATTTCAAACAATATCAATTAATATTTTTAGGAATATGGAAGCTATAGTAGAGAAGGCTATAGAAAAAGAACTTCAATTTAATTCAAATAAATTATCTAAAGACAATCCTATTTTAAATAATGAATATACTTTTAATATAAATGAAGCAGAAGTAATAAGCTTATTAAGAGATGCATCAAATTGTTTTAATATAAATTCGCTTGTAAAAGAATCTGATAATAATTTTGTTGAAAATAATAAAAGCATAGATGCTTTTAGGCGGTTCATGAAATTAATGGATGTAGATAATAATATTATTGAAGAATTGGTAGACCAAGTAATAGATTGGATCGACAAAGACACAAACCCTAGAGCATATGGATTAGAAGATTATTATTATTCTGGACCTCTTCATAACCCAAGAGAGTATACTGGAATGAGATTAATCATTGCTATTGAAGAATTAAAAGGAATACCTGCAGCAAAAAATATAGATTGGGAGATATTTAATCGTTATTTTTGCGCTTTACCATCCACCAAAGGTATAAAATTTAATATCAATACATTAACAGAAGATGACAAGTATTTAATAACATCCATATTTCCAAATATAGATATATTAGATGCTGAATATATTATTGATAATATTCCTCAGGAAGGCTTTGATAGTTTTAATAGCTTTCAGTTAGCATTTCCAGATTTGAACTTTGGAAATCCTAATGGAGAACTTATATACACATCTAATTTTTTTGAAATTAATACAATTATTAAATATAAAGAATTTTCATCAAATTCAATAAGCCAAGTAATTTACGGGGGTAATAAAAATAGCTATATTATTTCAAGAACTTATAATGGCATTTAATGAAAACTTACATAACTTATCCTACTAATCCTACTTCAGAAAGTTTGTTTTTACTTTCAGATGAAGATAATTTTAAAAACAGTAAAAAGATATTAAGCCTAGATGAATTGGGTTTTATAACGAATAAAGATATTTTGATCTATTTAATACCATCATCTCTGGTTAGCAGTTATAAATTTGATAGTAATGAAAAGCTATCTCTTCAAAATAATATGGCAAATTTTATTTCAGAAGTTGATACTCAAATAGTTAATGATGTTTCAGATAATGAATTTTTTATTTTTAAGAATAACGGCTTTGTTATAAATAAAGAACTTATTAAGAATTTAAATAACTCTTTAAGCAACTTGAAATGTAAGGTATTTGTTATGCCAGATTATTTTATAAACTTTCAAGAAGGAATAGATTCTATTACAGAATTTAATGATAGGTTTGTCTTTGCATTTGATAATGGTACTGGAACCTCAATAAATGAAGATGCAATTGAGCAATATATTGAAATTATAAAAAATAATAATCCAAATTATAATCCGGATATTTTTAGTAAAGATAAATCATTAGAAAAACTATTTAAAGATAATCAGAAAAAGGAAAAGTTCACATTAAAAAATCTTATTGATAATGAATTCAAGAATCTACCTAACTTTTTTAAATTTGATTTCTCTTTTAAAAGAATATTTAAGAGACTAGATTTCTCAAAGAATGAAGTATACCTATGCCTAACCTTACTTTTTTTAATTATCACTTTGCCAAATTTACTCATTTATCAAAATAATAAAAATACGAACATTTATGAATCTGAAACATTTAATATCTTTAAAAAAATTGACAAAAATATTAAAAGGGTTGTATCTCCTACAAACCAAATAGACCAGCTCATTCAACAGATTCCTATAAATCTTAACTCAACCAATTTAATAAATAAGGAAAAGTTTAATAACCTTGATTTTGTTATCTCATTAGGAGATAAGTTTATTGATAATGTTGAAATAAATTTTAATGATAATATAGCTGTTCTTTCCTTAGATGAAACCCCAAAGCTTCAATATAATTTAATTAAAAATATTTCTACAAGGTTTGATATATCTATCATTGATGAAGATATTCGCTTAACACCAAATACAGTTTCTGGAAAAGTAAAAATTAGTTTTAATGATGAATAATTTTATAAACAACCTCAACTCAAGAGAAAAGAAATTAATTTTACTAGCAGTAATTGTTATATCAATTGGCTTAATATTCTTTTTAATGACTAATATGAATAAAGAATATAACTTATCAAAGAAAAAACTATTAAAAGCTAAGTATGACTATGAATATGTATCTTCAAAGGCAATGCTTTTAGAGGAATCCCTTAAAAATTCAAAAATTGAGGTTAGTGAAATAAGAACATTAATTGAAAATAATGAAAACGACATTAATGCATTAGATATCAAGATAATTGAAAAAGAGAATTCAGTTAATTTATCTTTTGTTACTTCTGATTTAAAATCTTCCATTTTTTTATCAAATGAAATTTCATCTAAATTGAATATGGATTTAATTAGTATTAATTTTTCAAGGAATGGAACTCAATCGCAAACGATACTTGCTTTTAACTAGTCTTGAAGAAATATCTATAAACTAAGAAAGCTAAAATACTTCCAAAAATTTGTGCAATACAAAAATAAAGTACATTTTCTGGATTTATACCAGCAAAGCTATTTGAAAACATTCTTCCAATTGTTCCCGCAGGATTTGCAAATGAAGTTGAGGATGTAAACCAATATGCAGCTCCTATATAAGATGCAACAACTAATGCTAGTTTTTCTTTATTTGATATCAATATAAAGAATACCAATCCAAATGTAGCAACAATCTCAGACATAAAAATATTTGAACCCGATCTAGTTTTTTCAGATAATTCAATAATTTCCATGCCAAACATAATATTAGCAATCAATACTCCAGTAATTGCTCCAAATATTTGAAGCAAACTAAAAATAAAAAATATTTTCAATGAAATTTCTTTTTTTAAAAAAAGAACAAAAGAAACCACAGGATTAAATTGATTACTAAAGGATTCAAATGCAGTAATTAAAAAGTATAGTGCAAAAAAAGTAATAACTGCGTTTACGAGCAGAATAATAGAGTTATCATTACTTAAGTTTTCAGCCATTATTCCAGATCCAACAACGGCGCAAAATAAAAATCCAGTACCCAAGAATTCTGATATGTATTTACTTATCTTCATAAATTGATATTTTGTCTGAGTAAATCTCGTGAAAAGTTTTTACAGCAATAGAATCTGAAACTCCCCATTTAGTTGATTGAATAGTCTTAATATCTAGTTGCTTAATTATTTTTTCATAAATCTGCAATGCAAAGCCAATAACATCAGCACGATCTGATGCAAATCCATACTTTTCAATTTTTTCTTTAATATTTAGTTCATTTAACTTTTTAAAATTTTCATGAAAGCTATCTGTTTTCATTTTCTTTGAATTATGAATATTTAAAAATGATCTTATATTTCCTCCAAGACCAATGATGGTTTTTATATCTTTATGATTTTTTAACCACTTTTCCATCCTTTTCCATTCACTTATTTCATCTTTTTTAAGCATCAATCTAACCCCGCCTAACTGAAATGATTGGATGAAGTGTTTATTTGATTTATATGTATAAATTTCAGTACTACCACCACCAACATCAATAAACATTTTATTTTTTCCATGTTGTGCTTCTGGATGAAAACTAATTAATTTAGCTTCTTCAAGGCCAGAAATAATTCTGATAGGGTGTTCAATTTTGTTTTCTACAAATCTTCTGGCATCTTCAGAGTTTGAAGAATTTCTGAAAGCGCTTGTTGCAACAATCTCATATTGGTCAATTTTATCTTTCTTAAATTTTTTTTGGTATTTCTTTAATGTTTTAGTCAATTCATTCAATTTTTTCTCAGATATTTTTCCTTTTTCAAACACCTCTGATCCAAGTCTAATTGGAGAACGTATTCCATCAATATATTGGATGGAAGTAGGAGTTGTTTCAAAAATCTTTGACTTAACTGCGTTAGTTCCTATATCAACTGATGCAATCTTCATGAATCATCACTATATTTACTTATCACCATGAATTGATCATATGAAAGATTATCGAATTGCACACCTTCTAAATTGGATGAATAATTATTAAGAGATTTAGACCATTTTGTTGGCTTAAG
>CESD01273997.1_pt1 | contig 11342 bp, 8 predicted proteins | sample 531191 | NCBI WGS metagenome assembly CESD01 (sample SAMEA2622021, study PRJEB7988) | marine metagenome | biome: marine biome (ENVO:00000447); feature: deep chlorophyll maximum layer (ENVO:xxxxxxxx); material: "saline water (ENVO:00002010), including plankton (ENVO:xxxxxxxx)" | depth 188 m
CTTTAGGGGGGTATTTTAAAGATAAATAACTCCATATTGTAGAAACCATCATTAATATTGAGAGAAATATAAGTCCACCCAAAAACCATGCCTCTTTACCAGTTCTGTCATAAATATTCATAATTTGGAGCACTACAACTAATGTAATAATTGATCCAGCTACTCTTAGAGAATTAAATTTCCCTGACGCAGTCCCAAAATTATCTTTACTTACATGATCTTTAAGAAGTGCATTTCCAGGCCCCTCACCTAAGTTGGCAAAAAATTGAATAATCATCCAGCAAATTAGAAGCAAAAAATAGTTTTCCACATAGTAAAGCGAAATTATTGTTATTGAGGTTCCAAGCCCTCCAACAATCATAAAAGGCAACCTTTTTCCTATTTCAAGTTTAGTTTTATCGCTAAAGAAGCCAGCCACAGGTTGTGTAATAGCAGCTATTATTACTCCAGAAACAAGCAGCACTCCCAGAGCACCGTTTTTTTCGAGATTGTAGCCGAACAATTCTACATATCCCAGAGGCATCACTTCCAATATCTTGTAAGGCGCTATAACAACAACAAGACAAATTATTATCCCCGAAATACCAAATATGAAAGACCCCAAATTAAATACATTATTTGTTCCTTCGGATATTCTTCTTTTGATTAGATTGATCACAAGTTAATTTTAACATTAATGAAGATGTAATAATTAAATTTATTAATTCAGTTCCCAAAAATTTATCAATAAATGTATACTTTAAAGTTATATAAAGCATTTATTTATTTGCAAAGGTTTATATGTCAGGAAGATTTGGAGAAATAAAGGTATTTGCCGGTACCTCACATCCTCAACTTACACAGGATATATGCACTAATTTAGGCATAGAGCCTTCCAAGGCTGAAATTTTTAAATTCGAAAATGATAATACCTTTGTTCGAATTTTAAATAATATACGTGAGCAAGACGTTTTTATTGTTCAGCCAACAGATAAACCCTCAAATGATAATATTATGGAATTATTAATTTGCATGGATGCTGCTAGAAGAGCATCTGCTGGTAGAGTTACTGCAGTAATTCCTTATTTTGGTTATGGAAGGACAGATAAAAAAGATCAACCAAGAGTTCCCATCTCAGCAAGATTGATTGCTGACTTAATAACTACTTCAGGAGCCGACAGAATTCTTACTATGGATCTTCATGCTCCGCAAATCCAAGGTTTTTTTAATATTCCTGTGGATGAATTAACTGCTACACCAATTCTAGTTGAACACTTTAAGAAAATGAAAAAAGAATTTGTAGTCGTAGCAACAGATGTTGGGATCAGTAAAAAGGCTAGAGATTTTGCCGCTAGACTATCTGCACCTTTAGCAATTATAGAAAAGAGAAGGTCTGATAATAGTGGAAATGTAGAATTATTAAATGTTATTGGAGATGTTGACGGTAAGTCAGCCCTAACATTTGATGATGAAATAGATACTGGAGGATCTTTATCTCAGGCAATTGCGGCCCTCTCTATGGCTGGAGTTAATGAAGTATATAGTTGTGCTAGTCACGGTATTTTTTCGGGAAATGCTATAGAAAAATTAAGTTCCATTGAAATTTTAAAAGAAGTGGTAGTCACAGATAGTGTAAGTAAAAAATCTGGCAATGGTAAAATAAAATATCTTTCCGTATCTTCTCTAATCGCTGAAGCAATTTCTCGAATACAGAGTGGCAGATCAGTTGGAGAATTGTTTAGGTAGACATAAATTAAAGAGGCTTCAATGGGGTTATTCTCAAAAATTTTAGGAGATCCGAATAAAAAAGTACTTGATAAACTCAATAGTACTGTTACAAAGATTAATGAATTAGAAGGATTTTTTGCGTCTAAATCAGACGCTGAATTAAAAGAATTCTCACAATCTTTAAAAAACAAAGTTATTGAAGGAATCAGTTTAGAGGATGTTGTTTCAGATTCATTTGCTTTAGTAAGAGAAACTTCAAAAAGATTAATTGGCTTAAGGCATTTTGATGTACAAATGCTAGGAGGATTAGTTTTGCATCAAGGTAAGATTTCTGAGATGAAGACAGGGGAAGGCAAGACTCTTGTTGCCACATTACCCACATATTTGAATGCAATAGGTCAATACTCTGTTCATGTGATTACAGTTAATGATTATTTAGCAAAAAGGGATGCCGAATGGATGGGGCCAATATATAAATTTTTAGGGCTTTCTGTTGGCTGCCTTCAAAGTGGATCTTCTTTTATTTATGAATTTGAAGAAGAGGGCAAAAAAGGATTAATGAACGAAACAAGTAGAGAAAAAGCATATCAATGTGACATTCTTTATGGAACAAATAATGAATTTGGATTTGATTATTTAAGAGATAATATGGCCATGGATAATAATAGTCAGGTTCAATCAAAACTTGCTTATGCAATTGTTGATGAGGTTGACAATATATTGATAGATGAGGCTAGAACTCCGTTAATTATTAGTGGCCCTGCTAAAGATAGATCAAGTGAATACAGAAAATACTCGTCCATAGCGAGGTCTTTAAAATTAGAAAACGATTTTATAATTGATGAGAAATCAAAAAATGTCACATTAACTGAAGAGGGAATTCAGAAGGTTGAAAAAAACTTAAATGTTGAGAACTTATATGACATTGAAAATTCAGAATTAACACATTTTATTGAAAACGCATTAAAGGCTCAATTTATATTTAGAAAAAATCAGGAATATGTTGTGAAAGATCAACAAGTTATTTTAGTTGATGAATTTACTGGTAGACTCATGCAAGGGAGAAGGCTATCTGATGGCCTTCATCAGGCAATTGAGGCAAAGGAAAATGTAAAGATTCTTGCGGAATCAATTACGTATGCAACTATTACCCTCCAAAACTTTTTCAGGATGTATGAAAAATTATCAGGAATGACAGGTACTGCTATTACTGAAGCAGAGGAATTTCATAAGATTTATAATCTAGAAGTAGTCGAGGTGCCAACAAATTCTGACCTAAAAAGAAATGATTCTTCTGATTTGATATTCAAGGATGAGAAATCAAAATTTTCATATATTGTTAATGAAGTATCAAAATTACAGAAACAAAAATCTCCTGTTCTAATAGGGACTACTAGTATAGAAAAGTCAGAAATTATAAGTAGTATGCTTAGAAAAAACAGTGTCCCTCATAATGTTTTAAATGCAAAGTTTCATGATAAGGAAGCAGTTATTATTGCTGAGGCTGGAAAGCCAGGAGCAGTTACTGTAGCAACTAATATGGCTGGAAGAGGTACAGATATAGTTCTAGGAGGATCAGTAAAGAATTCTGATGAATGGATAAATGACAATAAAGAGGTTATTTCCATGGGAGGATTGCATGTGATAGGAACCGAGAGGCATGAAAGTAGAAGAATCGATAATCAATTAAGAGGTAGATCAGGAAGGCAAGGTGACCCCGGATTTACCCAATTTCATATTTCTCTTGAAGATGACTTGATGAGAAGATTTGGCGGAGAAAGAATAAAGTCAATGATGGATATGGTAGGAATGGAGGATGACATACCTATAGAGAACAAGATATTAACTAGAGCTGTTGAAAATGCTCAATCTAAGGTAGAAGGATATAACTTTGAGATTAGAAAGGCCCTTGTTGAGTATGATGACGTAATGAATCGTCAAAGAGAAATTATTTACGATTTACGAAATAGAGCATTAAAGAAAGAACACTATTTTGATGAGTGGAGCGAAGAGATTATTCAAAATATTCTAGATTTTATATTGCTTTCAAGAGGAGATGAAGATGATGTAGAAAATAGAGTGAGATTAGACTTATCTAGGATATTCTTTATTAATCCTCAGGAAATAGATATCAATTTTTCCGAAAAAAATAATATTGGGCAAGAAACAGAAAATTTTATAATAAGTTCACTAGAAAATTTTAAGAATAATAACGAAAGTGAAGAAATTTCATCATGGATTTCAAGTTTATTTTTAAGGGCCATAGATATGCATTGGGTAGAACATTTAACTACAATGGATAACATGCGACAAGGAATAGGACTTCAGGCAGCGGGTCAAAGAGATCCATTAATCCAATATAAAAAAACAGGGTTTGATTTATTCGAAAACTTATTAATAAAAATTAAAAGAGATGTTAGCTTAAATTTAATAGCATTTTCTAAGTCAACAGATATAGCATCTTCAGTGAAGACAAAAAAAATGAATAATTTAATTCCAGAAAATAATAAAAACGGAAAAATTGGAAGAAATGACCCGTGCCCGTGTGGTAGTGGCTTAAAATATAAAAAATGCTTTGGCACAAAAGCTTGCCAGTTATGAACTTAGGTATTCTAAATAAAAACCATTTAAGAAGTTCAGGCTATATGGAAATTATTTTTAATTATTTTTCTCATCTAAAAGAAATTCCTTATCATAAGATAAACAACGCATTTATATCAGGGGAAGTTTTTAATTGGAAGTTATCACTGAAACTTTTTTATTCAGAATTTGAAAATTTAGATGAAATAGATAATTATTTATTCACCCCATATGATTTTAGTCATAAAGAGAGAAATCAAATAAAAAGACTGATGGGGTCAAAATTGTATTCTGCACATTTGAATTATTTTTATGGAGTAGTTGTTGAAAATGCTATTAGAGAAATATTGAGATCAGAAATAGAAAAAAAGCGTGGATATCTTGATCAAAACAATTATTTTTTAATCAACGAAAAGATATTTAAATTAATTTATGGAAAAAATATTGAAGAACTTTGGGCAGAATTTTGTTCAAATGAAAGACTTGGGGCTAGAAGTTATTATGTCCCTAACAAAATATATTCTTTGGAATATGATAGTTTTACATACTGGTTATCAAAAAAAAGGATTAAATTATGTGCTCCAGAATTAAATGCCAGTTTAATTTCGAGAGGTTTGGATTATTTAGAAAGAATTGGGATAAAGAATGAATTATATTAGTGAAGATATTTTTCCTAAAAACTATAGGCATTTAGATGTTGAGGGCAAAATAGTAAGAGAATGGGATAAAGAAAACTTATATTCGAACTTTAATCCAAACTCCAAAAAAAAGATTTTTTCTGTGGATACCCCACCACCCACAGCTAGTGGATATTTACATATAGGTCATGTATTTTCTTATTCTCATCAAGATTTTATTGTTAGATTTAGAAGGATGAGAGGTGAAGAAATATTTTATCCAATGGGATGGGATGACAATGGTTTACCTACAGAAAGAAGAGTACAAGATTACTTTAATGTTAAGTGTGACCCTGAAGAGAAAAGTGTACAAAATATATTAGGTAAGATTAAAGAAAATGGTAAAAACTCCTCAGCTTTAAAAGTTTCAAGAAAAAATTTTATTGAATTATGTCATATAGTGACAACTGAAGATGAAAAAGTATTTAAAGAATTATTCATGAAAATTGCACTTTCTGTAGACTGGAATCATGAATATACTACCATTCAAGATTTACCTAGAGAACTCGCTCAGAAAAGTTTTATTGACCTTTATGAAAAAGGATTTGTTTATAACACAGATAATCCATCCTTGTGGGATCCTGAATTCCAAACAGCTGTAGCACAGGCAGAAATCGAAGATAGGGAAATGCCTGGTGCTTTTCATGATATTAGGTTTGAAACTGACTCAAATGAATCATTCGTTATTTCTACTACTAGGCCAGAGTTGCTTGCAGCTTGTGTAGGAGTAGCAGCACATCCAGACGATAAGAGATTTAAGCATCTTATTGGAAAGAATGCTATAACTCCGCTTTTTGGAATAAAGGTTCCAGTATTTGGAAGCGAATTGGTTGACATGGAAAAAGGAACTGGAATATTGATGGTGTGCACTTTTGGAGATAATGTTGATGTGCAATGGTGGCAAGAAAATAATTTAGATACAAGAATAATCGTAAATAAATATGGAAGATTAGATGAAGTTAGTTTTGGATCTAATGAATGGGAATCTGAAAATCCAGAAAAAGCCAATAATTTTTATTTTAGAATAGCCGGTAAAACCTTAAAACAAGCTAAAACTGAAATAGTAGAAATGCTTTCAGATAAGGATAATTTTGAAGCCGAGGCAGCTCTAGTAGGAGAGCCTAAACAAATTACTCATAGCGTTAGGTTTTATGAAAGAAGCAAGACTCCATTAGAAATACTAAGCACTAGGCAGTGGTTTGTTAAATTAATGGATAAAAAAGAATTATTAATTGAGAAATCTAATCAAATTGATTGGCATCCAGATTTTATGAGAAAGCGATTTGAAAATTGGACTGAAAACCTTCAACTTGACTGGTGCATAAGCAGGCAAAGATTTTTTGGAGTCTCTTTTCCTTTATGGTACAAATTAGATGAAAATTGTAAGCCTGACTACAATAATCCGATAGTGGCCGATTTATCTGATTTGCCAGTTGATCCAACTGAAGACACACCTTCTGGCTATTCAGAAAGTGATAGAGGTAAATCAAATGGATTTGTTGGGGAAAAAGATGTTTTTGATACTTGGTTTACAAGTTCATTGACTCCTCAAATAGGGGGAAAATGGGATAAGGAAAATAGTTTTTTAGATAAAGTATTTCCTTATGATATAAGACCTCAAAGCCATGAGATAATTAGAACCTGGGCTTTTTACACCGTAGTAAAATCAGCGCTCCATCATAATGAAATTCCATGGAAAAATGTGATTATTAGTGGATGGGTTTTAGATCCTGACAGAAAGAAAATGAGCAAAAGTAAAGGTAATGTGGTAGTTCCTAATGACCTAATTGAGGTATATGGAGCCGACGCTGTAAGATATTGGGCAGCTAGTGCAAGATTAGGTAGCGATACTGCTAATGACGAACAAATATTCAAAGTTGGCAAGAAACTAGTTGTGAAATTATTTAACGCAAGTAAATTCGTACTTAATGGCTCTCCAGAATATATTAATGTTTCTGATATAACCGAACCTCTTGATTTATCTACAGTACATTTATTTAATGAGTACTTAGATGAGATAACCGAAAGCATGGAAAATTTTCAATTCTCTGAAGCATTAAACAAATTAGAAGATTTCTTTTGGAACTATTTTACAGATAATTACATAGAACTTGTAAAGAATAGAAGTAAATTCAATGATTATGGTCATAAGACTATTTCTGGATTAACAACATTAAGATTAATATTGGAGAATTTACTTAAGTTATTTGCCCCATTTATTCCTATGGTAACCGAGGAGATATGGGGATGGATTTATAGAAATAATAGTTCAAATTATAAATCTATTCATCTTGAGAAATGGCCTGAAAAAATTAATTTAGATTTTAAAAATATTAATTCTAGTCAGTTGGTTATTGCTCGCGAAGCTATAGGAGCAGTCAGGAAAGAGAAAACAAATGAAGGGTTAAGCCTAGGCTCAGATTTAAATAATGTCTCTTTATCTGTAAATAAACAAGTTGAAGGCACACTTAGAGATGTCATTGACGACGTTAAAGATGCTGCAAGATCTCAATCAATTGAAATAAATATTGGTTCTAATGAAGGGGTTAGAGCATCTATAGATTAATTTTCTGAAAGTTCTATATCAGTTCCAAAAAAATCAATCCATGGTTTAAATTGCTCCACAAATTCTTTGCCTTCTTCAATGCTTGTAAGACCCTTAATTGCTCTACCAGGATCATAACCTTGAGCTTTTGCCATTGCCTCTATTCCTCTTTTAGTTAACCTAATCCCACCAACTACAAACTCTTCCCCAGAATCATCAAGAACTATCAGATCTAAACCTTTTATCTTTTCTTTCCAAAATAATTTCATATTTTATTTAATTATTTTTGATAATTTATCAAGTATTCTACCCGCAATTACTCTTTTTGGCTCTATATTTGTAGAGGAAATACTTCCATCTTTGGTAACCATTTTAACTTGATTGAAATCAGACTCGAATCCAATTTGTTTATTTGAAACATCATTAATTACAATCATATCTAAATTTTTAGATTTAAGCTTATCCATTCCGTTATCTAAATGATTATCAGTTTCGGCAGCAAAGCCAACTTTAATACAGTCATTTTTTCTAATACTTTTTAATATATCAGGAGTTTGTTTTAGGTTTATTTCTAGACCTTTCCTAGGTTGTTTCTTAATTTTTTTATCAACCATAAATTCGGGAGCAAAATCTGATACTGCCGCAGCCATAATTATACAATCAGTATCTTTAATTCTAGTTTTTATCTCATATGCCATTTGTTCAGCAGTTTCAACAGAAATTTTCTTAATTTTTGATGCAGTTATTAAATTAGAGGATGATATTAGAGTTACATTTGCACCTCTCATTAGGCTCTCTTCTGCAATTAGATGGCCCATCTTACCTGATGATCTGTTTCCAATATATCTTACTGAGTCGATAGGTTCTTTAGTACCACCAGCGGAGACAAGAATATTCTTATCTTTTAATTCATTTTTTATACCCAATATCCTGTTTACTTCATTAGAAATATGACTTAAATCATGCAATCGCCCTTTGCCAAAAGAGCCTGAAGCCAGATATCCTTCTTCAGGTTCCATAAGTATAACGCCATTTTGTTTCAATATGTCTAAGTTTGCTTTTACAGCAAAATGATCATACATATTTCCATCCATAGCAGGGGCCATCAAGATAGGCTTGGAAGTGGCGATTACAGTGGTAGAGATTATATCGTCGCATACTCCTCTTGCAATTTTCGAAATAATATTAGCTGTCGCTGGAACTATAGTGATAATATCTGCTGTTTTTGATATGTCTAGATGGTCAATGTTTGAACTTAGATTGTTATCCCATAAAGAATCTATAACTTTATTGTGAGTTATGCCTTCAAAAGTTGCTTTTCCAACGAACTTTTTTGCAGATTCGGTCAAAAGAACATGCACAGAGGCACCCTTTTGGGTCCATTCGCTTGCTAAATGCACAGATTTATAGGCAGAAATACTTCCCGTTACACATAATGCTATTTTTTTTCCTTTAAAATTCATTATTTTTTTCTACATAAAGTTTATAAATTAATCTTAAGCCTTCTAGAGTAAGGTTGGGTTCTATCTTATCAAAAATTCTAGTATGGTTGTTTATTAAGTTTGCAAAACCTCCTGTGCCAACTACAAAAACCTCTTTTCTCTGAATCTTTAATTCATTAATAATTTTATTTATGATTCCTTCGGTTAAAGAAATATATCCCCAAAATAAAGATGACTTTAGGGATTCTTCAGTTGAATTTCCTATTACTTTGTTATTGGCGCTAAGATTTTCAAAATCAATATTTTTTAATAGTGAGGCATTATCAGACAAAGCTTTAGAGGCTACTTCTAATCCAGGAAAAATTGATCCTCCTAAAAAATCACCTCTTTTTGAAATAACTTCGAAAACTGTGGCTGTTCCAAAATCAACAACTATTTTGAAATTTTTTTTTGGATATAAATTGTTTACAGCTATACAGTCAGCGATTCTATCGGAGCCCAAATCTGAGACAGGTTCATAATTAAAATTTATTCCTGTAATTAAATTAGAATCTACAAATATAGGACTCAAATTTAATTTTTTATTCATTTCAGAGGAAATTGCGCTATTTAAATTTGGCACTACAGAAGAAATAATGCAGGCTGTCAAATTAGTATCTTTATTTAATAAATTTATATATGCATTAATTGAATTAGAGATGTCAGTTATGCTTTTTGAGTTAGTATCGTAAGAACTAATCTTAGAAGCATATTGATTCATATCTTCAAAAAATCCAACTTTTGTTTTGCTATTTCCTATGTCTATTGCAACCAGCATATTACTCTAATATTTTAAATACTTGGGGTATGAAAGATATCACATTACTAGCAGTCATTGAAGTTGCTCCATATTTTTCTTTTGCCAATAAACCAGATTGACTATGCACATAAACTCCTATAGTGGCGGCATTTTCTATGTTTATAGAGTTATTTGAGGCTAAACTCCCTATGGTTCCTGTTAACACATCCCCCATGCCTGGCTTAGACATTCCTCCATTAGCCAAAGTATTAATTTTCTGGATTCCATTAGGAGTAGAAATTATCGTATTTGCTCCCTTTAAAAGGATATTTAGATTTGTATCATCTGATATTGATTTAATAGAATCTAGCGAAATTTCACTTCCTTTTACTCTAAAAAGTTTTTTGTATTCCCCAATATGAGGCGTAATTAAAGTAGGAATTTTGAAATTTTGCCACCAATTTTCAATTTCAGAAAGAATATTTAAGGCATCTGCATCAAGTATTATTTTATGTTTATTTTTTGTATTTGATAGATAATAAATTAAATCATCGATTATGTTTTTAGATTTATCGTTTATTCCTAATCCTACGCCTATTGATATAGATGTGAATTTAGACATAGAATCATCTAAGTTTTCTGATAAATTAAACTTAAAGTTAGTAACTTCTGGTACCTCTTTTATTATTTTTTCTAATAGGTGAGATGAAGTAGATATAGACGTATGGCCTGTGCCAGCAATATTAGATGATTTTGAACTTAATATTGCAGCTCCAGGGTATTGCTCTGAACCTCCTATTATTAAATGAGATCCGAACTGACCTTTATATAAATTATTTTTTCTTTTTGGGAATATACTCTTAACAAAATTGAAGTCTATTGCCTGAGTATACTTAATGCCTAATTCATTTAAGTCTTTTTCTTCAATTCCTATGTCTATATGAGAGGTTGAAGTAAATAGTGAAGGATCTATTAATGTTCCTATAGTTTGGTAACCCAAAAAAATAACATGAGATGCATTTAAAGTATTTTTATCTTGAAGTCCTGTAGTAGGATCAAATCCTGAAGGTATATCTAAGGAAATAATTTTTGCATCTAGTTTTGAGTTGAGTTTATTTATGAATTCTAGATTATTTGATATAGCAGATCTCATAGGAAGGTTTGCAGATATCCCAAGTAAACAGTCTAAAATTATAGTATTGTCAGATTTATTACTTATTTTATATTCATTTATATTTTTCAAATCTATCTTTAGTTTTTTTGCCAAATTGAAGTTTTTGGATTTAGATTTTGCACTTATTGAATGGAAATATTCTATTTCTATAGAACTAATATTTTTTAATTTACTTCCAATTAATAATCCATCTTCTCCATTAAGGCCGGCCCCAACAATAACAATTAATTTTGATGGATTTAATCTAGTTAAAATATTTACTACACCTTCGACTGCTTTTTTTTGAAGATCATTCCTTTTTGAACTTAGATTGATTTTATTTTCAATATTCTTAATTTCAGCAGGGTATAGTATTGGTATCATGACGTCATATGGACTATAGCCGTGGCTAGATTTTTTGAATGACTTATACTTAATTCAATAGATTTTATATTAAGTT
>CESD01023969.1_pt1 | contig 11297 bp, 9 predicted proteins | sample 531191 | NCBI WGS metagenome assembly CESD01 (sample SAMEA2622021, study PRJEB7988) | marine metagenome | biome: marine biome (ENVO:00000447); feature: deep chlorophyll maximum layer (ENVO:xxxxxxxx); material: "saline water (ENVO:00002010), including plankton (ENVO:xxxxxxxx)" | depth 188 m
GTTCCTGTTTCAGGCTACTTAATTCATCCCTACGTAGGCATTCTAGACAAAGAACCAGAATGGAATATTTGTAAAGAAGAAGTGGATGACTTCTTTATAGTAAAAGTGTCTGAACTTATACTATCGAACAATGGCTACTACGAGACATGGAATCTAAAAAATAAAAAATTAGATGTTCCTATCTTTAAAGTTAATAATCAAACAATATGGGGTGCAACAGCATCCGTATTAAGTGAATTCATTGAGCTAACTAAATAAAGAATTTATCGGAGAAACAAGAAAGTAAGAAAAAAGATCACCAAATAAAGCTGAAACAAAAAATGAAAGAGCTAAAGGAATTATATAAGGAATCTTCAAAGAAACCCACGGCTCATTTATACCTATTTTTTCCAATTCATTCCACTTTTTTTCATCATTAGACTTTTGTTGAACAAAAGCCACGAATACAACCTTGGTTCCAATGACTTGCTGCATTGGCCAAACAAAGCTTTCTCGAGCTTGCTGCAAATCCATTTTAGTACCAAAAAACATTTGGAAATATGGCTTCTCAAAATTACCCTTAAACATATTATAAGCCACAAGGAAAAAAGGGATACAAAGATAAAGAAGTAATGAATTCATAAAAATTACAAAGGGATAAGGAAAACCGCGACTATCAAAAGCCATGATGTAATCATCACTAAATGAAAGTGTGAAGGGTGCTACAAGGCTTATAGTCATTATAGCTTTTACATCAGCACCACCTATTGTTGGCCCAAAATAGAACCAAACATACATCAAGGTAATGAGAATAGGCATGGAAATCAAATCAAGTAGCCTGTAATCATGTAGTGAAAACTGGCTAGAGTCTAGAGAAAGAACAAAATATAACGCGCAAAGAATTGCAAAGCCTTGTGAAATTCTCCAAAAAAGAATTTGATTCTTATCTAAAATATACTCATCAATGAATGCGTTGTAAAACAAAATTACCGTTGAAAATACCAATGCCCAAATATGATAACCATAATCTTCCCACCAACCTGATAAATCATAAATTAAGAGTAGGGAAGCTAAGCTACCTGAATAAAGCCAAACTTCATTTGGAACTCGGCGTGTCGTAAGATCTGTCCAAGAACCGTAACAGAGCATTGCAGCCCCAAGAAAAAATCGCGATAAATCAAGAGGCTCCATACTTCACCAGTAATGAGGGCTATTAATTTCTCTTCTTTCAAAATAAGATATATTGAAAACTATTATAAATCAGACAAGGTTAGAGAAAGCGTGGAACTAGCTGAAAGATTCCTGCCAAACGAAAAATTGATAAAAGACTACACTAATTTACGTGTTAATAATAATTCAAATAGCTCTTTATTTATTACAAATCTGAGGTTGTTCATAGTTCAAAATGATAATCAATTTTGGGACTTGCGATGTGAAAATATTGACTATTTAGAGCGAACATTCACACATAGATTTTCCTCATGGTGGCAACTACTCTTGTTACCAATTTCCTTGATTGCTCTAACAAACGGGAATTTTGTGTTATTCGTATTTACAAGTATACTATCAATGGCAAGACAATACATTAAGGTTGAATCCTTGATTGTGCAAAGTAAAACGAATAAGTGGTCATTTAGTGATAAAAGTGAAACTCTTGATGAAATCACTAGAAACATCCAAATGAATACTTTCATTGGAAAAGAAATAGAGGAAGGAAAGCAAATACTAGATGCCGAAGAATTAGAACATAAGGAAAAGAAAATAGATGTTAAATTAATTGGAGAAAATGAGTCACGACCCTTCAAAAGTGCTTGGATTTTAGCAATGATGGCTTTCTTTGCATACTACATGAGCTCTTTTGGAGTTGATAGTCGATTTGTAATTTTCTTATTTACCATTTCTTCGTTAGGATCTTTTGTAATATATAGAGATCGAAAAATTACAAATAAATACAGAGAAGTCGAACCAAAATCTGGATACACAATTCAACTATGGCATTTTTTCCTCAAGAAGATTAATGTGGAAATAATTAAAGCTAAATGGTCTTTCAAAGTAATGAATAAAGACATAGAAGTTAGGAAATTAGGCTATTATATCTGCTGTGGATTTTTGTTTTTAGGATTTTTGATTACTTATGCAGAAGAAAACATGATACCCTTACTACTTGGAATTACTATCGGAACTCCAATTTATCTAAGTGGTAGAGCTTTAGCAGGAATACCAAGATCGAAAAAGAGAATGTTCCTGAGGTGTGCAGCGTGCTTTGCTATTGCTCTAATCATTATGATTCCATGTTTAGTACTAATGCCACTCTATGAAGCTGCCAATGCTCAGATTCCTGATTCCGTAATTAATGATGAGGAGAAAGGATGGAAAAAAAGTATGAACCAAAGGGAAGTTTATGGTTTAGGGCTTTTGTCCACTACGTTTATACTGTATGCTGATGATGGAGAGAATTCGGAAGGTGAAAGTGACGGATATCCTGCAATCTTATTTGTTATTGCATTAAAATTGCCTTTTGATCTTGATGAAAAGGATGCACTGACTGAATTGGACAAGCAATTCAATAAAATGGCTATAGACCAAGAAATCGAACTTGATGCTGAATTAGAAACTGGAAGTAGAGTGACTAAACAAGGTTATGACACTCAATACATCATCTATAATGGTACTGCAAAGACAGAGCAACTAGGTGTTGGTGAATTAAATTATAGTGTAACCAAAGGGGCTGAATCCAGATATATTGGAGAAGTATGGAAAGCCCCTGAACAAAATTTACTAATCGTAACTATAGGTCTTGCTGTAATATCATCTGAAAGTTTAAACGATAATACTGGAGTAGAACCTATAGACAACCTTATCGACGATTTTATACCAAATCCAACCGATAGTACGGATACCAAAAATTGGATTGAATTACAAGAGTTAATACTCGAAGTTGTGTGTTTCAAAACAGATTAATACAATTAATCATGAGGTTTTGTAACAAGTGGGAAAGAGACAAAATCGCCTTCCCATCTAACTTCTGCATCTTTATCTAATAATCCGGCATCTGTTAATTTTGCCAACATTGCTTCTGCGTTCTCCTTAGGAACTCGCAAATATTGTTTGTCGTCATCGCTCATTTTTATCCAAATCTTATTCCTTGGGCTAAAGGTAATTCATCTGACCAATTAAGTGTATTGGTCTGTCTACGCATATATGCTTTCCACGAATCTGAACCTGCTTCTCTTCCTCCTCCAGTATCTTTCTCCCCTCCAAAAGCACCTCCAATTTCAGCGCCGCTAGTTCCAATGTTAACATTAGCTATACCACAATCACTTCCAGCATGCGAAAGAAAGTTCTCGACAGCCTGCATGTCACGTGTAAAAATTGATGAAGAAAGGCCTTGATCTACTGAATTATGCATATCAACTGCTTCTTCTAATGAATCAAATTCAAAAAGATACAATATAGGTGCAAAAGTCTCCTCACGTACTATGTTCATACTCATATTAGCCTTAACTATAGTAGGCTCAACGAAGAAACCGTCCATATCTAACTGCTTTCCTCCACATAAAATTTCACCGCCTTCTGATTTGATGATACCTAAGGCTTCGTTAAAATCATCAATTGCACTTGAATCTACCAAGGGTCCCATTACTGTTTGGGAATCTAGTGGATCACCTATCTTTATCTGTGAGTAGGCTTTAACTAATCTATTAGTAATCTCCTTGCTTATTGATTTGTGCAAAAATAAACGCCTTGTAGAGGTACAACGTTGCCCTGTAGTACCAACTGCTCCAAACAAAACTGCTCTAAGAACTAACTCAGGGTCCGCATCTGGCATAACTATAATTCCGTTATTACCACCTAACTCCAACAAAGAACGGCCTAATCTTTTCGCAACAGCTTCACCAATTTTACGTCCCATGTTGCATGATCCTGTAGCTGAAATAAGAGGTACGCGCCTATCGTGAACTAATAATTCACCAACATCTCTACTTGAACCAACTAAAAGTGACATGACACCATTCCAACCAAGAGGCTCCAGAACTTTGTTCACAATTTTTTGAATAGCTATTGCTGTAATTGGTGTCTTGGATGACGGTTTCCAAACCATTACATCACCACAAACTGCTGCAATCATCGCATTCCAAGCCCAGACAGCCCCTGGGAAATTAAATGCAGTTATGATTCCTACATTACCCAATGGATGCCACTGCTCATACATACGATGATTTGGCCTCTCTGAATGCATAGTTTTACCATATAATTGCCTACTAAGACCGACTGCATAATCTGCAATATCTATCATCTCTTGAACTTCACCTTCACCTTCAGCTTGGATTTTACCCATCTCCCAAGAAATTAATTTTCCAAGCGCTACCTTATGATTACGAAATTCATTAGCTAATTGCCTTACAACTTCTCCTCTCTTTGGTGCAGGTTCCATCCTCCATTTTGCGAACACTGAAGAACTATTTTGAAGAATCTTTTCATAGTCCCCAGAGTCACATTGCTTAACTTTAGCAATTAAAGTTCCATCTGCAGGAGTAACTGACTCTAATGCGTTACCCGAACCTAACCACTCAGTTGAGAAACCACCCAAATTTGTATTTTCAATACCTAATTCATCAAGAAAATCAAGCTTAGCCATACCTGTCCACTTTGGGGCTAAGATAAAGAGCTTAGCATGCACTCCCATTTTTAATTACCCGTCTATTTAGATATTGATGGTTATGACAGACACTGAACTTAGTGGGTACGATGATGAACAAGTTCAGATGATGAAAGAGAATTGTATTGTTGTTGATGAAAACGACACTGTAATTGGTAACGACTCTAAAGTTAGCTGTCACCTTGGAGAAGGAAAGCTTCACAGAGCATTTAGTGTTTTATTGTTCAATTCCAAAAATGAACTTTTGATACAAAAAAGAGCTGCTGAGAAAATAACTTTCCCCTCAATTTGGGCTAATAGTTGTTGCAGTCACCCACTCTTCTTAGATGATGAAAAAGAAGGCATAGATGGGGCTCGTATCGCTGCAAAGAGAAAAATGACACAGGAACTAGGGATAGATGGAAATAAAATAGATATGCAAAAATTAAATTTTATCACTAGAATGCATTATAAGGCTAGGGCTGATGAAAAATGGGTTGAGCATGAAATAGACTATATCTTTGTAATGAAAGATGATCTTGAAATAAATCCTAACAAAAATGAAATTGAAATAACAAAATATGTGAATCAAGCTGAATTGAATGAATTCTTTGAAAAGGCTGAGGAGAATGGTGATTTAATCGGACCGTGGTTTAGACTGATAAAGGAACACTTTATTGATAAAATATGGGAAAATATATCTGACCCTAGAAAAGTGAGAGACCAACGAGTACACGATATGGGAGAATGTTAATGAATATCAAACAAAAATTAGCTGAAAAGGCAAAACCTGTTGAAATAGCGTTAGCTGAATATTTAGAAATAAGGAAACCTAGTAAATTATACGAAGCAATGGCACATATCCCTCTAGCTGGGGGAAAGAGGCTTAGACCTGTAATGGCTTTACTCACTTCTGAAATGGTCGGCGGAAAATCTGAGAAAGCTGTACCCTTTGCAACATCCTTAGAAGTTATACACAACTTCACATTAGTGCATGATGATGTAATGGATGATGATGATCTACGTCATGGTGTTGCAGCATGTCATACAGTATATGGGTTACCTACTGCCATACTTGCTGGAGACTCACTATTCTCATACGCATTTGAAATGATTACCGAAAGTGAAGTTTCTGATGGGATAAAAGCTGAACTCGTTAGGCATGTTGCATATACTGTTAGAAGAATTGCCGAAGGGCAGCAAATGGATATCAACTTTGAAGATGAAGAAACTGTAAAGACTGATGAATATTTAGAAATGATTAGGCTGAAAACATCCATACTGTTTGGTTCAGCTGCTTATGGTGGTGCCCTGATAGGTGGCGCATCCACAGAAAAAGCAAATGAATTAAGACAAATGGCCATATGGGTGGGTCTGGGATTCCAAATTTGGGATGACTACTTGGATGCTACTGCGCCGGAAGAAGTTTTAGGAAAACCATCTGGCTCAGATATTAGACAAGGAAAGAGAACGCTTCTGGTGATAGATGCATTGAATCGTGCTACAGAAAGCGAAAGAACTGAATTAATCAAAATTTTGGATAATAAGAACAATAGTGAAGAAGAGATTGCTAGAGCCGTACAAATTATGGAAAAATCTGGCGCCCTAAAACATTGCCATGAAGAAGCCATGAGATATCTAGACGGAGCGAAAGAAACGCTACGAAAGTATCCTGAAGGTGATGCAAGAAACACTCTCGAAGAATTACTCGAGTACATGGTCACAAGAGGGCATTAGACTCAGACCTAATTGCCTAAATACCGGTTACAACTGCACACAATATGGCTGATTCTGAAGAATCTTGGACATCAACGCTCATAAATGAACAACTACGTAAAAGATTTGAAAGTCACGATTCGGCAAAAGTTACTAATCTTGCTGGACAATCATGCATTGCTTCTTTCATGCCTCCTAAAAAAGTAATAACTTTTGAAGGACTAGCTGGAGATAATTTTGCAGGTATGAATAATGGGAGTAAAATTATTCTTAATGGAGATGCTAAAAGATTTCTTGGAAATGGGATGCATGATGGTGAAATTATTCTTAATGGAAGTTGTGAAGAAGGTGCTGGACATTGTCTCTCTGGAGGAACTATTGTAATTCAAGGCTCCGTAGATGGAGATGCGGGAGTATCTATATCAAACGGAGATTTAATGATATCTGGAACTGTAAGAGGTGATATCGGAACTTGCATGACTGGAGGAACTATTATTGTTTGCGGAGATGTTTTGGGTGATATTGGAAAAATGATGGAGAAAGGGAAAATATTGATATCTGGTGATTTCAATGAGGATGAACTCGAAATTAAGAATATTAGGCCTGCAGACTGGAAAAAATTACAAATAAAGCTAAAGGATTATGGAATAGATTCAAGTGGTTTAGATTTTAAGGAAGTAAAACATCAAAAAAGTGTTGAAAGAAAAATTACAAATAAAAAAGAAAAAGCGTCTGTTGCAGATACAATAATGATTACAACTGCCACACTTAGTAGGAGACCAAGAACTCCTGTCATTGATAAGATTGATTTGTCTCTTTCAATAGGCAAAAACAAGAAAGAACCTCTGAATCTAACAATACCTGTACTTTGGAAAGGTGCAAATGCACCTGAATACGCAATATGGAAACTGAATGGAAAAGCGCCTAATAATCTTGATAAAGCAAACGTTGCTATTGTTGATTTATGTACCACCAACATAAATCGCAGGTTGGATATGAAGAAACCTACTGACTTAGAACTAGTTATCGAATTAATTAGACAAGGAAGTGCAAAAAGAATACCAATATTAGTTAGGCTTAATCCAGGAGATCTTGAAAACGATTTAGACATAATAGCGAGAGCTGGAGCTGACGGAGTTATTCTAGAAAATAGCAATATTCCAATAGAAGCGGTAGCAACTTCGGCCAGAGGTTACAAAAACAACTTAACAATATTGGCTGCATCTGATGAACTTGATTGTGAATTTGCAACTAAGTTGATTGCCCTAGGTGCTTCAGGTTTATTTCTAGAAAAAGAATGCAGTAGTAAACAGCTAAAAGATTTTGGAATTGAATTATCTGAAATTTTGGGAACTGTGGGTGTAGGAAATATTGATGATTTAGAACCTGGCCACCTAAGAACTAATAATCAAGAAACTGCTGCAATGACTGGAATTCCCTTGGCTGGATACAACTCAGTCTTGCCAATATGGCGGCACTAATGGTGCGGGGAGAGGGATTCGAGCCCTCGAACCACTAAGGAATAGACTCTGAATCTAGCGCAATTGGCCACGCTATGCGATCCCAGCCAAATACAAATAAAGATTAATCTTTCATTTCAGCTGACTTTATGTAAGACCAAGTTGAAACGGATGTTAAAATGGCAGAGACAACCATTTCACGACTGTAATCCTCCCAACTGAGGGAAATAATAACTAAAGAAGCTAAACCAATAATTCCTGCGTAGAACTTGGCCTTATCTGGATCTTCCACAAAGAAAGAATGCTTTTTTCCGGACATGAAAAACCAAATAGTAACATAAACCATGGCTGATATCAAAATTGCTGTAGTCAAAGCCCCATTAGTATCCTTCACATTCTCGTTGCTTAGAATGGGAAGCTTCATTTCCATAAATATTACGAGGGAAAGATAAACAACCAACAAACCGTATCCAGCTCCTGCAATTAGGTATAACCAACCCCGGATAGATTCATCATTGGAATTAGAAGACGGCGACCAGCTGTCAACTGATGAAAAACCAGATGATGACGAACTTATATCTTCATTTTCACGCCTTATTACTTCTTCCTCAACTTCTTCTTCTAATTCATCACCGGGAAGGGAACCATCAATATCCAAGCCACTCATCATTCCTCCTCTTTAATAGGAACTATATTGTGACCCTTGAAATCAAATTTAACCGAACGTCTTACTAAACCTTTCAAGGTCAATGATGTAATTTCTAAATCCCTAGCAACATCATTAGCGAAGGTGCCCTCTGAACCAATCATATCTACTATTTTAGATTCCAGATTATTAAACTTCTTTTCAGTCATCAAGACAACTGTGAGAAGTTCTTGTGCCTCGTCAAAAGACAAAGAAGTAGAAATTTGAAAAGCGTTATAGAAGGTACGGTAACCTTTCTCAGGCCTTCCTGTATCATTATTAACCTCCCATCGTGATTCTACCAATTTAAATTTTTCAAAGTAAATAATGGCATCATGGGCACCTTCACCAAATTTTTCAACTAAGGCGCTAATCATAGTCCAGCCTTCGGCAAGAGTCGAAAGCACGTTACGCCTCTCATCAGAATCTACTGCCCTAAAAAGTGCTACCAATTCGGCAGGATCATTAATCAACTTTACACGTTTCATTATTCTTAATTCACTATAGGAACTCTCCTATAAAATGACACTGCCAAGTGCCATTAAAGCTCTATCTCCCCTTCTAAACCACACTCTGGACATTGCAAAGACTGAGTGCCAGATATTGATGGAATATCTATTTGAGCTGAGCACTGAGGACATTCGACAACTGTTGTATCTAACATATCCTCTTCGATAATTCTACTCTCTTTTACGGGAGAGGATTCAGGAACTATTGAATCCATGAAATTAGATCCGGTGGTAGTAGGTGGAATCTGTGTTGTGCTAGATAAGGAATAATCATCAGAGTCTCTTAACATGTAATATGCAATACCACCTATTGCTAGAATCATAATCAAAGCACCAGCTATAATTGGAGGAGTTAACAATTCTCCGATTGCACCTGAAACATCGCCAGAGTCGGTAGAACTAGAATCTACAGATTGTTCACTCTCTATGATCACTTCGCATTCATCGTACGCTGTTAGACCATCATTGTCAGTTACTTTGACAACTACTACATAATCTGAATCGCTTTTGGTCTCATTATACGAATGCGTTGCAAGGCTACCTGTAAAATCCACTGAATTAAAATCTCCATCATCACTGTCAAAGTCCCACTCGTAAGATACGATTATCCCATCTTTATCACTGGCAATTGTGCTAAAGAGAAGTGTTTCGCCAAGTAAACCGGACTCATCACACTGAGCTAAAACTAAAGGCGGAGAAAGTATATTTATTGTGACATTTGAAATCTCACTGTAAACTCCATGAGAATCTTGTACTCTTAGAGAAATAACGTGTGAACCAACATCATTTTCAGACGTTACAACTTGTGAACCTGTTACTGGATCATTGTAAGGTACCGAATTTTCATACACCTTTTGTCCATTAGCAAATAATAACGTTGTTGAAGTCCAGATATATTTCAGAGGCTCATCCTCTGGATCTGTTGCACTTGAAATTAAAACAACTGACTCGCCCGGCGTAACAGGATTCGGAGTTGCACTTATTATGCTAGCCTCTGGAATTCCATTAATCAAAACTTCAAAAGTAGCATTAGCAGACCAGAACTCAATCTCGTTCATAGCTCTGAAAGTAATCACATGCAAGCCTCTAGACAAGGTGGAAGTTGTAAATGAGGGAGTAGTAGACAAAATTGAAGAATTATCTAAACTAGAACGCCATTCGTAGGCAACTATGGCAGTATCTTCTGACGCTGTTGATGATGCTGAACCAACAAACTCAATGCTTGCACCTTCGCTAAGCACACAACTATCAATTAAATTACAACCCGTTACTGAATCTATAGAAGCATCTGGAAAATCACCTATCCCTATCTCAAGAGATACTAAGGTACTCCATTTCCCTTCATTGTCCATTGCTCTGAAAGAGATTATGTGTAAACCTTGAGATAGATTAGAAATTGAAAAATTTTTCTCTGTAGACAGATTCCCATCTATTGAAGAGACCCACTTATAAGATACAACTGAACCATCGTAATCTATTGCTGAAGCATTCATATTAACGAGTGTACCTGGCAGTGAAATCAAAGGCGTTATGTCCAATATAGATACAATTGGTGCCTGATTATCCAAAAGCTCTTCATAGTATAGATCAATACCATCTTCTTTTCCAACAACTATATTTGAGCCTCTGTAGGACATTGCTACACTAGTAACCTTACCTGAAGAAGTTTCCTCCCAAAGAACATTACCTGTTGTTGTGTTGGCTAATAGAACTATTTTGCTATTGTCTGCTCCGGCCAAAACATAATGACCATTTCCATTGAATGTACAGTCTACGACTGAAGTATCTGTACTCCCACCACCTAAATCTTTTTGCCAAACCTTAGTCCCTGTTTCATTCGAAAGAAGAACCAAGTTTCCATCTCCAGTTCCAAACAAATAATAGTCTGGATTGGAACTTGCTGAAACACAAGAGATTTTTTCAGGTTGATCATAGTATATGACTGCGTCTTCACCATCTCCAAGATCGCTTGCATAAACATAAACACGTCCATTAACAGTTCCAATTATAAGATGCGAACTGTCACCTGTAAATTCAATATCTGTAACACGCCCAGAGAGAACGTCAGTATGTTGCCAAACATCTGAAGAGTCTGAGGTTGAATAAACAAATACATCTCCATCAACTGTACCTATAGCTAGATATTTACCATCTGGTGAGACCGAAACTGCACTTAGCTGTGTAGCTGGATGATTCTCAGACCAAATTACCTCTTTACTACTTTTATGAATATAATATACATTGAAAAGATCAATCGAACCTATTTTTGTACCATCTGCTGAAAAATCAACGTCCCTTAATTCGATCTG
>CESD01273995.1_pt1 | contig 11297 bp, 8 predicted proteins | sample 531191 | NCBI WGS metagenome assembly CESD01 (sample SAMEA2622021, study PRJEB7988) | marine metagenome | biome: marine biome (ENVO:00000447); feature: deep chlorophyll maximum layer (ENVO:xxxxxxxx); material: "saline water (ENVO:00002010), including plankton (ENVO:xxxxxxxx)" | depth 188 m
AAAACCATTTTAATCATTTTTCTAATTTTTATTCTTTTTGCATGGCTTAGCTCATGATTAGCAGTATCTGGAATACTTACTCTAAGCATCTAATTATAAGAAGTTTTTTTATTTCAGCTTTAGTTTGGTCAGTGATGATATTTCTTGATTTTTCAGTCTCTATTATTATGGAGCTGGAAAATATTAATGAGAGTAATAATTTCTATTCTGTATTGATTATGGGTTTATTTGACCAGCCACACAAAGGAATTCAATATATTGAAAGTTCGATGTTGATTGGAACCTTAATCTCTTTGTCAATTTTTAATCAACATGGTAATTTAATTTTTCTTCAATCGGCAGGCTTTTCTCCTTTAAAGATTGTCTTTATATCAGGCATTGGACCATTTTTTCTTTCATTGCTTATATTATGCTTAGATGAGTCTTTATTCATAGATTTGGCACAAAAATCTAAGAAACTAGATGAATCTTTAAAATCTCAATTATCTGAGACAATGCAATGGGAGATATCAGATAATAATCTTATTGGTCTCAGAAGGATTAGTGACTCTGAGGCTAGAGGAATACAAATCATAAAATTTAATGATCAGCAAAAAATAATTTCATCTAATATTTACGAGGAAGGAAGGATAGATGATGGCAAATTGTTTCTGGAGGGATTTGCAAATCAAAAAGTTTTTGATTTTCCTGTATCTTTTTTATTTCCCGATAGTACCTTAGAAAATCTTTCTTTAAGCTCATTGAATGGACTAAAAGAAACTTATCAGTCCTCGAGTGACCTGCAAAAGATTAATTCATTGATTTTTGCAAAAATTTTGATGCCTTTTTCAATAATGGCAATAATTTTTTTAGCAGGAAGCTTGATGTTTGCCAGTGTTCGATCAAGCGGAGTGGGCAAAATGATTATTATTGGAATTTCATTGGGCCTTATTTATGATCTTTTGAAAGATCTAAGCGTTGCTTCTTTTCTAACCTATCAATGGTCAATTTTAATTGCTCATTTATTGCCAATATTTATTTTATTAGTTTTGGGTAGTTATAGATTTCAAAGAATCTAGTTAAATTTTTTCTAACTTTGTTTTTGAAAGAATATCATTTACAGCTAATTTTTTAGAATTTACATATATAAGAAATAGTGGCAAGCCCAAAAGAGCGACTATTGCACAATTAACTATATATCTAAGAAATGTCTGTTTTAGAGTAATTTGTTTATGACTTCCATCAATATTTATAATTTTAAATTTCCATACTTGCATTCCAAGAGTTTGTCTATTTTTAATCCAAAAAAATGCAAAAAAAGCCCAACTACTTATAAAAACTATCAAAATTCCTAATGCAGAATTCAAGGTCTCACCACCGTTAAACCACAAAGCAAATGATCCAACTAGGAACCATACTCCAAGAAGCAAAAAGAAGTCATAAACTGAAGCTATGATTCTTAGAAAGGGACCAACATAGGGTGCTTTATTCATTAGTTTGATATAGTATTTCTGTAAATAATAACTCAAATCATATGAACACTAGTAACACTTTTTTTGGACATCCTGTTGGATTAAGAACGCTTTTTTTAACAGAGATGTGGGAGCGAATGTCCTATTATGGAATGCGAGCTTTACTCGTTTTGTATATGACTGGAGCTGTTACAGGTTTTAATCCTGGCTTAGGTTGGTCACAAGTTGAGTCTCAAGCTATTTATGGCATTTATTCTGGGATGGTTTATTTCATGGTTGTTCCAGGAGGATGGATTGCAGATAATATTTTAGGACATCAAAAAGCAGTTTTAATTGGAGCTTTGATTATTGCTTTAGGTCATTTTACTTTGGCTATTCCCATAGAACAGACTTTTTTTCTAGGACTAATTTTTGTTGTTCTTGGAACCGGATTGCTTAAAGGAAATATATCTACAATTGTCGGCCAACTTTATGAATATCAAGATGATAAAAGAGATTCGGGATACACCATTTTTTATATGTCCATAAATATAGGTTCAACTCTTGGATTTTTAATTTGTTCATTCTTAGGAGAAAAGATTGGTTGGCATTGGGGGTTTGGTGCAGCTGGAGTTGGTATGACATTCGGAGTTATTCAATACATTCAACACAGGCATCTTCTTGGAGATGCAGGTATGTATCCCAACGAGATGTCAGACGAAAAACGTAATCAGTATACAAATTATCTAAAAATATCTCTTATTGGAATGTTTCTAGTGATCGGAGCAGGGCTTTTGGGTTTTTTTACTATTAATCCAAGATTTTTTGCAGAACAATTTGCTTACTTTCTTACAATCATAGCTGGTTTATATTTTATCTATTTATTTCTTTTTGCTGGATTAAATTCCTCTGAAAGAAAGAATTTAATTTTATTATTTTTACTCTTTATTGGTGCGGCTGCTTTTTGGTCGGGCTTTGATCAATCAGCTGGATCGTTAAATATTTTTGCCAGAGACTATACTGACTTGTCTGTTTTAGGTTATCAGATACCAGTAGGATGGCTTCAATTTGCAAATCCAGTAATTGTAGTATTGTTTGCTCCCATTTTTGCAGGATTATGGGCACAATTAGCCAGAAAGAACTTAGATCCGTCTTTACCATTTAAATTTGCAATAGGACTTTTATTTATGGCATTGAGTTTTTTTGTAATGATTGTTGCAGTTAATTTAGCGCTTGAGTCATCTCCTGTGGGAATGCAGTGGCTTTTACTTACATACCTTTTTCAAACATGGGGCGAGTTAGCTTTATCTCCTATTGGATTGTCAGCTTTTTCTAGATACGGTCCAAAGAGATATATGGGTCAAATGTTTGGATTATGGTTCTTAGCAAGCGCTATTGGGGGAGTTTTAGCTGGATTGTTAGGAGGTGAGGCACTAGATGGAGGTCTTGAAACTATATCTCCAATATTTGAATTTATGATTCAATATTATTTGATTATAGCTATTGCGTTGATAGGCTTATCTTTTTTTATAAAAACTTCAAAGGAATAGTTTAACTATTTAGATAGATTATTGGTTTCGACAAGTATCTGTTGATAAATTTTTTGGAGTTTTTCTAGATCTTCAAGAGATATTTTTTCATCTATTTGATGAATAGTTTTGTTTTTTGGTCCGAGTTCTATAACTTCTGAGCCAGAACGAGCAACCCATCTTCCATCCGAAGTTCCCCCTCCGTTATTAACTTTAGCTTCTTTTCCATTTATTTTTTTTATTGCATTTTGGACAATTGATAGCAACTCAGTTTTTGTTGTTAAATATGGGTCTGCATTTAAAGTCCAATCTATTTCAAAATTACATTTTGATTTTTCTAAGATTTGAATAAGCCTCTTTTTAAGAGAATCTTGAGTTGATTCAGGAGAAAACCTAAAGTTGAATAACATTGTTAAATTTCCAGGAACTACATTAGAAGCGCCTGTTCCTGATGCTATATTTGAAATTTGAAAAGACGTAGGATCAAAATATTTATTACCTGTGTCCCAAATTATTCTATTCAGCTCTTCAATTATTGACCCGACTTCTAGAATTGGGTTTAAAACTTTCTGTGGATATGCAACATGGCCTTGTTTACCTATTAATTTTAGGTTTCCACTTAAGGATCCTCGTCTTCCTAATCTTAAAACATCCCCAACAAAATCTGTTGAACTTGCTTCGCCAACTAAGCAATAATCAATAAATTCATTTTGATTTTCTAATTTTTTAATTAAAGTATCTATTTTTCCATCCTCTGGATTACCTTCTTCATTACTAGTCAACATTATCCAAATTTGAAAATTAGGATTTGGATAATCAGCCAAGAATTTTTTTACAGATTCAATGAAGACAGCTACGCTGCCCTTCATATCAGCCGCTCCTCTGCCTATAAGTTCATCGCCAATAACATTTGCCTCAAAGGGGGGTGAAATCCATTCTTCTTCAGGTCCAGAAGGTACAATATCTGTATGTCCCAAGAAGCAAAAAACTTTTCCTGATTTACCAAACTTAGCTAATAAAGTTTCGCAATTAAGCTCCGGGATTATCTCTGTTTTAAATCCTAAAGGACTAAGGTGCTTTTTTACAATATCAAAGCATCCTTCATCTCTGGGAGATATTGATTTAATCTTGATAAGCGATTGAGCAATTTCTAAGGCAGACATGATGGATTAGTTTTTATGTAAAGAATTGTTTAAAGTTACAGATTTAGAATTAATTCTTGCTTCTATAGCACCATTTTGAGAGTTTCTAACAAAAAGTAAGTTATTTTTACCAGCAAGTTCTGAAGCTTTTACCACAGATTCAGGCACATTTTTTGAAGTAAATTTAGTTACTTTTGAACCTCCTGTTAAATAAAGTCCTGCTTCAATAATACAATTATCTCCAATAGGAATACCTAATCCAGAATTTGCGCCTAGCAAACAACTTTCTCCAATGGAGATTCTTTCATTGTTTCCACCAGACAGAGTGCCCATAGTGCTGGAACCGCCACCTAAATCAGAGTTTTTTCCAACAATGACACCTGCAGAAATTCTACCTTCAATCATTGAAGGTCCCAAAGTTCCTGCGTTAAAATTCACAAAGCCCTCATGCATAACTGTTGTTCCTTCGCTAAGATATGCTCCAAGCCTTACCCTGCTGGAGTCGGCAATACGAACACCTTTTGGAACAATGTAATCAGTTAGTGGAGGAAATTTGTCAACTGATTTGATTTCAAGTTGCTCGTTACTTTTCTTAGCAGATAGTATCTTTTCATCAATCTCTTCAATTTCCACTGGCCCTTTATTGGTCCATACAACATTAACAAGATTATCAAATAGATTTTCAAGATTTAATGTGTTGGGAAGATAATATTTGTATGAAATGAGATGAAGTTTTAAATATGCTTCCTCAATAGTTTCAATAGGTTTATTTTTAAATATTTTGCATAAAATAACAGACTTATCATTTTCTAAATTTAAAAAAGATTTCGCTAAGTCACTATTAATAATTTTAAGCTTGCTGAGATCTTTAAATTGAAAGACATCTCCATCCATTAACTTATTTAATTTATCAAAATTCTTATCGAGCTCATTTTTACCATTTTGAAAAATAATATATGGAAAATATACATCTAATGTATTGTTAGATTTACTTTTGGTTGCAATACCAATACCAATTAATGGGAAGTTTTTCATCTTATTATTATATTCTGTCCAAAATTTTATTGAAGCTACTATAAACTAATTAATTTCTTCTGAACCATGTTTGCCTTATTTTGACTTAGTATGGAACCTGTTTTTTCATCGATTACAGTGAAATTGTCCTCAACTTTTTCTCCAAGTGTTGTAATTCTTGCGGAGTCAATACTTATTCCATGATCTAAAAATATTTTTGCAACATTTGAAAGTAAATTAGGTTGATCTAAAGTTTCCAAAGTAATTAATGTTGAATTTTTTAATGGAATGTCTGTAATCTGTGCTGTAGTTTGATACTTGAAAACTTTTTTGGATTTATTTTTTTGATTATTGATAGTTTTAAAAGACTTTAAAGCAATTGCTGAAGTTATTTTGTTCTCAATATTTTCAATATCTCTATTTATTAGATTTCCTCCTAATACCTTATGCTTGCAAATAAATGTATTCATTGCGAAAGCTCCATCTTTTGTAGTGTGAATATCTGAATCAATGGTCTCAATTGAAAGTTGTTCAAATACTTGAACAGTTTTAAAAAACAAGCCTAGTATATTAGGAGTAAATATGAATATTTCAATTAAGTTTTCTCTACTTTTTACTAATACAGATGTTTCTCCCGATGATCTTGCTAATGTATTTGCTTGATCAGAAAGTTGCTCGATTTGATATTTAGAAAAATAAGAATCAGGTAGTTGATCCCATACTTTTTTAACTAAACTATTTTTTTCAATAGATAGTTTATTGATTGAGCTATTTTTTCTTTCCGCTATAACTGACTTGTTGGATTGAATTTCCTCAAAATTTAACTTTTTTCTTGATGAAAAATATAGTTGTTTTAATAAATCATGTTTCCATGAGTTCCATAAGTTTGGATTGGTGCCTCTGATATCATTGATTGTTAACATATATAAATAGTTCAATTTCTCAATAGTATTTACATCCTTGGTAAAATTTTTAATAGTCTCGGGATCATGAACATCCGCTTTTTGGGAGATGGATGACATCATTAAATGATTTTTAACCAGCCAGCGTAATAAATCGGTATCATGGATAGAAAAGTTTAGTCTTTTACAAAATTGACCTACTATTTTTTTCCCTATTTCAGAGTGGTCTCCGCCTTTACCCTTTCCCAAATCATGAAAAATTCCTGCAAGATATAATATTTCAATTTTTGGTAGCTTATTAATAAGCTCATGCTCAATTCTTAAATTATTATCAATTTTTCCAATTTGCAATTGCCTCATATTTCTTACAACTTTAAAAGTATGTTCATCTACCGTGTATATATGGAACTTATCAAATTGCATCTGACCTTCAATTTCTCCAAATTCTGGAATTAAGAGTCTAAGTATTCCAAGTTGTTTAAGTTTTTTTAAAATCGTTGATAGGTTTGTAGTTGATCTTAGGATTTGAATGAACTGAGAACCAGCCTTTGCAGATAAAAAATAATTTGAGTCAATTCTAGGTAAAGATTCCTGAATTTTTTTGATCGATTTAAAATCTATACCATTAATTTTTTTTAGTTTTCCAACTTTAATAAAGCTTTCTAATATCAATTCAGGTTTTTTTATAAGATCAAGCCTATCTGATATACCTATTCGATCCTTAAATGTATAATATTTATTGGAATAAGGCTTTTTTTGAAAAGAAAGTTGATCCTGATATGCTTGAAAAACTAACTCATTAAAATCTGATAAATTTGATGCATGCAAGAAAAAAAGCCTCATGAATTTTTCTACGGCAGAAGATTTTTTTGAAGATTTGAGTTTTGATTTTTTTGCAAGCAAAAGCTGATTTTCAAAACTTATACGATTTGAATTGTTATGTATATTTAGAATAAATCTTAATGATTTCATGTGTGCATAAGACTTATTTATGGCAGTGATCTCATCTTTGCTAAAAAGATTAGCTTTTATACAATCATTTAACTTCTTGACTTCAAAACAGTGCTCTAAAATCCATAAAGCAGTTTGAAAGTCTCTCAAACATCCAGGTGACTCTTTGAGGTCAGGTTCAAGATTAAATTCAGTAGAGTCAAATGATTGAAATCTATTTGATTGCTCTAATTTTTTTGCTTTAAAAAACTTTGCTTTGTTCCATTTTTTTGAAATTTTTATCAAGTCACGTTTAAGCTGAATCATTTTATTTTTTTTACAAAAAATAACTCTATGAGAAAGATATGAAGTGAATTCTTTTAAATCATTGTTTGTAATTTTTTCTATATCTTTTATTTTACGAACTGAATGACCAATTCTTACCTTAAGAGTCCAGAGCCAACCAATAAAGTCTTTAATTTCCTCAATTTTTTTTGATTTAGTATTGAATTGAATAATGGATAGATCAATATCAGAAGATGGATAAAGCTCTCTTCGACCGTAGCCACCTAATGCGACAAGTGCAAAATCACTTTCAAGCTCTCTCTTTAAGAATTCTTTGATAATGAGTTGATCAAATCTGTTAGATCTTTTATTTAAATATCTTTGTGTTAATTCGGGCTTATTAAATATAGCCTGAAAATTTTTTTCAAAATCTAAATTAATTTTTTCTAATAATTCTATCAAAAGGTTTCTTCGCTGCGTTTGGTAAGAACCTCTACGCCAGATGAAGTAACTGCAAGAGTGTGCTCCCATTGAGCTGAATTTCTTCCATCTTTTGTTTCTACAGTCCAACCATCACTAAGTATTTTTGTATATTTTGATCCCTGATTAATCATTGGCTCAACTGTAAAACACATTCCTTCTCTAAGTTCTATACCTTTTCCAAATTTACCATAATGAAGAATTTGAGGATCTTCATGATAAACCCGACCAATACCATGGCCACAATAGTCTTCAACTACTGAATAGTGATTTTTTTCCGCATGCTCTTGAATTACTGCACCCAAATCACCTAAACAAGCCCCAGGTTTTACAATTTCAATAGCTTTATATAGACATTCTTGAGCAATTCTTACAAGTCTTTCATTATGAGGTTTTGTTTTTCCAACAAGAAACATTTTTGATGTATCACCATGCCAACCGTCATAAAGCACTGTCACATCAATGTTTAAAATATCTCCGTCCTTGAGAATTTTTTTTTCAGATGGTATTCCATGACATATAACTTGATTAACACTTGAACATATTGTTTTTTTGAATCCGTTATAACCTATATTTGCAGGAATAGCGTTTTGCTGATTTACAATATATTCATAACACTTACTATCTAATTCTTCTGTGCTTACTCCTGGAATTACAAATGAACCAATCATTTCTAAAACCTCAGCAGCCAATTGACCAGCAATATGCATCTTTGAAATTTGATCTGGAGTTTTTAAATTAATTTTCATTTTTTTTAAAATTTTATGGACGCAATGGATTTATCAATATAAAGTATCCTTTTAATGTCAGCGCATAATTTTAGCTCATTAAATCCAAAATTTTCACAATTATTTTCCTTCTTTTCTCTATTTTTTGAGGTAATAATTTAATGTCTTTTCCTGCAATTTTAGTACTTGCGGATGGTTTAGTTCTTGAAGGAATTGGTTTCGGAGAAAAAGAGTTATCAGTTGGCGAAATAGTCTTCAATACTTCCATGTCCGGTTATCAAGAGATTATAACTGATCCATCTTATGCCAAACAAATTATTGCTTTCACTCATCCTCACATCGGTAATACTGGCATCAATGATGAAGACAATGAATCTAATAATATTTTTGCCTCTGGAATTGTTATTAATGACTTACCAAAACATTATAGTAACTGGCGTGCATCACAGTCACTTGAAAACTTCTTGAAATCAAAAAAAACAATAGGAATTTCAAACATTGATACAAGAGCATTAACTTCAAAGTTAAGAGATCATGGTTCTCTAAAGGCTTGCATATGTCCTGGAGACCAAAAATCTTTTCCCTTAGCTAAGGAAGCATTAGACAGCTTTAATGGACTGGAGGGTCTAGATTTAGCTAAGGAGGTTTCAACTGATCAATCTTATACTTGGGAAGAGGGTACTTGGCCAAACTATCAAGATGTCAAAGATGACAAGTTAATTGTTGCAGTAGATTTTGGAGTAAAGAAAAATATTCTAAGGCTTCTCAGAAAGCATGTTGGCAAAGTGAAGGTAGTAAATGCTCAAATAGATTTTGAGGAATTAATTATGCTTAAACCTGATGGAGTTTTTTTATCTAATGGTCCAGGTGACCCTGAACCGTGCTTATATGCAGTTGAATTAATCAAACAACTTCTAAAAATTAATATGCCAATTTTTGGTATTTGTTTAGGTCATCAGCTGCTTGCTCTTGCAGGGGGCTGCAAAACATTTAAAATGAAATTTGGCCATCATGGAGCCAATCATCCTGTTCAAAACTTAGTTTCAAAGGTAGTTTACATTACAAGCCAAAATCACGGTTTTGCTGTTGACCTGACAAGCCTTCCAGATAATATTGCACCAAATTATATCTCTTTGTTTGATCAAAGCCTTCAGGGAATTGCTTTTAAGGATAAGCCTGCATTCAGTTTTCAAGGACATCCTGAGGCAAGCCCAGGGCCTCATGAACTTGAGGAACTTTTTGTAAAATTTAATTCAATGATTGAAGAACATGCCTAAACGAACGGATATTAAATCTATTTTAATTATTGGAGCTGGACCAATAATTATCGGTCAAGCATGCGAGTTTGATTATTCAGGTGCTCAAGCATGTAAAGCACTCAAAGCGGAGGGTTTTAGGATTATTTTAGTTAATTCTAACCCTGCAACTATAATGACTGACCCATTGCTTGCAGATGCAACATACATTGAACCAATCCATTGGCAATCAATAGAAAAAATTATAGCTAAAGAAAGACCAGATGCTTTGCTTCCAACTATGGGAGGACAGACTGGCTTAAATACAGCATTAACCCTAGCAAAAGAGGGAGTATTGAAAAAATATAATGTTGAACTTATCGGAGCATCTCGCAAAGCAATAGATAAAGCTGAAGATAGAGAGCTTTTTGATAAAACAATGAAAGGTATTGGAATTGATACCCCAAGATCTGGGATTGCTCATTCAATGGAAGAAGCTTTAATTGTTCAGGAATCACTGGAGTTTCCATGCATTATAAGACCTTCTTTTACCCTAGGTGGATCAGGAGGTGGAGTTGCTTACAACATAGAAGAATTCAAAGAGATATGTAAGAAGGGACTTGATTTATCTCCTACAACTGAATTATTAATTGATGAGTCTTTACTTGGTTGGAAAGAGTTTGAATTAGAAGTAGTGAGAGACAAAAATGATAACTGTATAATCATATGTTCAATTGAAAACCTTGACCCTATGGGCGTCCACACGGGTGATTCAATTACCGTTGCTCCGGCTCAAACACTAACTGACAAAGAATATCAAGTTTTACGCGATCAATCTTTTAAAATTTTAAGAGAAATTGGTGTTGAAACTGGTGGAAGCAATGTGCAGTTTGGAATTCATCCTGAAAATGGGAGAGTTGTAGTTATTGAAATGAATCCAAGAGTGAGTCGTTCCTCTGCTTTAGCTTCAAAAGCAACAGGTTTTCCTATAGCTAAGGTTGCTGCACTGCTCTCAGTTGGTTTTACTTTAGATGAGTTGCAAAATGATATTACTAATGGCCTAACACCTGCATCTTTTGAGCCTTCAATTGATTATATTGTTACTAAAATTCCAAAATTTGCTTTTGAAAAATTTCCACAAGCAAATGATCGCCTCACAACCCAGATGAAATCGGTAGGTGAGGTCATGGGAATTGGTAGAACTTTCCAAGAATCCCTGCAAAAAGCACTTCAAAGCTTGGAAGAGGATTTGCATGGTTTTGAGAGCATTATAGATAGCTCCTCTTATCAAGATGAAAATTTAAGATATCAGCTTACTTTTCCAGGATCTAGAAGAATTTTATATGTGGCAGATGCAATTAGGCTTGGCTGGAATGCAGATCAAATAAATAAATTAACAGGCATGGATTTTTGGTTTCTACATCAAATTATTGATCTTATAGATGAGGAAACTGCTCTGCAAAAATTGCAACTTCAGGAAATTAATTATAAGAAAATGCTAAGTCTCAAGAAAAAAGGTTTTGCAGATAAACGAATTGCTGATTTAACTAGATCAACAATGAAAGAGGTAAGAAGCAGAAGAAAAGAACTAACTGTTATGCCGGTCTTTAAAAGGGTAGATA
>CESD01011274.1_pt1 | contig 11289 bp, 9 predicted proteins | sample 531191 | NCBI WGS metagenome assembly CESD01 (sample SAMEA2622021, study PRJEB7988) | marine metagenome | biome: marine biome (ENVO:00000447); feature: deep chlorophyll maximum layer (ENVO:xxxxxxxx); material: "saline water (ENVO:00002010), including plankton (ENVO:xxxxxxxx)" | depth 188 m
AGATATTCAAATTTATAAACCTTTTAATTTTGAAGACTTCAAGATCATATGGTTTCCAGTTGTACATTCTATTCCTCACTCATGTGGCTTACTAATTCGAACCAATAGTTTGAATATAGTTCATACTGGAGATTTTAGATTTGATAAAAAACCAATTTTTGGGAAAAATACAAATTTTGAAGAAATTAACAAATTAATAAATAATAAATGCGATGTTTTATTATCTGACTCTACAAATGCAATGATTTATAGTAAAAGTTTTTCAGAAACAGAGATTGAGAATACATTTGAAAAAGTTTTTAAGAAAAATAAGAAAATTATTATATGTACTTTTGCTTCACAAATTTCAAGGATCCAGATGGCACTTAATGTAGCTAAAAGATCAAATAAAAAAATAGTCCTTCTTGGTACTACATTACAAAAAAATTTAAAGATCTCAAAAAATCTAAGAATCATTGAAGATAAGGATCAAGTTCTACTAAATAAAAAAAATAAAAAATCCTTAGAGAATGAAAATGTAGTCTATTTCGTTACAGGATCTCAAGGAGAGGAATTTTCAGTTCTGAATAGAATGTCTAAAGGTAGCTATAATAATCTGAGTATAGAAAAAGATGATATAGTTCTTATGTCATCCTCAGTGATTCCTGGAAATGAACAAAAAGTGTTTGAGGTTATCCATAGAATTCATGGTCTTGGAGCTGAAGTAAATTTTAGCAATATAGAAAATAAGTTACATGTTTCTGGTCATTCTAATAACTCTGAGTTAGGTAATGTTATTAGATCCTTAAAACCTAAATATCTTATACCTATACACGGAAATTTTGAAATGTTAAAAGCTCATAAAGAAATTGGCTTAAGTAACGGATTAAAAAAAGAAAATATTTTTGTTCTATCGAATGGGGATAATCTTGAAATCACGTCAAGAGAAGCTAAAATAACTGACCATGAAAATATTATAGATGAAGTAGTATTGAGGGATAATTTTGCTATGAATAGTGAAAAAAAATCTAATATTTATAACGAGAACATATTATCAGTCATTATAAAAATAAAAGAAATTCAAGACAAAAATAGTATAGACATAAAATTATTTGACAAATCTAATAACATAAAAATTATAAATGAAGTAAATAATTTTATTCTAAATCATAGTATGGATGAAATTTTCAATACGGACGAAGGCTGGAGTGAAATAACTAAGCAATTTAGCAAGAATTTATATAAATTAATATTAGATAAATTTAAAAAAAAGTATCTTATTAAATTATTATTTATTGAAAAATAGCCACAAATAAAATGGAAAATAACAACAACATATTATTCGGTAGAATTACTGAGATAGTACTGAATAAAAATTATTTTTTATTTGTATTAATTTTATGTGTTTTTACTTTAATTCCTATATCATTTGGTGGAATTAGAGATAATTTTGGATTAGCACCATTAATTTTATCTTCAACAATATTTTTAGTTTCTATACTTTTACGTTACTCTGTTAAAAACTCAATAAACTATCTGTCTTATAAGAATATATTTTCTATAATTCTTATAAATTTATCTTTTTACATAGTATTAGGTTCCTTTAGCTATGTATCCAGCTCAAGCTTTTCATTTGACTATTCTTTATCAGGAAAATATGGAGAGTTTCTTGCTAAATCACCTTACTATTGGAATAGTTATAATGCAAGTATTCTTAACTATATTGATATTATGTTTCGAACATCTTTGCCTTTATTTGTAATGCTTGTTCTCTATAAGCCAGATATGGTAAAAAAAATTTTATTTAATTTTTTAAAATCAATTGTTACTAAAATTTTTGAATTACTAAAAATAACAATAAATAAAATAGATATAAAAAAGATAAGACCTCAAAGAAAATCTTTGGAATACAAAATTACTACTGAAGTTGATATTAAAAAAAAATCAATTCAAAATTCTATACAAAGAAAAAACAATAGAGAAATTACAAATAAAAATATTACAGTTGCATCTACTGAAGAAATTCCAAATAAAAATGATGATTTATTAGATGAAAAAAACATAAATTTTACAAATGATAATAATGTCTTCGAAATGAAAAAAATTACTACTGTAAAAGAAGATTTTGAAGATAATAAAATTGATAAATTTCGATATGAAAAACTGAAATGGCCTAGAATCGATACATCAAATCTTATGGTTTCTAAAAAAGAAGAGCTAAGTAAAGATGAGATTACTGATACAAAAAAGATAATAATAAATACATTAGCAGCTCATGGAGTAAATACTACCATTGAAAAACATACATCTGGTCCCTCTGTTACTATGTACCAATTAAAGCCTGGATGGGTAGATGAAAATGAAAAAAAGAGAGTGAAAGTAGAGCAAGTATTGAGAAGAGAAAAAGATTTAGCTCTAGCATTAGGTTCTCCAAATATAAGATTTGAAGCAGTACTTGATGGAGTTCAAAACTCTATGGGAATAGAAATTCCTAATCTTTCACCAAATACAGTTGATTTTAAGGAAGTTATTGAATTTGAGAACCTCAAGGATTCTGAAAAATATTTACTACCTGCTCCTTTAGGTCAAGGAATGGATGGTATTCCTAGAATAATTGATTTAAGTAAGATGCCTCATCTTTTAGTAGCAGGTTCTACAGGTTCTGGTAAATCAGTTTTTATAAATTCAATAATAACGGGACTACTAAGTACACGAAAGCCAGATGATGTAAGAATGGTGCTAATCGATCCTAAAAGAGTAGAGCTTACTCCTTATGCAAAAATCCCTCATTTATACACTGAAGATGTGATTGTTGACACAGAAAAAGCAGTTTCTGTTTTGTCAGCTACCGTTGAAGAAATGATGGTTAGATTTAAGATTCTTGAAAAAGTTGGTGTAAAAAATATTTCTGACTTCAATAAAAAGATGAGTAAGAGTCATAAAATGTGGAATATTCTTGTTGTAATCGATGAGCTTGCAGATTTGATGTTACAAGCAGGAAGTGAAATAGAAAGACTAATAGTTAGGCTTGCTCAATTAGGTAGAGCAACTGGAATTCATTTGGTTGTAGCCACTCAGAGACCATCAGTAGATGTAGTAACAGGGTTAATAAAAGCAAATTTCCCTAGTAGGGTTTCATTTGCTGTAATGTCACAAATAGATTCAAGGACTGTATTAGATGGTGTAGGAGCTGAAAAGCTTATAGGAAAAGGAGATATGTTATTTAGTCCAATTGACAATGCACAAATGAGTCGAATCCAAGGAGTTCTACTAACTGAAAACGACATCCAAAGTATAACTTCTCAATGGGAACCATACAACGAAAAGTATCCTCTAGAAATGCTTGAAATTTTAGAGGATGAAAATATAAATAATACTCAGATTTCTGGAGATTCCCTATATGAACAAGCAGTAGACCTGAGTTCACAAAGCAAAACTTTATCAACTTCTTTACTCCAAAGAAGATTAAGGATAGGCTATCCTAGAGCTGCAAGATTAATGGACGAGTTAGAAGAAAATGGTATTGTAGGCCCTGGTGAGGCCGGAAAGCCTAGGAGAGTTTTAGTTGGATGATTAATAAGGAAGAAAATTATATTGGCTTAGGTGAAAACCTAAAAGAGTGCCTTAGCTGTCAAGAAAAGATTAGTGAAACTGATTTTTATGAAAAATATAGAATCTGTCCATATTGTAATTTTCATTACTCTTTAGATTTTGCTAAAAGACTAGAAGTAATATCAGATCAAGGATCTTTTGTAGAATTCAATAAAAATATTTCGGTTAGAAAACCGAAAAATTTGAAACTCAACCGGAACTATAAAAAAAATGTTAAGAATACTAGAGAGAGAACAGGTCTTGAAGAAGCAGTTGTTACAGGAACCTGTAATATTGGAGGTATAAAGACTGTAATTATATTACTTGATTTTGGTTTTCTTGGAGGGTCAATGGGAATAATAGTAGGTGAAAAAATTTCTAAAGCTTTTTCATACTCTAAAAAAAATTCATTACCAGTTTTATCAGTAATTTCAAGTGGAGGCAAAAGAGTTCAAGAAGGAATTTTTTCTCTAATTCAAATGATTAAAACTACAAATGCCACAGATGAACTAAATGATAAAAAACTTCCCCATATAGCATTACTAACAAATCCGTCAGGAGGACAAGTATATAGTTCTTTCGCAATCTCAGCAGATATAAAAATAGCCGAACCTGGAGCAATAATTGGAATGTTTTCAAGAAATGAAATAAGAAAAACTTCAATAGATAATAAAGAAATAGACTTAACTTCAGAAAATTTTTTCGAGAATGGATTGATTGATAATATAATAGCTAGAAACAACTTAAAAAAAGAAATAGCATCTATTTTAGAGTCATTAACATCAATTGATAAAATCCCCAAAAAAGTTGACTTAGAACTTCCTGAAATAGAATTCATAAAGACAAATCAAACAAAAAAAATAGAGAAATCTAGACCGCCTGCCAAGCAATATTTCTATAGTATTTTTGATGATGTAATACCTCTAAAAGACAATAGCGAGAAAAACCTTTCAACTCTAGGAATAGCTAAATTAGGATCTCAATCAATTATTTATGTAGTTCAAAACTTTCAAAGAATCAATAAAACTAATAGTGGGAAATTAAACATTAATGATTTTGAAAAAATAAAAGATGCTATTCGGTTTTCTAAAAAATTTAAGTTTCCGATAATATTTTTTGTAGACAATAAAGGTATAAACAATACTTTCGAAAATGAGATTTCAGGGATTGCTAATTCATTAGCTAAAAATATAAAGTTACTCTCGAATCACGACGAACCATTAATTTCTATAATAACAGGTGAAACAACATCAGAAGGTTCTTTACCATATTTTATTTCAGATAGTGTACTAATGCTGGAACATTCTATCTTAAACACGGGATTAGATAGCAAGGGAAAAGATATTTTAGACGCATATGATTGCCTTGAAACAGGTATCATAGACAAAATTATAAAAGAGCCACCATTGGGTGCAAGTAAGGGCCTAGAAGATATGTCTAGACTCATCAAGATAAATCTTATTAATGAATTATCTGTTTTGAATTACACAAGTAAGCGAAAACTGATAAGAACAAGAATAAAAAAATTTCAAGAAATTGATATGAGATATAATAAGTTAGTCGAATCTGTTTCTAATGAAATAAAAGTATGGAGAAATGTTTTAAGAGCTGGATACAAAGCTTTAAGAAACTAAGATAAACCTCTAATTATCCAATCTAGTACAATTTCAGTTCCATTATCTTCATATTTATTTGTTGCATACTTACTAACTTCAAATACTTCTTTTACCGAATTGCCCATCGCAACCGAAATACCTGCTTCTTCAAGCATTTCTAAATCATTCATTCCATCTCCAATTGCAAAAATCTTTGATTGATCTATACCAAGTAATCTTGAATACTTTTTCAATGCTACTCCTTTGTTCACATCTTTTGGCATAAAACTAATGTATTCCTCTTCCATACTACCTGAAGAATGAACAAGAGATATTTTAGAAGTATCAATGAAATCAGATGATTCCAAATACGGTCTAGCATCGTCATAAAAACACGTAATAATATTTACATTTGAAGATGTTTTATTATTCATGGTGTTATTCATAGTTCTTCCTTCAGCACTAGAAAAATACTCAAAGTTATTTTTATCTAATAACTCAAAAACTTTATAAGCAATATCACTATCTAAAGATTTTCTAAAAATAATTTTATTATCTAACCTTGGATCAAAAATTATTGCTCCGTTATCGGAAATTTGAGGAGAAATTAAACCTAGTTGCTGAGAATATTCCGAAACTGAAGAAAATATTCTCCCGGAAATTATTGAAACAGGAATAATTTTAGAAATTTCTTTAATTTTATTTTGAATAGATACAGGGATCTGTTCTTTTGAATTTAGTAAAGTTCCATCTAGATCAAAAAGAGCAGCTTCTATTTCAGGCGTTTTTGTATTTTTATTTATCTTTATATTCAATTTTTTTTACCAAAAATAGTATATATTTAGGTTTCTAGTTATAATCTACAGGTTTATGATTAAAACAATAATTAATCATTAACTTATTATATTATGGATGAATTAGTAATAGCGGGTAAAAAGTTTAAATCTAGACTAATTACTGGAACTGGCAAGCACCGTAGTTCGAAAGATCTTCATAATTCTATTATTGCTTCTGAAACTGAGATGATTACAGTTGCTATAAGAAGAATAAATTTTGATGATCCAAAAGAAAAAAATCTTCTAGATGTTATTGATTGGGACAAATACAACATTTTACCCAATACGGCTGGAAGTAAAACTGCTGAAGAAGCTATTTATACAGCTATGTTAGCAAGAGAAGTAACTCAATCTAATTGGATAAAAGTTGAGGTTATTCCTGATGCTAAATTCCTACTACCAGATCCAATAGGAACACTTGAAGCTTGTGAAAAATTAGTAAAGGAAGGATTTATTGTTCTCCCCTATATTTCTCCAGATCCTGTTTTAGCTAAAAGATTAGAAGATGTTGGTTGTTCAACTGTTATGCCTCTTGGATCACCAATTGGATCCGGAAGAGGAGTTCTAGCTCTTGAAGAAATACAAATAATTATTGAACAATCAGAAGTTCCTGTAGTAGTTGATGCAGGATTAGGAGTACCATCAGAAGCATCTCTAGTAATGGAATCTGGAGCAGATGCCGTACTAGTAAATACAGCTATAGCAGGAGCACATGATCCCAAAACTATGGGAGAAGCTTTCAAGCTTGGTGTAAGAGCAGGAAGAAAAGCTTTCCTATCAGGAAGAATACCTATTTCTAAAGAAGCAAATCCTAGTAGCCCCAAGGATAATATTGTAAATACTTAATGCTTATTTACATCACAGATATTGATAAATTTAATAATGAAAAATCTTTCTTAGAAAATATTAAGTTAGCTTCATTTTATGGAATAAATTTTATTCAAATAAGGCTTAATAATTTAGAACAGAGTAAAAAAATAGAAATTTCAAAAAAAATAAATGAAATTGTAGATAAAGAAAATACAAAAATTATAGTAAATCAAGACTTTGAATCATCCAAGATTATTTCTCCATATGGATTTCATATTAAATCAAAAGAAAAAATTACAGGTCATTTAGCAAAATCAGAAAGCGGTGCAAGATGGATTTCTAAATCTATTCATACTAAAGATGAGCTATATGAAAATAATAATGACTTGGACATAGATGCATTTGTTATAGGTACAATTTACAAATCAAATTCACATCCTAATGGGCCAACTTTGGGTATTGAGAAATTTATGGAATTAGTTAGACTATCAAAGAAACCTGTTATTGGAATAGGTGGAATCAATTTACAAAATATAGATGCTATAAAAAAATCAAATGCTATAGGTGTAGCTATGATAAGTGAACTAGCAAATACAAATAATTTAGAAAAAACTATCAACAAATTAAAATCTTACTATGATTAAAATCTATTTAAATGGAAAAGAAAATAAGATTCAAAAGAAACAAACTATTAATGATTTATTAGATTCTCAGGGTTTGAAGGAAAAAATGATTGCTGTAGCTATAAATATGAAAATAATTCATAAAAAAGATTACGACAAAACAATCATTATGGAAGAAGACAGAATAGAAATAGTCAAACCTGTTGGTGGAGGATAATTCTACTCAGGCACTACACAAACTACACCAAAGTTTCCAGTATCAGCATCTCCACTATATAAAGACCTATATTGAAAACAACCAGGAATTGTAAATTCTCTTGAGTATGTCCATTGATCTGGCTGTTTATCAAATGGCCCTTTGTTGAATGCACCAGAATCCCACATATCATCTTGTCCTTCGTCTGATGTTGATGAACTAGCAGCACCTTTAGGATTTAACCAACTAACAGTTGTTCCCTGTTTCACTTTTACTGTCTGTGGTTCCATAACACCACCTTGACCAATGCTTATTTCAACCACACCTTCTAGAACAGGTCCTTCAGGCATTTCTATATCTATTACTACTTCTTCTTTTTCACAAAGGGATCCTGTACAAGCAGCTTCTCCACCAGCCTCAGCAGTTGCAGTTAATGACATAGCTACTTTTTCAGCAGATGCAGCAGCATCCTTTCCAACAGCTTGTGCTGCAGCTGTGTAAGAGCTTTCACATTCAGTTACCCATTTTGCTTTTTCAGTTTCTGAAAGGGTATCATAAACAATACCTTGTTCAGCTGTACATTCTGTTACTTCAGCAACAGCAGTTGCAGTTGCATTACCTAGCATATTTTCTGCAGTTTGAGTTTGAACAATATTTGTAAAAGAACGTGTGTCTCCTCCACATCCAAATATTACTGCAATTGAAATCAATAATAAAATTTTTTTCATATCAACTCTCTTAATCTACTTGTCTCAATCTTGGGTCTAATCTATCTCTAAGCCAATCTCCTAAGAAATTTAATGCTAGAACTACTAAGAATATAGCTCCACCTGGTACCATAACTTGGTGAGGAGCTATAGCTAAATAGTCCCGACCCTCATTTGTCATAACACCCCATGCTGGTGTAGGAGGTTGAATTCCTGCTCCAACGAAACTCAATACTGACTCTGCTAAAATCAAGCCGCTTGTATTAAGTGTAGCTACAACAACTGCTGTATTAAGTACACCAGGAAGGATATGCTTGTACATTATTCTGAATGCAGTAGCTCCATTTATTTTTGCTGAAGCTACAAAATCTAATTCTCTAATAATTAGTGTTTGAGCCCTAATAACCCTTACAAAACCACTCCATGCAATCAAAGCAAGAACTCCCATTAGAACTTCTAGACCTCTTCCAAAAATTAGAGTTACTACAAGAGCAACCATCAGGAATGGCAAAGCATACCAAATATCAACGAATCTAGTTATAAATTCATCAACTAACCACGGACTAAATATTGCAACTCTTCTTTTTTTACCCTTATAGGTCATCCAAAATCCTATATTTGGTTCGTAGCGATTAGCTGTGTATCCAGCAATAAGGCCTAATGCAACACCAATTGTCATTCCTGCTACAAGAGAAATACCTACAACCATCATAGAAATTTGAGCACCATGCAACAATCTACTAAACACATCTCTTCCAACATGATCATTACCCATAAAGTGGTAGCCGTCAGGCCACATATCTAATAATTTAGTGTCAGTTCTTATTACTTGAACATCTAAAATTATATTGTCATTCTGACCTTCAATAATATCTTCATTTGCAATAATTTCAAAACTAAGGATTGGTCCTTCTTGTGTAATATTGCTAAATAAAATATCTGGTGTGTTTGGAGTGCTCTCATTCCAAGAAATATCATTGTTATATGAACCATCTTTTCCTATATCAAAAATTTGGTTATCTGTAGGTAGTTCATATGTAGCAATAAAAGTAGAACCGGCTGCAATGTCAGTATCAGTTAGATCTATTCCACCTTTGGGTTTTGTAGGAAATTTAATATCTACTGTTCCTGGAAGATTATGCCTTGCCCTTACATCACCAATATCTCTCTCGTAAGGAGCCACAGTTGGCCCAATAATAGCAGCAATTACCAAAACTATTAAAATTATTGCTGGAAATACAGGGTATCTTCTAAAAAAAGACCAAGTAATAAGCCAATATTTTAATGGGTTAAATTGTGAACTAGATGTTTCTGTAGCCATAAAATGTTCTCCTTACTAATTCAATCGAACACGAGGGTCAATTATTGTGTATGCAATATCTGCAATGGTTGCAAATATCAAATATATCAAAATAAATACAAATACTGTCCCCAACAAAAGAGGGAAGTCATTATCATTTACTGCTCTGTATAGTGCATCATAACCAATTCCTGGCCATGAGAAAATAATTTCTACAACTAATGCACCGTTTAGCCATCCTGAGAAAATTAGAAGTGCACTTGTCACAGGAGCAATCAATGCATTTCTAAGAGCATGTTTGAAAATTACAGTTGTAAAGTTTACACCTTTAGCTCTAGCCAATCTGATATATTCAGAGTCTAAAATTTCTAGCATAGAAGATCTTGTCAATCTCATTAGAGCTGCTGCTGCTCCCCAACCTAATGCTATACATGGAAGGACGTAATCCTTCACATCAAACTCTGGCTTTCTTCCTCCTGCTGGCAATAAAGGCTCACCACCTGGGGTGATCCATTGGTTAAAAATATAAATAAGCACAAGTCCAGTAACGAAAGGTGGAGCTGCTTGCCCTACAAGAGCGGCTCCTCTTGCAAGATAATCCCAGAACGACCCTCTAAATACGGCTGCTACCACTCCTGTGGGTATTCCCAGTAAGATAGCAAATATCCAACCTCCTAACGCTAATTCTAGTGTTGCTGGAATTTTAGCCATTACAATTTCTGTAACCGCCATTTGTCTAGCTAAAGATATACCTAGGTCGCCTCTTAGAGTTCTTCCTATCCAATCAATATACCTCTCATGGAAAGGTTTATTCATACCTAATCTCTCACCAAGTTTATCCCATTGTTCTTGGGTAATTCCATTTCCACTATCAGGAACAAACAAAAGTCTTGGATCGTTGTGAAAATTTGTTAAGGTGAAAATAGCTAATGTGGCACCAATAATAGATAGAAATGATGAAAACAATCTTCCTGCTAAAAATCTAAGCATAACATTCTCTTTTCTCTTACTTTATATATATGTATAAGCTATATGAATATAACTTTTTAAATTAGTTCTTTTGATAGTACAAAAAAAGTGGGAAGAAATAAAGTTTTCTTCCCACTTTTTATTAGTTAATTGAACTTTTAATCAACTATTAAGAATTTTTAGTCATTTAATACTATTAATTCTGGGTTGTTAGAAACGTTAGCATAGTGTTGCTGAGGAGCATTCCATGACTTGATTCTGTCGTTTACTACGATACCCTTAGGTACTTGGTAAACACCAGCATATTGTAGCCAGTACATACTGTAGTCCACAATATCTTTGTGCATAGCTTTTCTCTTTTCAGCATCTCGTTCCATTAGAACATTAGCAACGCTTCTTGCACCAGCTTTTGACTCAAATCCACAACCCCATGAAGGTCGTGTTCTTGATGTGTCAACTGGTGGAATTGGCCAGTCTTCAGGCCATACGTTTGAGTGAACATCACAGTTCTTCAAAACTGGAAGATACTGTTCTCTTCTCTTCATTCTAGGTGAAATAACTCCACCATAGTCTTCAACTAAACCTGAGATTTCAATTCCAAGTCTTGCCCAGTCAGACATAACTGTGTCAGCAACCTCAAGTCCTACAGGACCTGCTTCTGCTGCGTATGCTTGAAGAACTAG
>CESD01024612.1_pt1 | contig 11284 bp, 9 predicted proteins | sample 531191 | NCBI WGS metagenome assembly CESD01 (sample SAMEA2622021, study PRJEB7988) | marine metagenome | biome: marine biome (ENVO:00000447); feature: deep chlorophyll maximum layer (ENVO:xxxxxxxx); material: "saline water (ENVO:00002010), including plankton (ENVO:xxxxxxxx)" | depth 188 m
AAATTGTGTTCAAGAGGGCTGTTATGTAATTGATCTTTCCTCGAATTTTAGATACGAAGATGATGTGCCTTTAATAATACCTGAGGTAAATGGTGAAATTCTATCAAATCTTTCAAAGCCCTCGCTTATAGCTAATCCAAATTGCTCAACGGCTCAATTGTTAATAGCCTTAAAGCCAATTCATGATTATGTAAAGATTGAATTTTTAAATATATCAACATATCAAGCTGTTTCAGGAACAGGCAAGGCAGCTCTGGAAGAGCTCCATAATCAAACATATTTTACTGATTCAGGAAATCAACCTTCTGTTTACCCAAAGCAAATTGCTTTTAATGTAATTCCTCAATGTGATATTTTTTTAGAAAATAATTTTACTAAAGAGGAAATGAAATTATGTTGGGAAACTCACAAGATTCTTGATCCAAATATAAATGTTCAAGCAACTTGCGTTAGGGTACCTGTATTTAATGGACATTCTGAAGCGATATTTTTAAGAGTAGCTAAAGAAATTTCTCGTGATGAGATTATTGAGATTTTAAAAGATTCGAAGGGAATAAAGATACTTGATGATCCTGAGTCTGAAATCTATCCAACGCCTATTGAAAATGCAAATGATACAGAGGATGTCTATGTTGGAAGAATACGATCACAAAAATTTGGCAGTGAATCATGGATTTCTATGTGGATAGTTGCAGACAATGTTTATGGAAAAGGAGCAGCTCTTAATGCAGTTCAAATCTGCGAAACCCTTGATTTAAAAGCAACACGTTGATGAAAAAATATTTTTTTGTTTTAGCTTTATTCAGCTTTTTTGCAAATGCAAGCACAATCATTGGAACTCCAACTGTAGAAATTAATCAGGAGGGATCATATCTAGTAAAAATTAAAATTGTTTCAGATAGTAAAATTTCTGAGGACCAAATTTTGATAACTAATTTTAAATCGGATGATGAGCTATCTGATTTCAAATTTGAATATAGAATTTTTGAAACTCTTCCAGATTTTAAAAGACTTACATTATCTCTTTCAAAAGAGCATCTTGAGGATTACATTTCTTTTCGATTAAATATTCAAGACGAGTTAAAAAAAGATATTTTTATATTTTTACCGCAAAATGAAAAAGCTAAGATTAAAAATTCCAATATATCTTTTAAGTTACCAGCTAAGAAAATTTATGGTGAACCCAAAAGATATGATATTGAGAAGATATTATCTGAGGACTCTGAAAATGCTAATTCTAATGAATTGCAAACAAATAGTTTTTCTTTATCAAAAACAATTGATACACAAGAAGACATTCAGGAATCCTTAGACATAATTCCTAGTAAGGAAATTGAAACTATTTGGAGCGTTTCAAGCTCAGTAAGTAAAAATTTTGAAGCTTCAATTTATCAGATCATGTGGGCATTCTATCTTGAAAATCCAAATGCATTTATCGATGAAAATATAAATATGGTTCGAGGAGATCTTGATCTTACTATTCCTACTCAAGAATTAGTTGCCTCAACATCAGATCTACGTGCAAGAAACTCTATAGCTTTTATGAATACTGAAAGAGAGTTAGTTAAAAGATCTGAAGAAAAACCAATATTAAAATTGACAGCACCGACTGAGATTTCAAATGAATCTCAAAACAGGGAGAGTATTAATGGTAATTCTTTATCTGCTTTAGACTCAATTCAAATTGCTGAAATAGATAATTCAAAATTAAGTGGGTCTGAAATTGTTAAAAAGAATACTTCAATTATTGATCTTCAAACTCAGAGTGATTTTTCGGCAGAAAAATTAGCTTCAAATAGCTCTCAATCATTTAGTTTCCAAGAATTACTATGGGTTGGTATTTTATCGTTAATGATAGGATTTGCTATAGCGTATTTTTTGATTCGACATACTCAGAAATCAGTATTTTCAAAAAAAATGTTGGAAGCGGATTTATTGGATGAAAATAATATTTTTCAATCTAATCTAAGCATATCTAATGACATTGAAACCCAAGAATTAGATTTGGTAAGAACATATATAGATATGGGAGACAAGGAAAGTGCATCAAAAATTATCGATAAACTTATCGCTAATTCATCAAATGAATACATTGTTTCTGAAGCTCATTTACTAAAAGAGCAAAATAACAAATTGTGAGGCTTATGGGTTTTTGTCAGTATGATGGATCCAAGTATTCAGGATTTCAAGCTCAAAAAAATGCAATATCTATTCAAGATCAACTTGAACTAGCTATTTCTTCAATTGGTAAACTCGAAGGTCGAATAAATTATGCAGGAAGAACTGATGCCGGAGTTCACGCAACTCGACAGATTTTTGACTTTTTAACAACTGACTCTCGAAATAAAGATCAGTGGTTAAAGGGGATCAACTCATTTTTACCAAATGATATCAATGTATCCTTTATTAATGAGATTTCAGATGATTTTCATTCGAGATATGATGCTATTGATAGATCCTATTCTTATTTAATTTATACAGGTAAAACCAAACCCATTTTTCTTAAAGACTATATTCTTTGGGAAAAAAATGAAATTGATATAAACATCATGAGAGATCAAGCCTCCAGCCTCATCGGAACACATAACTTTAATTCATTTAGAGGCTCAAAATGCACAGCAAAAAATCCAATTCGAACTGTAAAGAGTATCGAGATAGTAAAAAAGGGCGATTTTATTGTTGTTAACCTATGTGCAAATGGTTATTTGTATAAAATGGTTAGAATTATTATCGGGACACTTTTAGAAATTGCACTAGGGTCTAATATGAACATACATGACATTTTAATTTCGCAAGATCGCAAGAAAGCTGGTAAGACAGCTAAAGCTCAGGGATTGTTTTTTGTGGGCGCTACTTATGAAAAGATTGCTTTAGACCTAAATAATACAATTTCTGATCCTTTAAGTTTTTTTCCTATTCATTCGTAATGAAAGTAAAAATTTGTGGAATAAGGGATATTGACTCATTACAGCATGCCTGTGATTTAGGTGCAGATTTTGTTGGATTTATAATGGCTAATGAAAGCCCAAGAAAAATTTCTAAAAATTTTTTGCGATCTTTAAGCACTTTTAATTTTAAAAATACTATTCCTGTATTTGTATTTGTAAATCCATCTTTCGATGCGGTAATTGAAATTACAAAAAATATTCCAATGTCGATCTTACAATTTCATGGAGATGAAAAAAATAATTTTTGTGAGCAGTTCAAGCAACCATTTTGGAAAGTTATAAGAGTAAAGGATATAAAATCATTGAAACAAATCAAAGATTTTCCATCTGCAGACAAAATTTTACTAGAAACATATTCAAGTGATTCTTATGGAGGAACCGGTAAAACATTCGATTGGAACATTTTAGACAAAATTTCCTTTGAAAAAAAATTTGTTCTTGCAGGAGGCATTAATATTGATAACTTAAAATCAGCAATCTCTTTAAATCCATGGTGTATTGATTTGAACTCTGGTGTAGAATCATCATTCGCACAAAAAGATAAGACCCTCATGGGCAAGGCTTTGCAAATAGTTAAAAATGGATAATTTAAGTGATTTACCTAATTCTGATGGTTTTTTTGGAGACTATGGAGGAAAGTATGTTCCTGAAACCCTCATGTATGCTCTCAAAGAGCTTGATGAAACATATTCAAAATTAAAAAAAGATCCAAAATTTATAAGAGAGATTGATAAAGATTTAATTAACTTTGTTGGGCGGCCATCACCACTTTATTTTGCCAAAAGATTAACCGATCATTACTCGGGACCTAAAATATGGCTTAAAAGAGAAGATTTAAATCATACCGGTGCTCATAAAATTAATAATACTGTCGGTCAGATTTTGCTTGCCAAGGCAATGGGTAAAAAAAGAATCATTGCAGAAACAGGAGCTGGTCAGCATGGTGTTGCAACAGCAACAGTAGCGGCTAGGCTCGGTCTTGAATGTCACATCTATATGGGTGCAACTGACGTAGAAAGACAGTCTTTGAATGTTTATAGAATCAAGTTACTTGGCGCAATAGTTCATGCTGTTCATTCAGGTACCGCCACTCTTAAAGATGCATTAAATGAAGCTATGCGAGATTGGGTAACAAATATTGAAGACACTTACTACATTATTGGAAGTGTTACCGGTCCTCATCCGTATCCTATGATTGTTAGAGACTTTAACGCTATTGTGGGAAGAGAATTAAAAGATCAGTCAGTTAAAATTTTTTCACAATATCCAGATGCAATTATTGCTTGTGTAGGAGGAGGTTCAAATGCAATGGGTATTTTTTATCCTTTTATTGACGAGCTAAATGTTAAATTAATTGGTGTAGAGGCAGCAGGTAGTGGTTTACGAAGTGGTAGGCATGCTGCGCCATTAAATGATGGAAAGCCAGGTATTTTACATGGAGCAAAAAGCTATCTTATGCAAGATCAAAATGGGCAAGTTGTAGATACCCATTCAATTTCAGCTGGATTAGACTATCCTGGAGTTGGGCCAGAACATTCGAACTTAAAAGATTCTGGTAGAGCAGATTATATTGCAGTAGAGGATGATGATGTCCTTGAATCCTTTCATATGGTAACAAAGCTTGAAGGAATAATGCCTGCCTTAGAAACAGCTCATGCATTCGCAGCTTTAAATAAGATATGTGGTGAATTTAAATCAAGTCAGAATATTGTTATTAATGTTTCTGGAAGAGGAGATAAAGATATAAATACAGTTGCAACTATGGATGGTATTTCTCTTGACTAGGATAGATGAAAAGATTGATCTATTAAAAAAACAATCTAAAAAAGCATTAGTTGCTTATCTAGTTGCTGGAGATCCTGATTTAGATTCAACACTAGAACTTATGCATGGATTTGTTGATTCTGGCGTTGACATAATTGAAATAGGGGTTCCATTTACAGATCCAATTGCTGAAGGCCCAGTAATTCAGGCTGCTCATGATAGAGCATTAAATAATCAAACTTCCCTAGATGAAATCTTTAATTTAATAAAAAAATTTAGAAAGAAAAACTTTGATACTCCTTTAATTCTTATGGGATATATTAATACTTTTTTAGCAAATCTTGAAACTTTAAAAGAATCTCATAAATTTGGAACAGATGCAGTTTTAATTGTGGACATACCAGGAGAGAGCAGTTTGAAAGAGATTGGCGTTAAAAATTTTAACCTAGACTCTATTTCTTTAATAGCTCCAACTACAAGCAAAGATAGAATTTCTAAAATTTGCAGCAGCAGTTCTGGATTTATTTATTATATTACTCTTAGGGGTGTTACGGGCTCTTCTCATTTGGATATCAAAGAAGCAAAGAAAAATATAAAATATATTCGTTCACAAACCAATCTTCCTGTCTTCGCTGGTTTTGGTATCAAAACACCAGAAGATGCAACTAATTTAAGCAAAATATCGGATGGAATTGTCATTGGATCTTCATTAGTTCAAATGATTCATGAAGAGTCTAATCAAAAAGAATATAAAAAAATATATAATTATCTAAAAGAAATGTCTGATGCAATAAATTAATGAATTGGCTAACAAGATTAATTCCATCCATAGGTTCAAGCAGGGATTCAAAATCTAGAAAAAGCAAGGTGCCAGATGGCTTATGGAATAATTGCCCTTCTTGTGAAGCTATTTTATATCAGCCCGAATTAGAAAAATCTTTATTTGTTTGCCCTAAGTGTGATCACCATCTGCGAATAGGCGCAAGGACTAGAATGTCTATATTCTTTGATGGAGGTTCTTTTGATGAAATAGCAATTAAAATTAAAACAAAAGATGTTCTTAAGTTTAAAGATACAAAATCATATGGTCAAAGAATCAAGGAGGCTGTTTCTAGTACTGGCGAAGATGAAGCAATTCTAATTGGAAGAGGTACATTGGAGGGAATGGAGATAGTCGTTGCTGCTTTTGAATTTCGATATATGGGTGGATCAATGGGTGGAGCAGTTGGAACAAAATTTGTTGAAGGAGTTGACGAAGCAATATCTAATAAAGTTCCCTTCATATGTTTTTCGACCAGCGGTGGAGCTAGGATGCAAGAGTCCATGGTCTCTCTAATGCAAATGGCAAAAACTTCTGCAGCATTAGAAAAACTAAGGAAAGCTAAATTACCATATATCTCAGTGATGATTGACCCTATCTATGGAGGTGTTTCTGCAAGTATTGCAATGCTTGGAGATATAAATATTGCTGAGCCAAAAGCACTTGTAGGATTTGCTGGAAGACGTGTTATTGAGCAGACAGTAAGAGTTGATCTTCCCCCAGACTTCCAAAAATCTGAATTTTTATTGGAAAATGGGGCAATTGATATGATAGTTCACCGCAAAGATTTGAGAACAAAGATTTTTAGCATTCTTTCTAAATTATATTTACAAAAATGAATCTCGATCGTTTTTTAGGCCTTTTTATTTCAATTACTTTGCTTACATGGATTATGATTTTTGCTCTTTCACCTCAGCCCAAGTATCAAAAAAAAATAGAAATTCAAATTCCTAAGTTACCTGATCCCTCAATAGACATAATGAGCCTTAAAGAGATAGAGTTCAATGAAGTCAAAACAGGAACAAAAAAAAATAATTTAAAAGATGACTTGCCTTCTGCCAAGGAAAAAGTAGAAGTAATAGATTTTAATTTATATGTTTATAAGATTGGTGCTTTTAAATCCTCAGATAAAATATCAAAACTTATTAGATCTTATAATGACGCTGGCTTTCCTGCATTTACTAATCAAAATAAATCTAATGCAAAGCTTACCAATGTTTTAGTAGGGCCATTTGCAAGCAAAAAAGACATTTTGGATAACCAAGATACTCTTAATAAAATTGCAGATATCAAACTTGGAGAGGTGGTATCTTGGAACCCTTAACATGGACGCTATTTGATTTTATTGTCATCGGATTGATTGCAATATCAGGCTTGATTGCGTTTTTCAAAGGTTTTATACAAGAAACTCTGTCTCTATTGTTATGGGTTTTTGCTTTTGCAGCCTCAATTAATATTAATGAGTATCTAGATACATATTTTTCAGATTATATTAATAATCCAGAGATAAGAAGAATGGTATTGGTCATAATAGCTTTTATTGTAATTATTTTTCTCGGAGGTTTTTTAATCAAATTAATTGCAAGCCTTGTCAAATGGTCAGGTATGGGCGGTTTAGATAAACTTTTGGGCGTTATTTTTGGATTTCTAAGGGGAATAGTGTTGATTTTAATTATTTATATTGTTCTTCCTAATGATTTAAAACAATCTACATTATTTGAAAGTTCTAAAAGTAATTATTACCTAAAAAAATACGCACCGATAACTGAAAATTTCTTTAAAAAAATGATCTATAAGAAAAATTCAGTTATGCTTTATATAGATACCAGCAAAGTTTACGAGATATCATAATGTGCGGAATTGTAGGTATATATTCTGAAAACCATGTAGCAAGTTCTATATATGACTCTCTATTAATGTTGCAGCATAGAGGTCAAGATGCAGCTGGTATGGCTGTTTGTGATTCAACAGGGAAGATCAATACAAGAAAATCTATGGGTTATGTTCGTGATGCTTTTCAACAAGTCCATATGAACAGGCTGCTTGGTAATTATGGTATTGGTCATGTTAGATATCCTACTGCAGGCGGTGGTGGCAAGGAGTTTGCTCAGCCTATGTATGTTAATTCACCATACGGCATAAGCATAGCTCATAATGGAAACTTAACAAATTCAAAGGTTCTTGCTCGTGAGTTATTTCATGCGGAAATGAGACATGTTAATACAGACTCTGACTCTGAGGTTCTCCTGAATATTTTTGCGCATGAGCTTGGGAAACAAAGAGCAATTTTGCCATCTAAAAAACATTTCTTTCAAGCTGTAAGAAAGACCCATGTCAGATGTCAGGGGGCCTATGCGGTTGTCGCTTTAATTACAGGTTTTGGTTTGCTTGCTTTTAGAGATCCTCGTGGTATTCGTCCATTGGTTATAGGAGAGAGAGATGGAACAACAAAAAAAGAATATATAGTTGCTTCAGAAAATGCATCGTTTTCTGCTTTAGGTTTTAAAACATTTAGGGATGTCCAGCCTGGAGAAGCTGTATACATAGATGTTGATGGGAATTTGCATAGTGAACAATGCGCAGAAAGTTCTAAACCAACTCCTTGTATATTTGAATATGTTTATTTATCAAGACCGGATTCAACGCTAGATGAGATTTCTGTTTATAAAGCTAGAATGAGAATGGGTCAAAAGTTAGCAAAAAAGATTCTTAAATTAAATCCAAATCATGATATTGATGTCGTTATTCCTATACCTGATAGTTCAACAACAGCTGCATTACAACTAGCAGCTACACTCGAACTACCTTATAGACAAGGCTTTGTAAAAAATAGATATGTTGGCAGAACTTTTATAATGCCTAATCAAGAGGAAAGAAAGAAATCAGTCAGACGTAAGCTTAATATTTTAGATCTTGAATTTAAAGATAAGAATGTTTTGTTGGTTGATGACTCGATCGTTAGAGGCACAACAAGTAAAAGAATCATTGAGATGGCTAAAGAAGCTGGTGCTAAAAAAGTGTATTTTTCCTCTGCAGCTCCCCCAGTTAAATTCCAAAATCTTTATGGAATTGATATGGCTGCGACAAATGAGTTAATTGCATCTGGCAAAACTGATGAAGAAGTTGCAAATGCCATAGGGGCTGATTGGCTTGTGTATCAAGATCTAAAAGATTTAATCGATTCTGCACAGGAAGGTAATCCGTCAATTAAAAACTTTGAGATATCTATTTTTGATGGTAATTACCCAACATCAGTAAGCTCTGATTACCTAGAGAATCTTGAGATAGCAAGAGGGGATGAAACAAAAGTTGCTAGAGAAAAATCTAGTTAAGCATTTACGATATTTATAGCAGGAATATCTGCTGCATTTGCGCTCTCAACATAGTTATCTATTTCATTAAAATTTAAATAGCGATATATGTCGTCAGCTAATGGATTAATCTCTTCCATAAATTCAAGGTACTCTTGGACAGACGGTAATCTGCCTATGATTGATGCAATTGCTGCAAGTTCCGCAGAAGCTAAATAGACGTTTGCTCCGTCACCTAGTCTATTTGGAAAATTTCTTGTTGAAGTAGATACTACAGTTGCTCCTGCTAATACTCTAGCCTGATTTCCCATGCACAATGAGCAGCCTGGCATCTCGGTTCTAGCTCCTGAATCACCAAATACTTGATATACACCTTCTATGGTCAATTGCTTTTCATCCATTTTTGTTGGAGGAGAAACCCATAATTTTGCTTTGGTACCATTATGTTTTTTTAACAAATGACTGGCTGCTCTAAAGTGTCCAATATTTGTCATACATGAACCAATAAAAACCTCATCAATTTTTTCTCCGTTTATTTCAGAGAGTGGTTTAATGTCATCTGGATCATTTGGGCATGCAAGAAGAGGCTCTTTTATTTGATTAAGATCAATTTCAATTATTTCTGCATACTCTGCATTTTTATCGGGTTCAAGTAAAACTGGATTTTTAATCCATTCTTCCATCGCTTGAGCTCTTCTTTCTATCGTCTTAGTATCTCCATAACCACTCCCAATCATCCATCTGAGCATGACAATATTTGATTTAAGATATTCAATAATAGGTTCTTTATTTAATCTAACAGTACATCCAGATGCAGATCTTTCTGCGGATGCATCAGACAGTTCAAATGCTTGCTCTACTTTAAGATCAGGCAGGCCCTCAATTTCTAAGCACTTTCCAGAAAATACATTTTTTTTACCTTCCTTAGCAACAGTTAACAAACCTTCCTGTATTGCGGCATAAGGAATAGCATTTACTAAATCTCTTAAAGTTATTCCAGGTTGCATCTCACCTTTAAATCTAATAAGAACCGATTCAGGCATATCTAAAGGCATCACACCTAAGGCAGCAGCGAATGCAACTAATCCAGACCCCGCAGGAAAGCTAATTCCTAATGGAAAGCGAGTGTGACTATCTCCACCTGTACCAACTCCATCAGGTATCAGCATTCTGTTGAGCCATGAATGAATAATTCCATCTCCTGGCTTTAAGGAAACACCACCTCGATTCATTATAAAGTCCGGTAAGGTATGTTGAGTATCTACATCTACTGGTTTTGGATATGCAGCAGTATGACAGAAGGATTGCATGACAAGATCTGCTGAAAAACCTAGGCAAGCAAGTTCTTTTAATTCATCTCTTGTCATAGGACCAGTTGTATCTTGCGATCCTACTGTTGTCATTCTCGGCTCACAATATGTTCCAGGTCTTACTCCCTTAACTCCACATGCTTTGCCAACCATTTTCTGTGCGAGTGTAAATCCTTTCTCTGAAGAGTCTTCAGCATCAGGTCTTGTAAATATATCAGTTGGTTCTAAGCCAAGTGACTCTCTTGTTTTATCTGTTAATTGCCTTCCAATAATTAATGGAATTCGGCCATTTGCTCTAACCTCATCAAGAAGCACCGGAGTTTTTAGTTCAAAAGTTGATAAAATTTCACCACTATTAGCATCTAATATTTTTCCATTTAATGGTTCAAAAATAATTTCTTGCCCCATATTTAATTTTGATACATCGCATTCCACTGGAAAAGCTCCAGAATCTTCAAGCGTATTGAAGAAAATTGGTGCAATTTTTCCTCCAAAACAAAATCCACCTTCTTTTTTATTTGGAATATATGGAATTTCTTCACCCATATGCCATAAGACAGAGTTTGTAGCTGACTTTCTTGACGAGCCAGTTCCTACTACATCACCAACAAAAACTAGCGGATTTCCTTTTTTCTTTAAGTCTTCAATTGTTTCAAGGGGCTTGTCTAAACCTTCTCTAGGCATCTTAAACATTGCTAATGCATGCAGTGGAATATCTGGCCTAGACCAAGCATCTGTTGCAGGAGACAAATCATCGGTATTAATTTCTCCTGGAACTTTGTAGACTGTTAATTTAATCTTTTCAGCAATTTTTTGCTTTTCTTGAAACCAAGTCCCCTCAGCCCAAGCATTGATAACAGTCTTTGCATTTTTGTTAGTTTTTGATAATTCTAATATCTCATTAAATGCATCAAAAATTAGTAAAGTTTTACTTAAAGCATTTGCTGCTTCTTCACCTAGCTCATCATCTTCCAAACATTTCACTAAAGGCTGGATATTATAACCACCAAGCATTGTTCCCAAAATAATCACTGCTTCTTTCTTTGTAATATAAGGACTAGTTGTTTTACCTGTAGTTATATCTGCTAAAAAACCAGCTTTTACATACGCTGCTTGATCTACTCCTGCAGG
>CESD01007392.1_pt1 | contig 11265 bp, 9 predicted proteins | sample 531191 | NCBI WGS metagenome assembly CESD01 (sample SAMEA2622021, study PRJEB7988) | marine metagenome | biome: marine biome (ENVO:00000447); feature: deep chlorophyll maximum layer (ENVO:xxxxxxxx); material: "saline water (ENVO:00002010), including plankton (ENVO:xxxxxxxx)" | depth 188 m
AAAGATTATAGGCCTTACATACAACGCGCCTTTATCAGTATTAGGAATATAATCTACATTATCTTTTACAATACTTTTAACACCATCTAAGAATATTTCACTCTTAATTTCAGGCATTGATAATCTTAAACAACCATTAGCAGCTCTCTTCGCATTTTCTTCTGGACGAAACATAATAATTTCATTATTTTTAGTCCTGTAGGCCTTCATTCCCTCAAAAAGTCCTTGACCATAATTTAGGATAGTTGCTGCAGGAGATATACTAATATTATCGAAAGGTATTAATTCTCCTTTTTCCCAATCTCCATTGATATTACATTTTGAAACATACATTGATTTTGTTTCTGTAAAAGAAAATGTTAAATTATCGTAATCAATTTCATCGTGTTTCATTTGTGGTCCTCCATAAATTTTTGTAATTTACTTTCTAACATTGGGACCTCTTCTAGCCCTATAAAAGAGATACATACTCTCAATCCTTCATGCCTTACGGATCCAGTTGATTTTAGAGTAATTGTTGATATTCCGTATCTTAATAATTCTAACATAAGGTCGTTTCCAGTGTATTTAGGATATGACATTGTTAAGTAAAAACCATTTCCAACAGGTTCATCCATATCTTTTTTGTAGACTTGTTCAAACCCATATTTCAAGAAGATTTCTTTTACTTTTTCAGCACGTCTTCCATATTCACTTGTGATTTTTATAAAATTAAAATCATTGTTAGTTGCAGAATCTAACATTTTAGCTAATGCATATTGAGCAGTATGACTTGTTCCAGAAGTAGTAACGTATAATCCACCTAAAGAAAAAGCATGCCCAAATTGCTCTCTATCACAAAACTCTTTCAAATTAGTATATTTTTTTTCATTAAGATGAGGCGATATAATAGAAATTGCACATCTCGGACCAGGGAATGAAAATGCTTTAGATGCAGAAATTAGAGTAATCCAGTTTTTTCCAAATTTACCGATAGTTGGTATAAATGGTTCAGAAAATGGAACAGAGTAATCTTTTCGAAAATCCATTCCAATATAAGCTAAATCTTCAATTGCAAGAATGTCATGTTCATCACAAATTTTAGCAATTTCTTCAAGTTCAAAATGGTTGAGACATGACCAACTAGGGTTGTTTGGAGATGACCATAACAAACCTCCAATTTTTCCATTAGAGACATGTTCTTTTACTTTTTCGATTAATTTTTTGCCCCTGTAGTTATACAAATCAATTCCCAGAGCCTCAAGTCCCAGAAATTTAGCTTGGTATCTCGTAACTGGAAATGTAGGATCTAAGTAAAGAATAGTTTTTTTCCCTTTATTCATGTTTCCAGCAAGAGCTTGAGAAATATATCCGCCTTGTAGTGAACCACATGTAGGTATTACGTGCTTATTTTCAACATCTAAATCTAAAAAAGCTTTTACAAATTTCCGTCCAGCTTTTTTTAGTTCAGGTATTCCATCGAAAGGAGGATAGAATCCCTGTAATCCTTTGTCAATGGCTTCTTTTTCAGCCTTTTTAGCAATGTCAGGAGTAGGTATATTTGGAATTCCCATTTCCATTCTAACAAAATCAATATTATGTTTTTCATTAATAATTGTCGCTAGTCTATTAGTCTCACGAATAGATAAATTTTCAGAATTAAATCCAGTTTGACTAAATATTTCTTTTAATTTATGTTTTTCTAAGGGAATATTTTCAGACAAAATTTTTCTCCTAATATTTGTTTAAGCCTGCCCTTTCAAAAAGCTTTACATAATTTTATAAACAAGTTATTAAATATTATAACTGATTAATATGATGCCAGCAGAACTTAATGGAACGTTGCTCAAAGAATTAAGAGGGCGAACTTGTAGAATTTTATCTGATGAAGGTTGGACACAATCAAATTTGGGTAATGCACTAGGTGTTAGCCAAGTTATGGCTGGAAATTATTTGCATACGCTACCTAATAGATATAGAGAGCCAATTGAAAGTAATTTACAAGAAGCTTCATTATCTTTAGCAGAAATCCTAAGATCTAGAGAAGTTTCTCAATGGTCACTAAATATTACGGCGAATGATCAAACATTTAGTATAAATTTCCCTTTGCAGGATAATAAAGAAAAAATACTAAATCAAATTAGTGATATGCGTAGACGTCTAGAATCAATAATTCCTTTGTTATCTCCTCAAGTACGTGTAAATATTGCAATAGCTTCGAATGATGCAACTAGTAGTTCCGATATTGCTGCATTTCCAGGTAGATTAACTCCTATTGGAGACAAAGCTCGTCCCTTGTCTTCACCAAAGTTTGGAGGTTCTTCTCATTTATCAGATTTACTTTTAGAATTAAGAAAATTTGATTCTAATATAAAAACAATAATAAATCTTCGATGGGATCCAATGGTAGCAGATTCTCTGAAAAAATTAGCTATAAGATCTGTAAAATTAACTCGTAAGGATGAGGATTTATTAATTAATAAAGATACAGTTAAATTTGATGCCATGATTGATGAGGGAGGGCATGGTTTTGAACCTTCATTATATGTATTTAGTACACATTCAGATTTTGTTTGTACCATCGTAGAAGATTTAGCTAGTTCGTTGAAGGAGATGGCATGATATCATTAAATTTTGCATTTTTTCTATTAGTTATGTCTTTAACTTTTTTTGCATGGTTAGGTTATAGAGAATCTTTAAAAACTAAATTAGATAAAGATTCTTTTTTTTCGGCACGTAATAGTCAAAACTGGTTAATGATTGGCCTCAGTTTGTTTGCATCTGGAATGGGTATATGGATATTATTCGGTCCTTCTGAAGTAGGATACTATGGGGGTTTCTATGATGTGTTTGGTTATGCAATTTCTTCGGCAACACCGTTTCTTTTATTAGCTTATTTTGGCCCTATAATTAGGGATTTAACTCCTAAAGGTGTTACTCTTGCAGACTTTGTGCGTAAAAAAATGGGCCGTCCTATGCAATTTTACGTTGGCATTATTTCTATCTTGTATATGTTTACTTTTATGTTTGCAGAGTATATTGCCATTGGACGTGCCTTTGAATTTCTTTCAGGTTTTAATTCACTTTTAACTATTATTTTTGTGGCAATTGTTACGACTTTTTATACAACTTTAGGAGGTTTACCAGTATCAATTAAAACAGATCGTATTCAATCATTTTTTATTCTTTGGTTAATTCTTTGTATTATTTTCTTCATCTTTAGTGAGGGGTTAGGAAATACAATTGATGATGCAAAAGCATACACTCCAGAGGATATTGAGTGGGAGTGGTATCATGGCAGTATAACAGATTATTCAACATTTGAAGCAGGTTTAGCTTTAGTTTTAGCTATAACTGCAGCAGAAATGTTTTCTCAAGGTAATTGGCAACGTACGTGGGCGTCAGAGGACAATAAAGCTTTGCAAAAAGGAGCCTTGCTAGCATCAGTACTATGTTTTATTGCAGTTTTATTACTTGGTTTCTTAGGCACTGTAGCGGCAGGACGCGGTGCTCTTTTAGATCCTTCAATAGCTTTTTTTGAATTGATAAAGGGTTATAATGAATTAGTTTTAGCAATGTTTTTAGTTCTTGGAGTTGCTTTAGTTTGTTCTAGTATTGATACACTACAAAATGCAATTATTGCAGTTATTTCTAGAGATATAACAGATTCACAGTTGAACATCAATCAAGCCAGATATTCAATAATAGCTATAGCTCCTATTGCGATAATTTTAGCCTGGTATTATGCAGATGATGCACTAAGTGTTTTTCGTTTGTTTTTAGTTGCAGATTTATTTGCAGCAGCTACAGTTTTCCCAATATTTTTGTCATTGTCGGATAGAGTAACTCCAAATGGGGGTTTATTTGGGGCAATATTTGGTTTAATTTCAGTAGTGATTTATGGAGCATACACCTCAGATTTACAAACAGGAATAGATTATCTTACAAATCCAGTTAATGAATTAGGTCTTGCTAATTTGGAAGTATTTCTTTCTGCATTATTAGGTTCAGCTTTTGTGACTATTCTAGTTTCTGAAATAGAAAATGCTCAATCATGAGGCAAAAGGAAATTTCCTTTTAGCAGTAATAAATTTCCGCTGTGACATTCAATTGTTACTTTTCCAGAAATTCCAATTTCGTTATGTATGCCTCTACCACCCATTTTAAGTTTTTCATGTTTTAAATTCCATTTTGCACCCTCTATACTGACTCTAGCTTCGGGAATTGCTATTAATGAGAATAACGTATTTTCTTTTCCAATTATTGTTTCTAAATTAGATATGACTTTTACAGTGAAATTATCATCTATAAGTTCTACTTTCGGATTAAATGCTAATCCTAATGCAGCCATAGTATGATCTATACGTCCTCCAGACCATCCAACAATTTCTATTCCTTTTGCACCTCGTTCAATTGCATAATCAACAGCTTTTTCTAAATCAGTTTTTTGAATATCTTTGTTCAAGATTAACCAATCCTCTAATTTTGTCGCAGTCTTATCAGATATAGAGTCTAAATCTCCGATTACTTTGTCAGGTAAAATTTCATACTCAAGTAATCGATCAGCACCTCCATCAGCAGCAACAATTAATTTATTTTTTGATAATTCAATTATATTTTTTGTTAGTGGTCGATTACCTATAATTAAAGCTTTCATGTTTTATTTGATTAACCTCTTTTTGTTTTTATTGATTTGTCTAAGATATCCTTTTCCAAAAAATGTAAAAAGTTTACTTCTTAATGTTTTCTTAGCAATTTTCTTTGTATCATTTCTATATGTAATTTTCTCATAAATATCCATAAAATTGCCATTTGCGTGATATTTTATTCTCAGATTATCATATTTTTCTTTATTAAAATGTTGCCAGAATTCATCATAATCAAAATAACATGTTGAAAAGAAACCCTTGAAAACACCATTTTTAAATGAGAAGTTTTCAAATGTTTTATTGATTGTCTTTGAATCAATAGTAGTATTTTTTATTCCATAAATTCCAATATCGATTATTATATTATCTTTACAAACTTCTCTTTTCCTTGTACAAAAAATTTTATCAGGATGATAATTATCCTTACTTGGACAAATCCACAAAGGATATGTTTTAGTCATTTTATCAACTAACTTTAGAGCATTTTCTAAATTTGACAATGGAACGCCTATATCAGTAGTTAAGACATATTCATCTCTTGCATAATCGCCTACTATTTGGTTAGCAGCTAGAAAATATTTACCAACATTAAGTCGATCCCCTTGAATCATTTTTTTAGGTATTAATGAATAGACTAGTCCTGCATAAAAATAATCCCTAATTTTATAGGGCGTGTAAAGATAATGGCCCCAAAATGCAGAATAACTATATCTTTCTAAATAATCAACAAGCCTTAGATAACTAGTTTCTTTTTTATTAGCTATTTGTGCATAAATACACATATGCCTTTGTTTTAGAATACTTTTGTCCCTTATTACTAAAATATTTTCTTTTTTGACATTTTTGACAAAATTAGCGGCAACAATAGTAAAATCATTTTTACTATTTACAAAAGCTTCAATGAAATCATCTTCTTTCTGTTTAATTTTTAAAGAAAAATTTTCATAAAAATCATGGAATGAATCATAGTGATAATAATTAATTTTAACGTAACTTTCGCAATCTATTAATTTCATTTTCACTCTAGTAATAATTCCCATAGTTCCATATGTCCCACCTACACCATAATACAAATCAGAGTGTTTCTCTTTTGACACATTTCTCATTATTTCTCCATTTCCTAATACAATATCAAAGTCTATAACATTATTATTGAAGAACCCATGTCTGTATGAATTTGAACCTAGTGCTAATCCTCCTAGGCAGCCCCCAACGGTAAAATTATCACCTTCAGGTAATGAAGGAACCATTTTACTTTTGGGTATTGTTTCTCTATTTATTTCCCCTACATTTACAGATGATTCACAATCAATAAAATGTTCATCAATAGACAAAATTGAATTAAATTGATTTGTGTCTATTTTTTCTTGATTTTTTTTAAATTCTAAATCACGATGATTGTGCCCTTTTCTGTTAGTTGTAATAAGTTTGTTATTTTTTTTAATAATTTTGGAAATATTTTCTATTTTTTTATTGTAATTTTTATATGCCATTTTTATATAATATTCACTTTTCCAGTAATGAAAGGATTATTTTCCTTTTCTTCTTTAAGAGTAGTTTTTGGTCCGTGCCCGGGATAAATTATTGTGTTCTCTGGCAAAGGTAAAATTTTTTCTTTAATACTTTCCATGAGTTCAAGAGGATTTCCTCCAGGTAAATCAGTTCTTCCTACAGACCCTTTGAATATTAAATCACCTCCAATTAGTATTCCTTTTGTGTAAAAGCATAGTGAATCAGGACTATGTCCAGGACAATGTAAAATGTCAAATGTAGTCTTACCAATAGTTACTTTATCGCCTTCATTTAGAAAAGTTCCATGTTCTATTTTTGAGATATTATAGCCAAATGAGGCTGCAATTGGCCCTACATTACCTAGTAAAGGTACGCCAAGAGGTGAGATTTCTAATTTCATTTGTAATTTATTCATTGCTTCGTTACTTCCAGCAATATGATCGATATGGCAATGTGTAGCAATTAGTCTCGTTATTTTCATTTCTTCATTATTGGCAACATTAAGAATACTTTCAATTTCATCTCCCGGATCAAAAAATATAGTTTCCCTAGATTCAACATCCATAACTAAGGTAGCATTCATTTCTAAAGGGCCTACTGGAATTTGTATAATTTTTACAGTCATCGTTAAAACACTTTTTCCCCTTCAGGCGCTATCAGTGTACTTTCAATATCCTGATTTAATGAAATATCCGGTCCAATAATAGATTTTTTTATTATTGCTCCATAAATTTTGCTATTTGCAAGTATTACACTTTCAGAGATTACACATTTTTCTATAATTATATTTGGACCAATAATTACGTTTGGACCGATTATAGAATCTATGATTTTGCTACTTTCATGAATTTGGACATTATCTTTTATTTTTTTATTTTCACTTTTTTTATTTTGATCTAAAAGTTTAAAATTAGCTTCTAAATATGATTGTGGTGTTCCTGCATCTATAAAATACCCTTCGAAAGGCATTCCATAAAGGCCATTACCGACTATTTTTGGATAAATATCCCTTTCTATTGATATTTTTTGGTTTGCCGGAATCATACTAATTATTTCAGGTTCAAGTATGTATGTTCCTGCATTTATTAAATTAGACAATTCTTCACCTTTTGGAGGTTTTTCTTGAAATTCTAATATTTCACCCTTTACAAATTTTACAACGCCAAACCGATTTGGATTTTCAACTTCCCATAAAGCTAATGTACCTTTTGCTTTCATTGAATGGTGATAATCAATCATTTTTTCCAAATCTATTGAACTTACAACATCTCCATTAAAAACAGCAGTAGTTCCAGTTAAGTGTTTTTCACAATTTTTCATAGCACCTCCCGTACCAAGTGGTTCTTCTTCTGGAACAATTATTATTTTTCTACCAACATTAGTTTTTTTGAAATGTTTCAGCATTTGTTCTAGGCCATAGCTTACAGCTAAAATTACAGTATCAATTCTTTCAGGTAAATTACGTATCATTCTTTCTACCATTGGAATATTGGCGAGAGGTAAGAGTGGCTTTGGAATTGTTTTCGTTAAAGGTCTCAATCTTGTCCCTAAACCGCCAACTAAAATTATAGCTTCCATTATTATTTATTCATCTAAGAAGTGATGTATTAATGTTATGCAGGCTGAAGTTAATAGACTGGTTTCTCCAATTTTAACTTTGTCTAATGAGTCAAGGGCCTTCATTTCTTCTTCCGTAGGGTCTCTATCGTCGCCAAGAATAAATGTTTGATATTTAGAGCTTATTTTGTTTTTTCCGTTTTCATTCAATAAAACAGGTTTAGGGAGCTTTTTAACGAGTTCTGAAAAGTTTTCTCTTTGTAAAGTTACTCCAGGGCTTGTTTCAAGAGGGCCTTCTTTTCCATTTAACTTGATTAAACCATTTCGTATTAGTGCTGCAGTAGATCTTTCATCAGGATTAAGATATTTTATATTCTGACCAGAAAAATGAACTGTAATATCAGGTTTGGGTTTCCCTCTTAGAGATAGCCACACATCAGTATCATGCCGTATTCCATGTGATTTCCATAATGAAGCAGTTACAGATCTAACTAAAACATCTAATCTTCCAGCACCTCCACATATATCATCTAATTTCCAGTCTGCAGCAGTATGTGCTCTGTGGCCAATTATGAGAAAGTTTTTATTTGCCATTATTTTTTTGTTTTCTTTTTTGTAGATTTATTAGTTTTAGGTTTCTCTTCTACCATTTCAGCATCTTGTATATCTTCTTCAAAATCCCATTCTTCAGTTGTTTTAGCAGGTTGATTTTCAGTAGCTTTTAAACTAAAATTACCCATTAAAATTGCACACAAAATAAATGCCGCAGCTCCAGGATAAATAGAAGGTTCATTGATAATTCCAAGATATATTCCAGAAACTGCCATGGCAGCAAGCCCAATGCCCATAATAGCTTCTCCAGCGATTAGTCCCGAAGCAAACAATATTCCAGGGCCGTGCATTTTTTCTTTAACTGAGTTTAATTCTTCTACATTTTTAGATTTAAATAAATCAGGTTTTGATTCTTTTAATGGAGTTTCAAATCTTTTATCTACATACATTTTAATTAATCCACCAATAAAAATAGGGATGGTCATTTTCAAGCTTAGATACATTCCTACAGCTACAGCCATAATCGAAATATCTAGTTGACCATTTTCTCTTATCCAGTATTGAGTTGCAGCTATCAGTAAGCTTCCCGTAAATAGGAATGCAGGAATTGCACCTTCAAGAAATCCACCTATAAGGAAAATAAGATATGAGCACATTAGTATGTTAATATATTTATCAGCATGCCTTAATGCAATTAGACAAAAGGCAATACCAGCACCCATGAAAACCATTGCCCAATCCATTCCACCTTCTAAGATTCCAGTAGTTATGCTGGACATTAAGAATGCTTGAGGTGCAGAGAGTTCACCATTTAATATTTGATCAGATAATAAATTTAGAACTAAAGGTATTGCAACAGCTCCAGCTGCGATTCCTACAATTTGTCCTATTTGTTGTCTCCATGGGGTTGCACCTAACAGATAACCAGTTTTCAAGTCTTGAAGATTGTCACCTGAAATTGCCCCGGCACATGCGACAAATGCAGCTACACCAATTACTGCAACTTGTAACTCTGCAGTATTTTCACCATTGTAAATTATGCTATTAAGAAGGGTAAATGTTGTTGCAGTTAATATGACTACTATGATTGTAACGCCAGAAAGAGGATTATTGCTACTGCCTACTACTCCAGCCATATATCCGGCAACTGCAGCAAAAAGGAAACCAGCTGTAAAAATTATTATCAAAGATAAAATGGCAGGTAGCAATAATCCAGAAATAAGCCATACCATGAAGAACATTGGAATACCCATAGCCAAGCTAGTCATTGCAACAGTTTTGGCAGGTAAATCCTTATCAGTTCTAAGTTTTTTAGTAGTAGTAACTGTTTGTTTTGTGGCTTCAAACATTTCATTTATTCCTTTCATAAGAGCTTCACGCATTATCACTAAGGTATACAATCCTCCAACCAGCATTGTTCCTACTCCAGCCATTCTCCTTCGCTCATTCATGTGTCCGGCATAATCACCATAATTGACAACATTTCCTTTGGCAGCTTCTTCAGAAATATAACTTACAAATAAATCAGTAGGGTTTAGAATTGTGCTTGCAATAGGCATTATTAGAATTGCACCCAGTAAGCCTCCAAAAAACACAAAACTTGCTATTCCAGGCCCCACAATATATCCTACTCCAAGAAGTGCTGGAGATAATTCAGCTCCAAGATAAAATGTGGTTTTAGATTTAGCATAAGCCACAGATTGATCTAATTTTCCACTAAGTGTGTAAAATCCATCCCACCCGTGCTCCCATAATCCTAAACTAACTTGTTTTCCATTAGCAATAACAGATGAGCAAAGTTTGTATAATGCTCCAAATGCAATACCTACAAAAATGGGCCTAACTTGATTCCCCCCTTTTTCTCCAGCCACTAAAACTTCAGCGCAGGCAACACCTTCTGGATATGGTAATTTTTCTTTTACAACAAATATTCTTCGAAGGCTTATTGAGAATAAAACACCTATTGTTCCTCCAACAAGGGCAATGATTAATGTTTTCAAATATGGAAATTCAGCCCATCCAATTTCACCATTACTTTGGCTATTCATTATTAGTAATGCAGGTAATGTGAAAATTACACCAGCAGCTAAAGATTCACCAGAGGAGACTGCCGTTTGAACCCAATTATTCTCTAAGATATTTGTTCCCTTTGAAAGATTAGCTTTTTCTAAACTTCTAAGAACTGCCATAGAAATTACTGCGGCAGGTATTGAGGCACTTACAGTCATACCAACATAAAGCCCTAAATACACATTAGCTGCAGTCAACAAAAATCCTAAGAGTATAGCTAGAATGATTCCTTGAGTAGTTATTTCAGGAAGAATTTTATTGGCTGAAATGTATGGTTTATGTACGTCATTTGATGACATATTATTTTCCCATCTGTGATAGCAACATTAATGCTTATGCCCCTCCGTACTTTTTAACCACCTACTCTTTAGCGAATTGTGAGTGAAGGCATATCTCTGAATTTCTTCCATGAGTCAGGTTTCACTAGGCAAACATGTGCTAAGTGTAAATGCTCTTTTTGGTCGATAGTTGAGCGTGAGCTTTGTGGAGATGCACCATGCGTAGAGTATTCATTCATAGGAGATCCACTTTTCCCCAAACCAATGAATTTAGATGAAGCTAGAGAAGCTTTTCTAACCTTCTTTGAGAAACATAATCATACAAGAGTAGACAGGGCTCCAGTAGTAGCACGTTGGAGAAATGACATTTATCTTTCTATAGCTTCAATAGCAGTATTTCAGCCTCATGTTACTAGTGGCTCTTCTAATCCTCCAGCTAATCCATTAACAATTTCCCAGCCTTGTATTCGTCTAAATGATTTGGAATCAGTAGGTAGGAGTGGTAGACATTTGACTACATTTGAGATGATGGCTCATCATGCATTTAATAATGAAAAAGAAAAGATTTATTGGCAGAACAAAACAGTTAGTTATTGTCAAGAATTCTATACTGGATTAGGTCTTGATGGCTCTAAAATAACCTACAAAGAAAATCCGTGGGTTGGCGG
>CESD01095164.1_pt1 | contig 11240 bp, 11 predicted proteins | sample 531191 | NCBI WGS metagenome assembly CESD01 (sample SAMEA2622021, study PRJEB7988) | marine metagenome | biome: marine biome (ENVO:00000447); feature: deep chlorophyll maximum layer (ENVO:xxxxxxxx); material: "saline water (ENVO:00002010), including plankton (ENVO:xxxxxxxx)" | depth 188 m
TTGAGAAATAATATGCAAAGATCCAACCATTGCTAATCTCCATTTTTCAGGGGCCCATCTTTTTACATATTCCAACCTAGGCCCAATCTGGTCTCCATCTACTGAATTATTTATATTTAGATGATTAATTTTTTTTACTTTTATAGATAAATTTTTATTACTTAATTCCTCTGCTTCATCACTTCTAATTTCAGAAATTCCTACAAAACGATTTTTGTCACTAATATAGAAAATTAACATATCTCCAGATAACATCCTAGAAACTTTTTTATTATCTCGGTTAGTAAAAATTTGATTTCTTTTGTTAGAAGAATTTTTTAAATACTCTTCTGATTTTAAGTTTATTAACCAATAAGTATTAGGCAATTAATTCCTCTTTTGAAAATAGTCTCTAAGGAAAATGGCAAACGAATTTAGAGATAAAAGCATTATTAATAATAATATTATCCCTGCGGCTGCTATACCTCGAAAGTCATCTTGTGGTTGTGATATCCAGTTGTATATTTGTATTGGCATCACAGTAAATCTATCCAGCGGACCTTCAGGTAAAAATGTTATGTATACAAGCGCACTTATTGCTATCATTGGTGCTGACTCACCTATGGCCCTAGACATTGCTAGAATAAAACCACTAACAATGCCAGGTATAGCTTGAGGTATTATGACTTTTACTACTGCCTGCCATTTAGTAGAACCTAGAGCTAATGCTGCATCTAAATAATAACTAGGTACCTGTTTTATCGCTTCTTGACTAGCAATAATTATTATTGGAAGTATAAGTAATGTCATTGTCAAAGATCCTGCAAGTATCACTCTTCCCATTTGGAAAAATTCTACGAATACAGCCATTCCAATGATTCCGTATATTATTGACGGTACTCCAGCAAGATTACTTATATTTAATTTAATAAATCTGTTGAATCTTGTGTCATCAGCAAACATTTCTAAATATAAGGCTGTACACACTCCAATAGGAATAGATAATAGTGCAGTTATGGACATTACCCACATGGTTCCGAATAATGCTGCTTTTATTCCTGCTATTTCGGGTTTTCTTGAAGGGTAACTATTAATAAATTGCCAATCAAACCATTTCCATCCGTCATTTAAAATGTCGAATACTAACGCCAAAAGAGTTGCAAATGCTATTAGAATAGAAAATCCTAAAAAAAGATTAACGATTTTATCTACCTTTTCTCTTAATTTAAATTTAGTATCTGAATTTGCCGTCGTCATTCTAATAGTTTTCCGAATATTTACTTACTAGCCATTTGCCAATTATGTTTAAGGATAGAGTCATAATAAATAGTACTAATCCAACTGCGAATATAGTGGAATATTCCAAAGAGCCATGAGGAGCCTCTCCTAAACTTATTTGAACTATAAATGCCGTCATTGCTTGGATTGATTCAAGAGGATTAAATGTAAAATTTGGAGTGGATCCCGCCGCGACAGTAACTATCATAGTTTCACCTATAGCCCTAGATATTCCTAAAACGAGTGAAGCAGCAATTCCAGATAACGCTGCTGGAACAACTACTCTAAATGCGGTTTGAAATTTTTTTGCTCCCATTGCGTATGAGGCATCCCTTAAATGTTGTGGAACAGATATGAGAGCATCCTCACTAATTGTTGATACCATTGGAGTAATCATTATCCCCATAACCAAGCCTGCACTTAATGCATTAAATATTATCATGCTAAAGCCAAATACATCAGATAGATTCATTAGTATAGGGGTAACAAAAGTCAGTGCAAAATAACCATAAACAACTGTGGGTATTCCAGCCAAGACTTCAAGGATTGGTTTTATTACTCTTCTAACATTTTCTGGGGCATATTCTGACAAAAAAACAGCAGTTGACAATCCAAGTACTATAGCCACAGTAACGGCAATAACTGTAACTAACAAGGTTCCTGCAACTAATGGGAGTATGCCAAAACTTTGGGGCTTGAATAGGGGAGTCCACTTTGTTCCAAAAAGAAAATCCCAAGGTTTTACAAATCTTCCATCCTCCATTTCAGTAGTAAAAAAATTAAATGTTTCGAATGATAAGAAAAAAAGAATTGCGATGGTGGTTAAAACAGAAAGAAGACTGATAGATCGTAGAATTAATACAGCAAATTTCTCTTTCTGTCTTCTAGATTTTGTATATTCTGTATATTCCAAAATTGCTCAATTATTTACATTAATTAATATAAAACATGTATTCTAAATGTCAACATGAAAATTGAGTTAAGTGAATTAGCAGAAAAATACAAATTTATTTCAGGGAAATTCGAATCTAATTATTTTGACCAGCACCATATTGAATGGCTAAATGAAGTTTCTTCTACAATGGCCATAGTGGAAAAAAATATTCTAGATAATATCTTTAACAGAATTATTGTTGCCGATTATCAAAATTCTGGAAAAGGCAGATTTGAAAGATCTTGGGAGTCTCCAATTGCCAAAAATTTATTATTTTCGGTTCCCATAAAAATTAACTCTCAGTATTTACATAGAATACCGGTAATCTCCACTATGTCTGTATTAGATACAGTTAAGTTTTTTTTAAATAAAAATAAAACTATATCAATCAAATGGCCCAATGATATTTTGGTAAATGAGAATAAAATAAGTGGAATATTAATTAAAACTCACACTGACAATAATGAATCTATCATTAATTTAGGGATAGGCTTAAATGTTAATACAAGTTCGTATGATTATGAAAATTCTAATTTTAATGCAACTAGTTTAAAAATCGAGAATGGATCATCTTTAGATTTAAAGCATATATTTTATAAATTAATTATGTCTTTATCAGATAATTTCCAAACAAACTATAACGATCTTTTTAATCTCTGGAAAAAAAATATATTAATACCTAAAAAAAATATAAGTATTGAGGAGCCGGGCTCATTAAATAGAATTTATTGCAAGCCTCTTGAGGTAAATAATAAAGGCCTTTTGGTGGTTGAAACAGAAAAAGGTAATTTTTTAGAGTTAACCTCGGAAGAAGTTACCTTTCATGATTGAATAATTCTTTTCATTATTTGAATAAGAATTATACTTACAAGCGGACTAAAATCTATCATGCCTGGAGTTGGCAATATTCTTTGTATCGGCTTGATAAGCGGGTCAGTAAGTTTGAATAATATTTGAACCGCTACATATTTTCTTGCATCCGGAATCCAAGAAGAAAGAGCACGAGCAACTACACCCCAAGACATTATTTCTAAAAGATAAACTAGAAACTGACTAATCATTACTTATTTCTATTGATTTTTCATGAGCTTTTATAATCCCTGATTTTATTGAGAGATCTAATTTGTTTTTCATCATTTCCTTTATTCCAGAATCTGTAGTTCCATTTGGTGAAGTAACTTCTTCTCTTAGTTCTTTAAAACTTTTATCTTTTTCTTTAGCAAGAATACTACTTCCAACAAAAGTTTCAATTACTAATTTTTTAACTACTTCTTTGCTAAGACCTAATTCAATTCCTATATCCTCCATGATTTCCATGATTAAAAATAAATATCCTGGACCACTTCCACTTATTGCTGTTGCTTTGTCTATGTCTGCTTCTTTATCTGTTTTTATTGCAATTCCTAGGCATTCTAGAATCTTTGCTACTTGATTTTCTTCATTTGCTGATAATGGTTTTTGTGATTTCCAGATTGATATACCTTTGCCAATTTGACCTGGAGTATTTGGCATAGCCCTTACTGCATTATCTATTTGTAAAGATTCACATATTTTATTAAGTTTTGTTCCAGCTAAAATTGAAATCACTAATTTTTTTTGGTCAATAATACCTTTAAGTCTTTTAGATATCTCAGGAAAGAGTTGAGGTTTTATGCATAGTATTATTGTATCTGTAATTGGCAACAGTTCATTTATCTGATCGTAGACATCTAGTTTTTTTGAAATATTAACGTTGAGTTTTAGATTTAAATATTGTCTTCGTTCACTATCTGGTTCTGCTACGAACACATCATTATTGCCAGATTTAATCAAACTAAAAGCGAAGGCCTCTCCCATTCTCCCTCCGCCTATTATAAGAATTTTCACAACTAAATTTTGCGATTAATAATTAGCATTTACTATAACCGCATGAGTAGCATTTTTGACAACCTTCTTCGAATGCTAAAATTTCTGGACATTCTGGGCAAGTTTCACCTTGAAGTATATTTGAAATGTTACTATCTTGATTTTCTGATACTAATGTTGTTTCAGTTAAGTCAGTAATCGATAGTGTAGATTCTTTTTTAGGCTCATATATCTTTTCTAATACGTTTGCTATTGCATCAGGAACTGATCTAATTAACTCGCCTTCATTCCAAGCTGGAACGTCTGTAATTCCTTTAAGTTGTTCAATAGATTCTTTAGGATCTATCCCTGACCTCAATGTTAAAGAAACCATTCTAGAGACGGCCTCAGCCATAGCAGAATCATTTCCTCCTGCTTTTCCTAATGCAGCAAATATCTCAAACGGTTTTCCATCTTCTGACATATTTACCGTTACATATAAGTTTCCTCTACCTGTGTAAACTCTTCTTGTGACTCCAAATAGTTCAGAAGGTCTTTCTCCAATAGAAGGAACAAATCCAACATTATCATTAGATGTTTCCTCTGCATCATTCTCTGATGTGCCGCTAGTCAAAACTTCCTTATCTCTACTTCCGGCTCTGTATACTGTTATTCCTTTACATTTCAATTCCCATGCAAGCATATATGTTGTAGTAACATCGTCCTCAGATGCTTCATTAGGAAAATTTATTGTTTTTGATATGCCAGCATCAACGCTTTCTTGGAAAGCCGCTTGCATTCTGACATGATATTCTGGATCTATATCTGGAGCGGTTCTAAACACCTTTTTGACATCTTCAGGTACATCTTCTCTGTCTTGAAGAGAACCTCCGTTTGAGAGATGCTCAAGCAAATCTTCGCTGTAGAAATCTTTTTCTTTAGCCACTTTTTCCAAGTTTTTGTCTACATAATATAGGGTTTTTCCTTCTAAAATATTTTGTTTTCTATAAGCAAGTGAGAAAACAGGCTCTATCCCAGAAGAACACCCGGCTATCATGGATATGGTTCCGGTAGGAGCCACAGTTAGCCTGCAAGCATTTCTAATTGGCTTATCACCATTTATTTGAGGCCTGCTCCCTTCCCATCCTTCGAATGGCCCTCTTTTCTCTGCAAGTTCTTCAGATTTAATATCGGCTTCTATTTGGATAAATTTCATAACTTTTCTTCCCATATCAACAGCTTCTTCTGAGTCATAACTCATTTTCATTTTTATAAGCATGTCTGCAAATCCCATGACTCCTAAACCAATTTTCCTACTTAACTTATTAGCTTTCTTTATCTCAGGAATAGCATATTTATTTGCATCTATAGTATTATCCAAAAAATGTACAGCGGTTCTTGTTGATTTTTTTAGCCTGCCCCAATTAATATCAGTCTCGTCTTCGTTAACAAATTTAGCTAGATCTATAGAGCCTAGATTGCATGATTCATTAGGAAGCAAAGGTTGTTCTCCACATGGATTAGTAGCTGTCATATCTCCTAGATGGTTAACAGGGCTTTTTCTATTAACTTCATCTAAAAATATCATTCCTGGCTCACCATTTTTCCATGCACCCTTTACAATCTTTCTAAAAAGTTCATATGCATTCTTTGTGCCAACCACCTCTTTAGTTTTAGGGTCAATTAAGTTGTAATCCTTCTTTTCTTTTACAGCCTTCATAAATTCGTCAGTTGCACCAACAGATATATTAAAGTTATGGATTTCTCCTTCTTGAGTCTTGCAATCAACAAATTCTTCGATATCTGGATGATGAACATTCATTACCGCCATGTTTGCCCCATCTCTTTTGCCGCCTTGAGTTACAAGCGTAGAAACGGATGAAAGCAATTTGAGTGCAGCTATCGGCCCACAAGCTTTGCCATGGGTAGTTTTTATGGTAGCTCCTTTAGGTCTTAACTCTGACAATGCAAATCCAGTTCCACCTCCGTATTTTTGAACCATTGCTGCATCATGGGCGGTTTTCATTATACCTTCCATGCTGTCTTCAAGCGGCAAGACGAAACAAGCAGATAATGTACCTGCTTTTGTGCCTGCATTCATTAATGTAGGTGAATTTGCTAAAAATTCTAAACTAGAAAGCATTTGATAAAATTCTTCAGCAGTTTCTTTTATTTCTTCAGCAGAAGATCCGTAAAGTTTGTCAGGTTTTGCTAATGCGTTAGCAACTCTTCTAAATAGTCCATCTGGATCTTCAACTACATCACCTTTGTCATTTTTAAGTAAATATCTATGTTCTAATACAACTTTAGCATTTTCGCTAATTTTAGCTGGTTGAAAATTTTCTTGAATTGCAGATTGTTCTGATTGAGCAAAAAAAGTCGATTCTTGTTCTTGGTCTATATCTAGTGATGATTGCGCTTTGCTTATATTTTCTTCTTGATTCATTTTCCCTCTTTATTTTTACGGTTATTTTTTTAATAATTGGTTTAGTTCGTTCTCAAAATTACTTAAATCTTTGAAATCTTTATATACTGATGCAAATCTAATATATGCGACATCGTCAAGAGCACGTAGTTTATTTATAACCATTTCCCCGATTTTTTTACTCTCTATCGTTGGCTGGTTTAAAGAATTAACTTCTTTTTCAACTTCCAAAATTAATTTATTAATGCCTTCTTTTTCTACTGGCCTCTTAGTGCATGCAATTCTTACACTTTTTTCAAGTTTATCGAGTGAAAAGGGCTCTTTGGTAAAGTCATTTTTTATTACAATTTTTGAAGAAATTTGAATTTTTTCATAAGTTGTAAATCTTTTAGAGCATTTTAAGCACTCTCTTCTTCTTCTGATTGAATCAGAAGACTCTCTTGACTCAATAACTTTTATATCTTTTAGGTTACAATAAGGACAATTCATTTCAAATTATGTCAATTTTTACAAAACACTAAATATAGTGTGCAAAAATAGAATATACACTATTTGCAGTGTATATTCAATCCCCTTTTGACTAATTATTGGGCAGAATTTCTAAGAAATGGAGGTAAGTCTAGATCTAGTTGCTCCGGAGCAGATGAAGTAATATTTTCTTCAAATCTTGGAGATTCATTGTACATAAATTCTGATTCTGGGAAGCCAGTTGCTATAACAGTAAGCCTTACCTCTTCCTTAAGAGATGCATCAAATGCTGTACCAAAAATTATTTTTGCTTCTGGATGAGCTTCTTTTGATATTAAATCTGAAGCCTCTTGAATTTCTTTCATTGTCAATTGCATATCTTCGTCTTCAGGTCCAGTTATATTAAAAATTACTCCCCTAGATCCTTCAATTGATGTTTCAAGAAGTGGACTTTGAATTGCCTCTTTTGCTGCCTCAAGTGCTCTATTTTCACCACTAGATTCACCAATTCCCATCCAAGCAGCTCCAGCGTTTTTCATAATTGTTTTTACATCAGCAAAATCTAAATTAATTTCACCCGGATTAACCACCACCTCTGCAATTGATTGAACACCCTGTCTTAATACATCATCAGCAAGTTTAAAGCCCGCATCCATGGTTAAGTCATCATCAGCAATTAGCATTAGCCTGTCGTTTGGAATAACAACTAGAGTGTCGCAATAATTTCTTAGAGTATTTATCCCTTCCAATGCTTGTTTTTGCCTATTAATACCTTCAAATCCAAATGGTTTAGTTACTACCCCAACAGTCAATGAGCCGGACTCTCTAGCAATTTCAGCAATTACAGGTGCAGCACCAGTGCCAGTTCCACCACCCATTCCTGCAGCAACAAATACAAGATCAGTTTCATCAATTAATTCTCTAATCATGCCTCTACTTTCTTCAGCGCATTCTCGTCCTTTAGAAGGATCTCCTCCTACACCTAATCCTCTGGCAGTTTTTTCACCAATCTTTATAGCTACACCCATGTCGCTAGTTTCTAAAGCCTGTGCATCAGTATTAAATATCATATATTCAACTTGTTCAATTTTATTTCGATACATTCTCTTTACAGCATTTGACCCGCCACCTCCTACTCCTAATACTTTTATAGTCGCTGCAGACCTTTCTATGTTTTTATTGTCTTTTAGCATAGCCATTTAACCTCCTAAGCTTAAATTAAAAATTTTCTTTATTTTGTCTTTCATTGCAATTGTATTTTTTTCAATTTCTTTCCCGATAAATTCTTTTTTGGACAACTGTTCAATATTTAATCTGTGATCTTGATAATTTTTATCAAAATTACTTAAACATAAAATATCGTCTGAAAATAAACCTTCTTGCTCTTTTTTATAAACAAAGAATTGAAAAATATATTTTGATAACGATTCAAAGCCATCATAATTAGTTCCAGGCCCTGAAATAACTAATCTATTTATTGATAATTTGTTGTCTGTATTTCCTTCAAAGTGCTTTTTAGCTATGCTGAGTAATTCATGTGCCCTTTCTCTCATAATAGCCCCAATTTTTTTGTTGGAGACTCTTTCTTCCTGACCCGTTTTAGTAGTAATATTGACTGTTTCTTTGTCTTTAATTAATTCTGGAGTAATTGTGCCGAATTTATCAACCAGCATTTTAGAATCCTTCTTGTTTATGTTTAAAGTTAAAGCAATATCATTTATGAAATTTTTCTGACCTACTGGAATTGCATTCATATATAAAACTTTATCCTTATGAATAATTGATAATTCAGTAACATCTTTTCCAACATTTATAAAATAACAACCAAAATCTTTGTTTTCTTCGTCAACTAAAACTAGAGATTTTGCTAAAGTATTTGAGACTATGCTTAATGGGCAATTGAGTCCGATGTTATCTGCAAGATTCTTCAATGATTTAGATATACTAGGTTCTATAAAAACTTTCAGTTTGTAGGTTTCAAATTTTCTAGCATGCATCCCTAAAGGATTAGAAACTATATCTTTTTCATCAAGAATAAACCCAAGTGAATAGTTATGTATTAATGTTATTTCGTCATTAACTTGACTTAATTCCTCTTGGAGGACTGACATATCTTCTTCATTTATGGCTTTAATTTCTTGAGACTCAAAAATAATCTTTTTTTGCTTCATTGTTGATATTTTTGAAGGTGATACACCAACTATAATTTCCTCAAAATCGTAGGTATTTATTATCCTTAGGAATTTAGGATCTTGAAAAGACTCTATAAATGAGTCATTATCAACAATATCTCCTTTTAAAATGCCAGAAGCATTTAAGTTTAGGCTTTCCATAGGGTTATTTTTTGATAATACTGCTATCTCCGCCTCTTCAGACGATAAATTGATAATCAATCTATTATTTTTCATTTATCTGATCCTTTCTATTGTTCTCATTTTTGCGCTTCTACTACGCGGGTTTGAAGCAATTTCAGTTTCTGAAGGAGTTATAGGTTTTTTATTTATAATTTTTATATAGGGTTCTGTAGAGCAAGTACATTCTAAATTGAGTGGAGGGCAAGAACATTTAGCAACACCTTTTTTTATAAAATTTTTGACTATTCTGTCTTCTAATGAATGGTAAGAGATAACCGCTAATCTTCCGCCTATACCAAGTAATGTCAAGGAATCTAAAAGGACGCTTTCCAATTCTTTAATTTCGCTATTTACTGCAATTCTTAGCGCCTGAAAAGTTAAAGTTGCAGGATGGTGCTTTCTTCTAACTTTTAAATTGGCAGACTCAATTATCTTGGCTAGTTCAGTAGATGAAAAAATGGGCCTATTATCGCAAATAGCAGCAGCTATTCTTCTTGAATTTGGGTCTTCACTATATTTATAAATTAATTCAGATAAGGATTTTTCAGAATAGTCGTTTACAATTTTACTGGCATTCAATTCAGAATCTAGGCTGAACCTCATGTCTAATTTGCTATCCCTTGAAAAACTAAAACCTCTATCTTCAAAATCAAGTTGAAGTGATGATATGCCTAGATCTAATAGAATTCCATGAACTGGAATAAAATTAATTTCAGAGGCAATATCTTTCATCTCAGAAAATTTTGAATTGGAAAAAAATGAACAATCAGAAAACCTTTCAAGTCTCTTTTTTGAAATTATTATAGCCTCGTGGTCAGCGTCTATACCGAGAACTTGTCCGCCTGGTTGAGATATTTCTAGTATTGCTTCAGTGTGACCACCTTCTCCTAAAGTTCCATCTATATATCTTCCTCCTTGAACAACATCAAGATTCTCCACGACCTCAGTAACCATTACCGGATAGTGATATCTTTTAATATTCATCATTTTTTTGCCCAACTTAGTTTTAAATTTAAAACGCTTTGATTAATTTCTATCAAATTCCATCCTAAAATTTCTATAATTTTTATAGCAAATTTTGGTTAAATCTGAAATTGTTAAATTATATTGTTAAAATTCAACATAAATAAGATATTGAAGGACCTAATTTTGCTGAATATTTTAAGAATAATTACTATTTTCCCTAATCTATTTGATTCATTTTCAAATATTGGAGTTGTTGGAAAAGCTATTCAATCAAATAAAGTTTCTTTGAGTGTCCATGATTTAAGAAATTTTGGTGTTGGAAAGCACATGAGTGTTGATGATACTCAGTATGGGGGAGGGCCTGGGATGGTTATGAGACCCGAACCATTTTATAAGTCCGTTGAGTTTTTAAAAAAATCCCAAAATGAAAAGCCCTATGTAATTTTAACTAGTCCCAAAGGAAATACTTTGGATTCAAAAAAAATTAACCAATTGAGTAAGAAAAAGTGCATATACATTTTATGTGGAAGGTATGAAGGTGTTGACCAAAGAGTTCAAGATTTGATCGTAGATGAAGAAATTAGTATAGGAAACTATATTTTAAGTGGTGGTGAAATTCCTGCAATGGTAATTGCAGACTCATTAATCAGAAAAATTCCTAATGTGTTAGGGTCTTCTGAATCGACATTAAATGAAACTTTTTCAGAAAATATTCTTGGCAAAAAGAAGGAGCCAGTATATACAAAACCTAGAAATTTTAAGGGTCTAGTTGTCCCTGAAGTTTTATTAGAAGGTAATCATAAAAAAATAGATGATTGGAGAAAAAAAATGAGAAAATAATGCTCATTTTGTTTACGGAAATATGTTTAAAAAAAAAATATTGATAAAAGAGGGCCTAGAGATATAGAATAGTCAGGTTATTTCTAACACAATCAAATATAAATATGCTAGATCAAGATAATAAAAAAGAGGAAGAAGCCCCTAAAGAGGAAGAAGCTCCAGTAGCTGAAGA
>CESD01036868.1_pt1 | contig 11181 bp, 12 predicted proteins | sample 531191 | NCBI WGS metagenome assembly CESD01 (sample SAMEA2622021, study PRJEB7988) | marine metagenome | biome: marine biome (ENVO:00000447); feature: deep chlorophyll maximum layer (ENVO:xxxxxxxx); material: "saline water (ENVO:00002010), including plankton (ENVO:xxxxxxxx)" | depth 188 m
ATACCAACCATAATTGGAAACCATAAATTCCCAGCTAACATTATTCCTGCCTGCACATCTGTAGAATAATGACCTGATTGAATAACTGAATTGACTTGAATCAATTGCAAAGCTAATTGAGTTAAAAACATTGGTGCAGCTAGTTTAAAAAAACTATAAGCTTCTTCTCGAGCTTTACTTGATAATAAACTCTTTGTTTGATTTAAGGGTTGTTCCATAGAAGGTGCGTATCATATCATGTAGCTAAAAATCGAGGTTAACTATCAGACAAGACAACAGACCTTATTGGCTTAAAAAAATATTTTCAAAATATAATAATTTTTATATTAAGAAATTCATTGCTCCTCAATTTGAATCTTTTGGCAAAGACCCCAACATCATGGGTTCCAGATATCTAGATATTTATGGAAAAAAAATAAGCATAGGTGATTATCCGACCATGGTAGCTTCACCAGATAATTACATACACTTAACTACATGGAATTTAGGTGATCATGATGGAGAAATTGTAATAGATGATTATTGTTTATTGACTCCTGGAGTGCGAATAGCATCTGCTTCTAAAATCACTATCGGTAAAGGATGTATGTTTGCTAATAGCTCATATATTTCTGATGCTGATTGGCATGGCATATACGATAGAGCTACTCCTGTCGGTAAGACTTCTCCTATTGTGCTTGAAGATAATGTTTGGATAGGAGATAGCGCAATAGTAGGCAAGGGTGTCAAGATTGGCAAAAATAGTATAGTAGCTGCAGGAGCTGTTGTTGTAAAAGACGTTCCAGCTAATGTAGTGGTTGGGGGTAATCCAGCTAAGATTATAAAAGAATTGGATCCGTCTATTGCAGGATTAACCAGAATGGAGTTATTTAAAGATCCTTTAGGTCTTGAAGATTTGTATGAGCAAATAGATAGATATACTTTAAAAAATAATAGTTTATTTGGTTATTTAAGAAGTATCTTTTTTAGAAATAAAACTCATTAAAAGAATACAATAAATACTCTAGACAAAGAGTCTTATTGTGAGATACTAAATGACGTTTTAGATCTCCATTTGGCTAATTTCGTGGGGAAAGTTTCTGATCAGGGTCTAAGACTGATTTTAAACTTTTGGAGAGAAAAAATGAATTTAATTTCTAAGGCACTATTGCCTCTAATTTTAACCCTTTCTTTTAATATTTCTGCGGATGATCATGTTCCTGAAGCACCTTACTTGTTTCCTTTAGAAACAATGCAATGCAATTTCAATGAAAATAAAGACATGGACGACTTAATGAAACTTCAAGGAGAGTGGAATAAATTTATAGAAGGTAACGAAGACATAGCATATGCAGCTTGGGTTATTACCCCCCTGTATAGATCAGCTAGTGATTTTACAAATGATATAGCTTGGTTAGGAGTTTCGCCTAGTTGGACTGCTTTTGGAAAAGGGTATCAAGCTTGGTTTGAAGAAGCTGGAAGGTTGGCTGAAAAATTTAACGAAGTTTATACATGTGATACACGACAAATGTTTGCTACTCAATCAATTAGGCAATCTGAGAATACTTCGGATAGCGGAGTAATGTTGGTTAGTAATTGTTCTTTAATTAATGATGCAACGCTTATGGATGTTGCCATGGCAGATCAAAAATGGAATGCATATCTTGATAGCCAAAATTCAAATGGTTCAATTTTCAGATGGTATCCTGGTCCAGGGACACCTACAGACTTAGATTACTCTTTTAAATATGTCCAAACTGCTTCATCCATGTCAGCTTGGGGTGAGAGCTCTGAATCATTTGTTAATGGAGGAGGCTTAATGAAGCAAGCAGAAATTTTTGGAAATATAGTTTCTTGCGATTCAGCAAGATTTTATGCAATCAATGCTTATGGTGGACAGCAATAGAATTAAAAATTAAATAAAGGAATAATTATGAAAAATAAAATAATAATAAGCTTAGCAACTTTGTTGCTTTCTTTAACGGCTTTAGCAGACGATCATGTGCCTACCTATATCCCTCTGGAAGGTTTTGCATGTAATTATAATTCTGGACAAGATATGGGAGACTTATTAAAGGTTACTGACAAATGGAATGACTACGCCGATGAAACTGGCGTTCAATATAATGCTTGGATTTTCACTCCTTACTTTTATAGCGAAGATCAGCAAGCGGATACTTATTGGATTGGCGTTGCCCCAACTTGGGAAGAATTAATGAGAGGGGCTGAAACTATGATAGCTCCAAAAGGTCAAAAAATTCAGGCTGAATTTGATAAAGTTTCTAATTGCTATGATCACACTAACTGGGGTCTAGAAATTGTCAGACCCTCTGCTGAATTAGGAGACGGTGTTGTCACAATTCAATGGTGTACCTTGACAGAAGGAACAACTCCAGACCAGATTTTTGCTGCTGATAAAAAAATGAATGCATTTATGGACCAGGGAAGTTCAACTGGAGGAGTAAGCAGATGGTGGCCAGGATCAGGCATACCTTCAAGATTTGAAGCTGACTTATTATGGGTTCAATCTGCTGAAAGCATGACTGCCTGGGGAAGAGGAGCAGATCAAGCAGTAAATGGAGGAGGTAATCAAGTGGCTCAGGAGATTTATGGAGACTTGATGACTTGCACAAACAGAGAAGTTTTCATAGCGGATGCAGTAAGAATTACACAACAAAATTAATTAAGGAAAAAAAATGAAAAAAATAATTAAGAATTTTACTTTTTTGGCTTTACTTTTTAGTTCAGCAAGCGTGTTCGCTTTGCAGGGACTTAATGTAATAACTATAACTACAGATGACCCTCAAGAATATGTTGAGTGGCTTACTGAAAGTCAGTCTGTATTCCAAGAAGCACAAGGAGACAGTATAGCTGCGCAAGGTATATGTTCTCCTACAGCCGGAGGAGTTTACACAAACGAGCATTATGTTTGGTCAATTGCTCCCTCAATATCAGCCATGATGTCTAATCCCGAGTTCTTTACTGACAAGAACGTTGTAAAAGCAATAAGGAAAATTGCAAGTAAAAGGGAAGTAGTAAGAAGAGACTTGATGTACGTAATTAAAGAAGCTGACATAGGTGCTCCTGGTCAAACGACTGCTCAATACAACTTAATTTCGTCTACAGATGATATAAGTGGTTATGCTGCTGCACTTACTAATATGGAAAAAGCTGCTGCTAGAAATGGTTTTGAAGACATATCAGTAGCACTTTTTGGTTCTTTGGCTGGTGGCGATAGAGCTTTAACTGTTATGGCAAGCGTTCAGGCACCAAATCCAGAAAGGCTAGGCGCATTCTTTGATGAAAGACAGTCTGGTTGGATGAGCGAAGCTATGTCTGAATTTCCAGGTATAAGAACACCTGAAATAGATTTCATGATGATGTGTACAACACTCTCTGTTAACAACTAGATATAGAGGCAAAAATGAAAAAAATTATATTTACGCTGATATTTTTATCATCCACTTTTATATTTGCTAATCCTGTTTGGGTTCAATATGACTTCAAGGTTGATTCGCCTCAGAATGCTGCAAAGATCGTTGAGGCTACTGACAAACTCATGTCGGCTTCTTTCACAAAAAAGAACTTTAAAGGTTCTCTTCATTTAAATGCTTGGATTGCTAACGGAAATAGCGAAGCCACACACAGCTATGCTGTTTTACAGCCCAGCTTAGCAGAGCATGAAAAATGGATGAATGCATTACAGAATAGTTCAACTGGTCAAGAGTTTTATGATGTTTTTAACTCAAATTCAACTCCAGTTTTTCAGAGAGTGAATTCTTTCATACAAACTTTTGGCAACCCTTCAAACGAAGATGTTTACTGGATTGTTCATAAATTTGTGGCTCAACCATCTGATCTAGAAGATATTCTTGAATCCCACAAAGATATGGATGAAAGAATAAAAGCCGATTTTCCTGGGCAATTTGGGCTTTCTTCAGTCATGTTCGGTTCAAACCAAGATGTTACGCATCTTTTGACAGTTGGATATAGTTCTATGGCTGAGTTAGAAGCTTGGGAAGATTCTGTAGCTACTAATGGACCAGTTCAACATTTTTTAGAGGAAATGGATGATATGGTAACCTGGACTGGAAGCGATGTTTTATTTAATGCTAGAGTTTACGATTCTGCTTCTGACTTAGAACAGTTTGTAACAAAAGATTTCGAAGAATAACTATTAAGGAGAAAAAATGAAAATTAGATTATTTTTAATTACTGTTTTATTAACTTTTCAAGCATCAATCTTTTCGGATGATCATTATGTCACTTACACAGGAGAGGTTCTGCAGTGTAATTTGAAAGATGGTAAGGATGTAGACGACGTTCTTAAGATGGTTAAAAATGATTGGTATGATCTTGAGTACCCTGCACCTTATGAAGGATGGGTTTTAACGCCTACTTTATACTCATCAAGCGATGGTGGTTATGACTTAGCTTGGGCAGGATTTACATTTAACAATACTGATATGGGAAATACTTTGGATTGGTTCTTTGAAAATGGAACAAAAGTATTTAGTAAATGGGGAGATCTAGTAGATTGCGCTTCTTGGAGTCATTGGGATATCTTTCAAGCTAGACAGCCATCTGCTGAACTTGATGAAGGAGATACAAATTATTGGGCTTTTTCAAGTTGTTCTTTCAGGGAAGGTAAAAGTGCCTCTGATTTACAAGAGAATGATGAAGTATGGAATAAATACTTAGACAGCATTGGCCATACTGGTGGAGTTTGGAGATGGTGGCCTGGAGGTGGTTCAGATTCGACTTCTACCAATGATTTTTATATCAATGTTGGATTTAGCTCTATGGCAGAATATGGTGCAGCAAGAGATGCGAGGCTTAAAAATCTGATCGCTGGAACCTATCCTGAGGGCGTGGCTGATTGTGATCAACCCAGGGTGTATTCAGCTAATAATATAAAAGTTATAAGTGAATAGAGGCTAATTAAATAAAAGACGGCCACTAGAGTGGCCGTTTTTTTTAGTTTCTAAAATTGATACTATATTTGAAATGAAATCCTGTATTGGCTTTATAGCGCTCTTCTATATCAATCTACTTTTTCCAGATAATCTTAATTTTTATTTAGAGGATAATAAAACCTCTAGCTTCATTCTTTTCCATGAGGGCAAAATAAAAGTTGAAAAGGAATTCGTAGTTAAGGAACCAAGTGATTTTTATAAAATCGCTAGTGAAGGAAATGTGGATAGCAGAAGTTTAGAGGATGTAGCTTCCATTCAAAAAAGCATTGTCTCTCTGCTTATTGGCATAGCACAACAGAAAGGTTATCTGAATATCAATGATTCAGTTTCTTCTTACTTAGGGCGGTGGACTAAATTAAAAAAAATTGAAGAACAAAAAATAAAGATCATTCATTTATTGTCTATGAATTCTGGACTTAATGAATCATTGTCTTATGAATCTGCACCTGGCTTAACATGGTTTTACAATACAAAAGCTTATAGTCAACTTATCTTTGTTTTAGAAAAGGTAACTAATAACGATATCAATAACCTTTCGAAGGAATGGTTGTTCAACATCGTCGGTATGAATGAGACTTATTGGCAGATACGATCTTCCAAGTGGTCAAGGAATGCAAGCCGTTATGGCTTGGTAACAACAGCGAGAGATTTATTAGAGCTAGGTATGTTTGTTCTAAATGGAGGAGAAAAAGGAGATCTTCATGTGATTGAGGATATAGATTTCTTCGATGATTCTTTTGTGAGCTCTCAAAATCAAAACTTAGCTTATGGTTATCTGTGGTGGTTAAATAATTCTGCAACTCATATAGATGTATATTCTCAAAAATTAAAAAATGAGAACTTAGTTGCTGATGCTCCTAAAGACGCCATTTTTGCACTTGGAGCAGCCAATAGAATTTTAGCAATTGTGCCTAGTAGAGATCTAATAATGGTAAGGTTAGGTGATTTTCCAAAAGATTCTAATTTTCAAAGCAACATATGGTTAAAGTTTTAGTTTTAGTTTTATTTGCATTACTCTCTTTATCGCTTTCTTCTCAAGAAAGTATGAACACTTATATTTCTTGGAAAGAACATATCATTGACGATTCTATTACTGGACCAGAAGATCTTGAAGGTAGTGATGGATTGGTTATGGCTGATCTAGATAAGGATGGCTACCTAGATATCATTTCTGTTCATGAGCTTGATACTCAATATGGGGTTCCAAAAGGATATGTAAGGATAGCTTGGGGAAGTCAAGATCCTTTCACTTGGACTTCTACTACTTTGGTATCAGGTTCTGAAGCACCTTCTGCAGAAGATGTTGATGTAGCTGATGCAGATGGAGATGGTTGGTTAGACATAGTGATTGCTTGTGAGCTAGCGCATTTAATTTATCTAAAAAACCCAACTAAAGATCATCGTCAGATTCGTTGGGAAAGGACCATTCCAGAATCTACTTTAAATAGAGGTTCTTTTATCAGAGTTTTCTTTGCAGATCTTGATGAAGATGGGAAGGTCGAGGTTATTACAGCTAATAAGGGTGGAGAAAATGCTTCCGGATCTGATTCTCCACTAAAAAATGTCTCTTTTTATAAGTTACCAAAAGAGCCACTGATAGGAAATTTATGGGAAGAAGTTGTTTTGACAAAAGTAAAGGTTCCTATTAATTCACAGCCAATCGATCTTGATGAAGATGGAGACATGGATATTGTTATAGGTTCAAGAGGAGAAGCAAGAATACTTTGGATGGAGAATTTAGGTAATCTAAATTTTAAAGAGCATGAAATTAATTTATCTAAAAATCTTCCCCCAGGATCTTGGTTGACTGGATTTAATATGGATTATCAAGATCTAAATCAAGATGGAAGGTTGGATATTGTAAGTACAGTTTGGCCTCATTACTTAGTAGCTTTATTTCAACCTGAGGATTCGAGTATGAGCTGGGATACTGAAGTTATAGGTAGCATTAAGCCCGATCAATTAGTTAGTGTTTCTTTAGCTGATATAGACTCAGATGGAGATTTTGATGCTTTTGTAGGGTCTTACAGCAGAGGGAGTAGAGATAGGGATGATGAATCTAATGAAAATCAGGCTTTAGGAAGCGTAGCTTGGTTCGAAAATACCGACACAGGCTGGAAAAAAAATAATGTACTAAGAAGAAAAAGAGGAATGTATGACAAGTGGATACCTATTGACTTAGATAAAGATGGAGACTTAGATTTTGTTGGTACAAGAGGGAATAGTAAGCCATATGATGGGGTTATATGGTTAGAGCAGGTTAGATCAAAGATTCTTCTTCCAGCCTTTAAACAGGCAAGGAATAAAGATAGCAAAAGCGTTCCTTTTATTGATTAAATTTTCATCTGCTGAAAGCTTAGCTATAATTAACATATGGCTACAAGTAACATAAAGCCTTTAGATGTTATTTCTGAAGAGCAATATGAAGAAATTAAAGAAAAGCAAGATTGGAGGAATGTTCTTTCAATAAGCTCTAACTGGTTACAAATGTCTGCAGCTATGGTTTTCTTCTTCTTTTATCCAAATGTTATAACTTTCTTGGTAGCTTTAGTAATCATAGGAAGTAAACAATTTGCTTTAGCCGTATTGGCCCATGAAGCTGCTCATAATCTGTTATTTTCAAATAATAAAGTGAATGATTGGGCAGGTCAGTGGTTTTGTGCTTATCCTATTTTTCAAGACAACAGAGTTTATAGGCCATACCATCTAAAGCACCACAGGCATACAGAAACAGAGGAGGACCCAGATCTTGTTTTGAGCGCTCCTTTCCCAATAACTAAAAATAGTTTTACTAGAAAGGTTTTTAGAGATTTAACAGGTATCACAGGATTAAGACGTTATGGAGGATCTTTATACTCAATTTTTAAAACTCAAGGCGATAACTTCTTGAATAAGATATCCAAAACTTCAAATAAACTACATGGTTTTTTAATCTCCAATTTCGTTATTTTTATTCTTATATCTGCAACCATGCATTGGTCATTATTTTTATTATTATGGTGGTTACCTTCATTCACCTATTACAGCTTGATAATAAGAATTAGAAACATCTCTGAACATGCTGTTACACCAGGAAATAATTTCTTTGATAATACCAGGACTACTAAATCAACAATATTAACCAGATTTTTAATGGTTCCCCATAATGTAAATTATCATCTAGAGCACCACTTATTTACACGTTGCCCTTGGTACAATCTACCAAAGGCCCATGAAATGCTTATTAGTAACGGACACCTTGATAAAATGTGTATAGAGAATTCATACAGAGATGTTTTGAAAAAAGCAGTAGGAGCTTAAAAATGATAGAAAAGGATAGTGAAAAGCTACAACAAGATCTCAGCCCAGAAGAATATTACGTCACTCAAGAGAAAGGAACTGAGCCAGCCTTTTCAGGGAAATACGATGGAGAAAAAACTCCAGGAGTTTACAATTGTATAGTCTGTGGAGAAGCGCTATTTAGTTCCAAAACCAAGTATGATTCAGGATCAGGTTGGCCTAGTTTTTGGGAACCAATCAACCAAGAAAATGTAGGATCTGAGGCTGACCATTCGGCTGGAATGATCCGCACTGAAGTGCATTGCAATAAATGTAAGGCTCATTTAGGGCATGTTTTTCCGGATGGACCTCAACCCACCGGACTAAGATATTGCATAAATTCTGTCTCTCTTGATTTAAAACCAGATGAAGAGGTTGAAGACTGAAATCTAAATCAGAAAAGAACTTTGAATCTTTTAAACTGTTACTCAGTAGTAGCTTAGTCAGCTTTTGGACTTTCATTTCACGGATCCTAGGGCTCATAAGAGATATTGTACTAACTGGCCTTTTGGGTGCAGGTGTAGCTCTAGATGCTTTCGTCGTAATGATGAAAATCCCAAGTGTCTTTAGAAGACTATTCGCAGAGGGTGCTTTTAATCAAGCTTTCATACCGGTTTTAGCTGAATATAAAGAAAATAATTCTTCAAAGGAAACGAAAGATTTAATAAATTTTACTTTCGGTGCTTTAGCCAGCACTCTTCTTTGCTTAACTATTTTGGCCCTTATAGCTGCACCAATCTTTGTTATGATTTTTGCTCCAGGATTTTATCTAGAACCATTAAAGAAAGAACTTGCCATAGATATTCTACAAATTACTTTTCCTTATCTATTTTTTATTTCTTTAGTGGCCCTAGCTGGATCAATTCTTAATTCATATGAAAGATTTTCTTTACCTGCTTTAACTCCTCTTTTTTATAATTTAAGTTTAATCGTTGCAGCCATTTGGTTTGCACCAAGTTTAGATCTTCCAATATATGCTATAGCCTGGGCTGTATTCTTTGCAGGAATAATTCAAGTTTTAATACAGATACCCTCCTTAATGGGGCTAGGACTTTTGCCTAAATTCAAAATTAACTTTCAACACCCGGGTGTTAGAAAAGTAATGTTTTTAATGGTTCCAGGAATTATCGCTGGAGGAGTTAGCCAAATAAATATGCTTGTGGACACAATTTTAGCTTCGTTATTGCCTACAGGCAGTCCAAGCTGGCTTTATGTTTCTGACCGATTAATGCAACTGCCTTTAGGGATTTTTGCTATCGCTATTGCGACAGTTATCTTACCTAAGTTATCTAATCTGTTTGCAAGCGAAAACAAAGTACAGTTTTCATCTACTTTAGATTGGTCCATGAGATTAATTTTTTTAATTGGAGTACCAGCCGTAATAGGTTTGGTTATGTTGGCGGAACCAATCATCTTAACGTTATTTGAAAGAGGAGAGTTTAGTTCTATCGATTCAAGCAAGACTTCCTCAAGTTTGATTGCATTAGCTTTTGGGTTATTAGCTTTCATGCTAATTAAGATACTAACACCTAGTTTTTTTGCAAGGCAGCAACCAAAAAAACCAATGTATGTAGCATTAGCATCAATGATTTTAAATGCTTTATTAGCTTGGCTTCTAGCTTTTAAGTTAGGATATGCTCACGTTGGCTTAGCCTTGGCCAGCACAATCTCAGCTTTTTTTACTGTAATTACTCTCTTATTTATTTTATATAAAGATAATGTTTATGATGCTTCTAAGGGGTGGATTGTTTTCTTATTGAGAATGTCTATAGCATCTTTCGTGCTTATCTTCCTAATTAATTTCTTTGAACAAGAAGTAGGATATTTAAGAAAAATTAGTGAATTTAGTCGATTCATTTATATTATTAAAATAGTATCCATAGGTATGTTTGGCTATTTTCTAAGTTTGTGGATTTTAGGTTTAAGAATTAAAGATTTTTCTAATAAAGATGTATTTGATTAGAGGCTTACAGAACATTGACTTATATAAGGAAAGAAATCCTGAAACAAAGTTAATTGCAACCATTGGTAATTTTGATGGCCTACACCTAGGTCATCAGCATATTATCGAAACCATGCAAAAAGATGCGTTAGAAAACGGATGGAAGAAACTCATAATTTTTACAGAACCTCATGCCAAAGAATTCTTTGCAGAGTCTCTGGGAACTGATGAAACAAAACCTCCACGAATATTGCCTTGGTCAGAAAAAGTAAAGAGATTTAAAGAGTTGGGAGTAGAATTTGCTTTCTTTCTTAACTTTAACAATCAACTTCGAACAATGACTCCTGAGACCTTCTTAACTGAAGTTCTATCTAAATTAAAAATTCACAAAATTATCATAGGAGATGATTTTAGATTCGGAGCCAATAGAGAAGGTGACTTTACTTTTCTAAAAGAATGGGGAAATAAGAATAATATTGAGGTGGAGAAAACTGGAACATTCACTATTGCAAACCAAAGGGTTAGCAGCACAAGAATAAGAGAATTTTTACTAGCCAATCGTTTTACAGAGGCCGAAGAGTTACTAGGAAGGCCTTATACATTTTCAGGCAAAGTTGTTTTTGGGAAACAACTAGGTTCTCAACTAGGTGTTCCAACAGCCAATATGTGGCTTCCAAAAAATAAATTACCTATAGCAGGTGTTTACATCGTAAAGGTCTTCTTTGAAGGTCAGGAATATGGTGGAATTGCAAATATGGGAACAAGACCCACAGTGGATGGTCAAACTCCCGTTTTAGAGGTGCACATTCTTAATTTTAATAAACTTATATATGGAAAAAGAATTACCGTAGAGTTTTGTGAAAAAGTAAGAGATGAAAAGAAATTTGAAGACTTAGACTCGTTAAAAGACCAAATTTTTAAAGATATTTCTACAGCAAAGCAATATTTCAGTTAAAGTGCTTCAAA
>CESD01028901.1_pt1 | contig 11179 bp, 7 predicted proteins | sample 531191 | NCBI WGS metagenome assembly CESD01 (sample SAMEA2622021, study PRJEB7988) | marine metagenome | biome: marine biome (ENVO:00000447); feature: deep chlorophyll maximum layer (ENVO:xxxxxxxx); material: "saline water (ENVO:00002010), including plankton (ENVO:xxxxxxxx)" | depth 188 m
AGAATCAAAAGTTCATGTCTCGTCATGGATGACAAATAAGGCCTTACCAATAGAGGGGCTTCAACCTGTCCTAAAAATACGTTTGCTGTTGCTCCTAACCCTATAGGACCTCCAACATTCAGTGGTTTTTTGAATAAAAAAGCTAATGCATTGACTATTACAGGTATTATTTTCCAATGCCAAAGCAAAGCTGATATAGCAGACATAAGGATGATTAAGGTAAGACCGCCAAAAGCAAAAATAAAGGTTCCAGCTGGATTTGTAACATCAAATGGAGCGCCAGGTGCCCCGTCGGCTAAATAACCAAAAACAAATTGAGTTCCATAATCGTTTGCTGCTTTTAAAACCATGACACCATCGGAGAGGTATTCAAAAAAAGTTCCAACGGCATTTACCTTTAATAGCAGAACAGCAAGCAAAAGCTGTATCAAAACACCACTTACCACATACTTAAGCTTAATAGCTTTTATATTTTCACTAAATACAGCTCCTAAAAAAAGCAAAGCGAAGAAACCAATTGTTGGCTGTATATATTCCATAATTAAATTAATTTAATTTCTCTTAATCGTTCTTGTAAATAGTCTTCTGCCATAATACTTTCAGTATATAAATTAGGTGTATTTTCATTATAGCAACTTGGTAGAGTAGTGATTTCCCAATCTGGATTGGGATGGACAAAGAAAGGTATAGAGTACCTAGAAGATTCTGATTGCAGTAAAGAAGCAGAAACTCGATGTGTAGTTGATAGAAGAAAATTGTTAGTTAACCTTTGAAGCATGTCACCGATATTGCAAATAATAACTTCTTCGTCAACAGTAGCATCTTGCCATTGTCCTTCTTTTGAAAGAATCTCTAGACCAGATTCATGGCCTCCTATTAACAAAGTTATTAAGTTAATATCTTCATGGGCGCCTGCTCTTTCGCCTATTTCATTAAGATTTACTGGAGGATAATGAATAGCTCTCATAACGCTGTTGCCTTTATTTATTGCCTTGGAAAAATAAGTTTCATCAAGATCTAAATATAGAGCTATTGATTCTAGGAGAATTCTACCTAGCTCATCAAATTGATTGAAGAGAGTATTTGCTTTATCTGATAATCCCGGGACTTCATTAATGAATAGATTATCGTGCATCCACTTCCTGTATTTATCATCTTGTGCAAGATTCCTTCCTACATGCCAAAATTCTTTTAAATCTGGATTCACTCCTCCCTTAGGAGTTTCTATTTTAATGGGTGTATAACCCCTAGCGCCACCAAGTTCTGGGCTATAATAATTTTGTTTTATATTAGACGGTAGTTTAAAAAATTCAGAAAATAGAGAAATTAAGTCTTTAACAAGATCTTTCTCAATGGTGTGGTCCTTAATGCCTACAAAACCAAACTGTTTAAAACTTTCTCCGAGTTCTTTTGAAAATCTTACCTTATCTTTATGGCTATCTTTTAGAGATAATATTTTAAAAGGTGCGTTCACTTCTTTAGGTATAAGGTGTAAAAAATGCAAGTTTACGTCAAAATAAGTACAACATGTCAAAAATTTATGGTTTTGGAAATGCTTTAGTCGATATTGAAATTCAGATCGATGAAGACCAATTGAAGTTAATTGGGATCCCTAAAGGGGGTATGAAGCATATTGACCTAGATGAAAAGGAAGAATTACTTAAGAAATATAAAGGCTCTATTAAAACTAAAAATCCAGGTGGATCAATAGCTAATAGTCTTTTTGCAGCTGAAAGTTTTGGTGCATCAACATGCTTTTCTTGCTTTTTAGGAGATGATGAGAATGGAGAAATTTTTATAAATTCATACGAAAATCAAAATAAAATTTCATATAAATTTTCTGAAAAGCCTACCGGCGTTTGTCTAGTTTTCATTACTCCAGATGGAGAGAGAACTATGGCATCTAATTTATCTGCAAACTATCAACTGTCAAAAGAATGTATTGATATTTCACGATTAAAAACTAGTAAATACTTATTATTTGATAATTTTAGTTTAGCAACCGATTCTGGCAGTCAAACTGTTGAATATTGTTTAGATAATATTAATAACGACGTTAAAGTTTGTTTTGGGCTTTCTGATAAAAGATTGATTGCAAAGAATTTAGATAAGATAAAAAAACTTAGTGAGAAAAATATTTACTGTCTATCTGGCAATGAATATGAACATGGTGAATTAGAATCTCAAGTCTCTTTTATTTGTCAAAATAAATTGATTTCGTATGGTAAAAATGGAGCAAGTATCAATGCAAAAAAAGTTCGAGCACCAGAAATCAATTTAGTTAACACAAATGGAGCAGGAGACTCTTTATTAGGTTCTTTTATTGCCCTCAAGGACAAGCATGGAGATGAAAAAGCTATTGAAAAGGCTGTGCATTACTCCACTAAAGTCTGTGGTGTCACAGGACCGAGACTTATATAAAAAACGCCACAAAAGTGGCGTTTTTTTTAATTAATGGAATTAAAATTCGTATTTAAATCCTAAATTCCACTGATAAGAAGACTGACCATCTTTATTGTAAACGTACAATCCATCATCAGGATCTACACCTACAATATTGTATCTTCCTTGCGAATCATATGGATTATCTTCATCAAGAATGATCTGTCTGCTTCTGTTACTGTACTCTCTAATAATTCCTTTATCTTCATTCAATAGATTAAGAATATTAGTAACATCCAGATAAAGGATAACTTTTCCAACTCCTATATCTATATCTTGAGTAATTCTTAAATCTAGAGATGAATTCCATGGACTATTGAAAGCATTTCTTGGAGCTATTCCACCTTTGTACTGTGAAAGGCCAGTGCTGTTAACATGAGCCATTACTGCGCTTGCAACAGCATCGCTAGCAAAAACTACGTTAGGATCATTTGCACCAGAAGGAATATAAGCGGCATCATATCCACCATCACTTCTACTGTTAGCAAAAGCATCATCATATCCATCAAATGTAACACTATATGGCTCACCTGACTTTCTTACATACACTAGAGAGAATCTCGTGTCGTTTTCGCCAATTAATTGAGTGGTGTAATCTAATGATGAAATTAATTTATGCTCAACCATAAAGTTAGATCGTTGAGCTGCAATATTTTCACCATCTGCTCTAACAGATCTTCCGTATGAACTTTCACTTTGCGCACTGGTTAATTCAAAGATATCTGTGGCTCTCATATTTGTATAACCAGCGTACCATTTAATGTCTCCAAATTCTTTGAATGCAGAAATAGTCCAAGCTTCCGTTGCACCTTCCTCGGTGTTAGTTAGATTGTAATCACCTCTACCGCCATAAACACCCCTACCATCTGCTAGAGTTGTTTTTTTGTAATGACCCAAGTCTCTAAAGAATACTGCTTGCCTAACTTGATCAAGGTTGTACTCCAAAGTTACATCCCAGCCACCTTGAGTAATCACGTCTAAAGCTAGCGCTGTTCTCCATGAAGAAGGAGCTTCGAAGTTAGCGTCTGTGCTTTGTGCTACTCCATATGGATTGCTTCCATCAGGAACGACATATTTAGATGGAGGAGTTAACCAGAACGCTGTAGGGTCACTTCCCACAGGCATATATCCTGGGAAGTTGCTTGCAGTCTCATCAAAAGAGAACCAACCTCTATAGTCTCCTGTAGCACCGGTTCTTGAATAAGCATTACCGTACCAAACACGCGGTATTCTACCCATGAATAAACCTCTACCACCTCTTAAAGTAGCAGCTACAACCATATCGTTATTTCCAAATAAAGATTCAGAAACGTCCATATTGAAAGAGAATCTTGGTTGTAATACTTCAAAATCAAACTTTGATGCATTTGAGAAACCATACTCTTTAACGAAATTTACGTTAGTATCAGGTGCTTGTGGTGTTAATACTGAATCGTACCTTAAACCATATTGAACAGTAAGATCGCTATTTACAAACCATCTGTCTTGTATGTAAAAAGATTTCTTTTCTACTTCAAAATCAGCTGCCATGCTTTGAACTGCATCGTGTCCAGCATAAGGCTCGTGTATTCTTAAACGGCTCCACTTACCAATTTTATAATCTTCGAAGCTATTAAACCTAACCTCTGCGTTATATCTAGCTATGAATAAATTAACAACATCTGAATTATCACTTTCATAACCAATCGTGTAAACGTGATCATCCATATTGTAATCAGCTTTAAGGGTTAAGAATTCACTTTCTACGTTGATTAAGTTAGCGCCCCTATATCTATCTCCACCTAGGAATACATTGTCTCTATCGCCCGTAACTGGATCTCGGACAGTTATATTCATTTCTGGAAAGAAGTCATCTCCATATGAGGCATCATCTTCTTCCATTTCATAGGAAGTATATTTAAATTTAGTTGATAGTCTGTCTGACCAGTCACTGTATAAAGTGATAGAAGCTCTATCGATTTCAGGTGGTTTGTAGTACCAATTATTACTAAATACCACTCTAGACCAATTGTTATATCTTTGAGGTGTTAAATCTTCTGAATGCGAAACATTAAAAGTAGCCCTATGGTCATCACTTAGAACAGCATCTATTTTTACCGTCCATTCTTCATGAGTCTCAGGAAAAGTTACTAGGTTCGCGTAACCTGGATCATATCCACCATAATTAGCTATTGTGAATTGGCGGATCTCTTCAGCCAATGCTGTTGTTACAACGCTAGCTGGATTTTGTGCACCACTGTCTTTTGTTCCATAAAGACCAGGAAGTGATTTTTCGTTTTCTTCGTATCCAACAAAGAAGAATACTTTATCTTTAATGATTGGACCTGAAGCAGTGAATGCCTTAACTTCATCTTCAAAAACAGGAAAAGGTTTATCTTCGTAGTCACCAACATTTCCTTCGTCTCTTTTTTGGTAAAAAGCTGAAGCATGAAAATCATTAGTTCCTGATTTAGTTACAACGGCAATCGAACCACCAGTTGTGTTACCTCTTGATACGTCAAAAGGAGTGATATCAATAGAAATCTGATCAACAAAGTCCATGCTGACGGGATTTTTCATTGTTCCGAATCCGTTATCATTCAATCCAAATGGATCATTAAAACTAATTCCATCTATCGTGAAGTCATTAAACTTAGTATTTGCTCCCATTACGCTAATTTCAGCGTCTCGACCTACTCCACCATTTACAGAAACCCTTGGATCCATTTTTGCAAAGTCTGCTACTGATCTATTTATTGTAGGAACGGCGTCCATATCTGCTCTTGTCATGAGTGTACTGGTTCCCATCTTAAAAGCTGAAGCAGGTTTAGCTGTCACTATCACTTCATCGGCTACCGAACTGCTTGTTAAAGTAACGCCGAAACTTAAAGGATCACCAAGTGACAGGTAAAGTCCATTGATGGATTCTGAATCATAGCCGGGTGCAGACACTTTGACCGTGTAAGGTCCGCCTATAGGTAAAAAAGATAAAGAAAAACTTCCTGAACTTCCAGCAGTTGTAGTCTTCGTTATTCCAGTAGGAGTATGTTCTGCAACTATTGTTGCACCCCCCACATTGACGCTACCCCTCATGCCAGAAGTTGTATCAACATCTGAATAAAAAGGTAGACTAAAAAGAGTAACTGAAAGAAAGAAAATTATATATTTTTTGATTGATTTCATTTATATAACCCCAAAAAATTATTTAAACACATTGTCATGAATATTCTATCACCATATTCAACCAATAATATATAAAAGTTGTGTTTCATTTTGGTTACGAATTTTCAAGAAAAAAAATAAAACTTTATAGAGTTATTTTACTGGACCCAAAATAGTTTCTTAGTGAATCAGGAATTGATATAGAACCATCTTTTTCTTGAAAATTTTCCATTAATGCCAGAACAGTTCTACTTAAAGCAAGACCAGAACCATTTAAAGTATTTAGAATTTCTGTCTTATTGGATGAAGGGTTTTTCCATCTAGCTTTCATTCTTCTTGCTTGAAAATCTCGAAAGTTAGAACAAGAAGAAATTTCACGATATTTTTCTTGAGAAGGAATCCATACCTCAAGGTCATAAGTTTTAGCAGCAGAAAATCCAATATCCCCTGAACATAAAGAAACAACTCTATAAGGTAGCTCTAGTCTTTTTAATATCTCTTCAGCATGTCCAGTTAATTCTTCAAGAGCGTTATCTGAATCTTTACTCTCAGTAGCCTGAACTAATTCAACTTTTTCAAATTGATGTAGACGCATAATTCCTTTTGTATCTAGACCATAACTACCTGCCTCGCTTCTAAAACATGGAGTATGACAAACGTATTTTTTAGGTAATTCTTTAGAATCAATCACCTCATTTCTAAATAGATTTGTTACAGGAACTTCAGCTGTAGAAGTTAAGTAAAAGTTTTCTTTGCCTTCAATTTTAAAGAGATCTTCCTCAAATTTAGGGAGTTGGCCAGTTCCAAGCAATGATTCTTCATTAACTATAAAAGGAACATACACTTCTGTATAACTATGTTCTTGAACATGGATATCTATCATAAAATTTATAAGTGATCTTTGAAGTCTTGCTAAGTCACTTTTAAATACAGCGAACCTAGATCCAGTAATTTTTACTCCAGATTCCATATCTATTCCACTAAGATTAGAGCCTAGTTCTAAATGATCTTTGGGCGTAAAATCAAATTTCCTTACCTTACCAGAGTTTCTTAATTCAATGTTGTCAGATTCATCTTTACCCTCAGGCACATCATCATCTATAAGGTTCGGTATAGATAATGCGAAGGTATCTATATCTAATAAAATAGAACTGAGAATTTTAGATTGTGATTTTATTTTAGAAGTGATTTCACTTGCTTTCTTTTCTAATTTAGATGAGTCAGTGCCTTCTTTCTTGCTGATGCCTATTTCCTTTGATATTTGATTAAGGTCAGCTTGCATATTCTCAGTATCAGACTGCAAAGACTTTCTTTTGGACTCTAATTTATCCCATTCTTGAAGATCCAGACTAAAACCTCTCTTTTTTAAATTGTTAGCTAAGGCCTTAGAGTCCTTTTTTAATCTTTTTAAATCTAACATATAGTATAAGTTTAATTAATTTTAATGATTAATAACATCTATCCCTTCCGGGATATCAAGTAAAAATTCTTCATCTAGGATAGTTTTCCAGCTCAGGTTGAGAAAGTATAACGATACTGTCTGGTCAAAAGTATCAATATACGTTAATGAATTAAGCTCATCATTTATTAACTCAATGGAGAGAAACTTCAAGAAACTGTTAGCTAATTTAGGTTCTAATAAACATTGTAATAAATTACCTTCTGAGGAACACTCAGTTACCAAAAAAATATTCTCCAGCTCTTTAGGATTTGAACTGAATATACCAATAGGACTTTCAGAGACGGTAGAATCTATTGATGAGATATCTAACTGCTCAATCTCTTTATCCAATCTAAAGAGCTGGTGTCCATTAGAAGAAATAATTTCATTCAATGGTTCTCCATAAACCACTTTAAACATTCCTTTTCTATTGGCTTTTAGTTCTCCTTTAATTTTGCGCTCTTGGTAATTATTATTGGTGGTCTGTATGAACTTTGCTGAAATAAACTCTTTACTGCTCAAAAATTCTAAGAAGTTGGATTCATTGATGTCTATAGAAAAAATTACATTCACAAAAGACAGAGAAAGAATAAATACAAATAGTTTTTTCATTATTTTAGTTCAACTCAATCTTCTTACCTTCCATGTAAGTTGGAATATCAATATTCATTAGACTTAAAATTGTAGGAGCAACATCAACTTGTTTGACCTTATTAATTTGAGAAGGTTTTATTTTATTTCCATAAGCCAAGAAAATACCTTCCATGTCTTTGTTGTTTTCTGGATTATAACCATGCATTCCGATGGGTGGATTATTGCTCTTCCTTGAAACTAACATATTTGGGCTTTTTGTAAGGATTACGATATCTCCTGTTCGTGTAGGATGAACTAAATGTAGAGTGTTGCTAATTTCAACTTTACTTTTTACTTCAAGGAATTTATTTCTTTGAAAAACTTTTATAGCTTTTGATAAATCCTTTTGATCTTCTAAAAAAATATGAGCAACCGCAGGCCCTATGGAAGTCTTAGCTTGAATATCTGCTTTTTTTAATATTTCCTTTACATTAATAAAATTTGAGATATCTGTCATTCCATGATCACTGACTACTATTAAAGTAAGTTTTTTCCATAAATCTTCAGCTTCTATCTTATTTATCAAATCTAATAGATGACCATCTTGTTCAGCAAATTTTTTTGCTACGCTTATATGGTTCATTCCGTGTTTATGAGCTACAGAATCAATGCCATGCCACCAAGTCATAATTAACCTAGGTCGTTCAGTATCAGGTAAAGATAGCCAATCGATTATTTGTTGTATCTTAGTTTCTTCAGAAACGCTGTTGCTAAATGGAAACTTGTTATATGTGATATTAATGCCATTCCAAGCAGTCTCTGATCCAACCCAAAAATAAGTTGCGGTTTTAATACCTTTCTCTTCTAAGTAAGCCCATATAGGTTTTGATTGAATCCAATTCGCTTCCGGACTGTAGCTATAAGAACCTTTCTCTCTGTCATAGAAAGAGTTATGCATAATGCCATGTTTATCTGGATAAACACCTGTAGCCATTGATACATGAGTTGGAAAAGTAGTAGATTGATATACGGGCACAAGTGACTCCGCAACAAGACCATTAGAGGATATGAAGCTGAATCCTCCAGACTTTGATTTTGCAGGGTAATCATGTCGTAATCCGTCCATAGATATCACCAGCACTACATTGCCCTCAGATGAGATTAAGGTAGAAAAGAAGAGAAATAAAAAAAGAAAGACTTTCAAATTAATCCTCTGGAGGTGGCGGTATTAAAACCTCTCTATTTCCATTAGTAGCCATAGGGCTAACTACACCGGATTCTTCCATAGTTTCAATAATCCTTGCTGCCCTGTTGTAACCTACTCTAAGTCTTCTTTGTACTGCTGAAATTGAAGCTCTTCTAGATTGTGCTACAAAAGCAACTGCTTCATCATACAATTCATCTTTTTCTCCATCTTCATCTTCATCAGAAACTATACCAGGCATACCAACAACAGCTCCTTCTTCTTTAGTGACATCATCTAAATAATCAGCTTTTCCTCTTTGGCGCCAATCGTCCGCAACTCTTTGCACTTCATCATCTCCTACAAAGGCTCCATGTACTCTTTGAGGAATAGAAGTACCGGGAGCTAAATACAACATATCTCCTTTCCCTAATAATTGCTCTGCTCCACCTTGGTCTAAAATGACTCTAGAATCCATTTTAGAGGCTACTTGGAACGCTACTCTAGAAGATATATTTGCTTTAATTAAGCCAGTAATTACATCAACTGAAGGTCTTTGGGTGGCCAGTAACATATGTATTCCTGCAGCCCTAGCCTTCTGAGCTATTCTAGCAATTAATTGTTCTGCTGTTTTTCCTACAACCATCATTAAATCAGCCAGTTCATCCACTGCTAAGACTATCAAAGGAAGTTCTTCTAAATCAGGTGCCTCCTCTCCCTCTTCAGCTTCATTAATTTTCCAAGTAGGGTCTTTGACTGGCGAACCAGAGGAATTTGCATCTGCTATTTTCTTGTTATACCCATTTAAATTTCTTACTCCTAGATGCGCCATTAATTTATATCTTCTTTCCATTTCATTTACGCACCATCTTAATCCACTAGAGGCTTCTTTCATGTCAGTGATTACGGGAGCCAGTAGATGAGGTATGTCTTCATAAACTGATAATTCGAGCATCTTTGGATCGATTAAAATTAAACGTACTTGCTCAGGGTTAGCCTTATACAAAATGCTAATAAGCATTGAATTAATTGCAACAGATTTTCCTGAACCAGTTGTTCCTGCAACTAACAAATGAGGCATCGAAGCTAAGTCGGCTACTATTGCATCTCCACTTATATCTTTTCCAAGTGCAACTGTTATTGGGCTTCTAGAATCATCATAAACCTTACTTGAAAGTACCTCACTCAATAAGACTGGTTGTCTATCCTCTCTGGGAACCTCTATTCCAATCGTATCTTTTCCTTCAATGACTTCAACAATTCTTACACTCGTTTTAGCTAAAGAGCGAGCTAAATCTTTACTTATATTCGATATTTGATTAACTTTTAAACCGCTAGGCAGTTTCATTTCAAGTCTTATAACAACCGGTCCAGGCTGGATAGATTCAACAGCAACATCATTTATGTTGTACTCCGAAAGTTTTGAAACCACTAATTCACCTAATTGTCTTAAAGAATTCTCAGAGGTCTCATCAGAAGACTCCTGACTTTTTTCATCTAATAAAGACAACTTAGGAGGTTGGGATGGTTCTTTATATTCAAAAAGTTCTGTCTGCTTTTCTTCTTCTGCTCTCTTGCTTGTTTCTGTTGGTTTAGTCTTCACTACCTCTGCGGGTTTACTTTTAGCTTTCTCCTTGGTCTTAACAACAACTTTTTCTTGTCTTTCTGCCTTTTCCTTTCTTAGCTGTTGTTTTTCTTTCAAAATATTTAAGAAATTAGAAATGCTTTCTCCAAAAGTTGATCCAGAAGAAATTAAAACTTGTTGTATCTTAAAGATCATAGTTGACCAAGAGACCTCTAAAGAAAGGGTAAGTCCTAATAGCAATAAACCTATAAATAACAGCAAACTTCCAGTGAAACTTAGAGGTGAAATAAAAAAAGAAGATAATTTCGTACCTATCAAACCTCCACCCTCTTCTGGAAGGAAGCTAATGCCTGGTTCTAGTACAAGAGAAAAAAGAGTACAGCCAGACAATACAACCAAAACCCATCCAAATATTTTTATACCCAATAATCCTGTATAAATGTCTGAAAAAGGTACTCTATTTTTAGATATGAAGAAATGCCTAATTAAAGGCCATAACAACCAATAAACAACCAAGTAAGACATATAGCCTAAAAAAGTTAATAAAAAATCACTTACATAGGCTCCCCAATTTCCAACAGCATTATTTACCTCATACATATTTGAGGAGCTATTAGTAAATATCTGCGAGTTCCATCCTGCATCTTTTGGAGAAAAAGTTGACAAAGCTAGCAATACAAACAGACCCAAAAAGCCCTGTACAATAATCCAAGAGTCTAGTATTAACTTATTTAAACGAATGCGCGACGCGGAAACCGCCTGACTGACTGGTTTTTTTGTTGCTTGAGATTTTTTAACCACTAAGAACTATAAG
>CESD01020610.1_pt1 | contig 11153 bp, 10 predicted proteins | sample 531191 | NCBI WGS metagenome assembly CESD01 (sample SAMEA2622021, study PRJEB7988) | marine metagenome | biome: marine biome (ENVO:00000447); feature: deep chlorophyll maximum layer (ENVO:xxxxxxxx); material: "saline water (ENVO:00002010), including plankton (ENVO:xxxxxxxx)" | depth 188 m
AGGGTGTTAAAAAAGCCGGACTCATAGGAAGCTGTGTCGAAACGTCGTGGCCGTCGTACGAAAGGGCAAGAAAAATTAGCTAGAAGTCGCATTAATCGTTTATTTAGTTTAGCAGAGTCAAGTCGAAAGAAAGGTTTATCATTGGAATCTGAAAGATTCATTAAGCTTGCCAGATTAATTGGAAAAAGATATAATCAAAGATTGACTAAAGACCAAAGAATGCAATTTTGTAAGTCATGCAATACTCTTTTCATTGCATCCAACTCAAGGAATCGTATGTCTTCGAAAGGCTGGAAAACTATTACTTGCTTGAGCTGTGGTTCAATTTATAGATATGGACTTTCCTCGACTGAGTAATACACTATTGATTGAAAGTTAGTTGGAATCAATAGTCTTTTGTTCTAATTCTTTCCTGTAATCTTCAAGACTAGTCGCTATTTTTTCATTGGAAGTACCAAGTATTCTCGCAGCTAGTAGTGCTGCATTTTCACCTCTGCCAATTCCGACTCCAGCTACTGGGACTCCCGGAGGCATTTGTACAACAGAAAGCAATGAATCCAAGTTTGCAGGAGAACTGCTTGATGCACAGGGTACTCCTATTACTGGTTTCAAAGTGTGTGCAGCTACAACACCAGGTAGTGCTGCAGATAAGCCAGCTAATGCGATGAAGACATCGGCTTTGGATTCATTAATTACATTAACGACTCTGTCTGGTGTCCTATGTGCAGATGCCACAAAGGTTTCATATGTTATTCCAAATTTATCTAAAATCTTCTCAGCCTTATTTGCCGTTGGCTTGTCGCTTGCAGACCCCATTACAATTGTGACCTGTGTCATGCCTCGGAATGGACCTGTTTTATAAGGAATACTCCTAGTAATGATATCCTTTAAGAATGGGCGTTAGTGCGTTTTTGCGCCCGGATAGTGTAGCTTGGAATCACGGAAGCTTGCGGAGCTTCAAACCTGGGTTCGAATCCCAGCCTGGGCGCCATCTTTTTTTAAAGGCTACTAACTGCAAAACTGTTGGCCCGAATTCCACGTTTGCTAATAGCTGTGCTTTTTCTTAGTTCAATTTTGAGTCCATTTGCTAACCCAGATGTTGACAGTGACCCTTACTTCGATGAAGATTTAATAGATAAACGGCTTTTATTAGCCCTAGAAAATCCTGAACAATCAGATTACTTAGGTTTGGCACCAGCACCAGAGGGTAAGATTAGTTTATTCGCTCAAGTGACTAATCTTTCTCCTTCTCATCATGACTTTGTAGAAGATTTGGGTGGAGTTATAACTTCTAGTTTTGAAAGGTTTGATACTTTCGGTTTTTTGATTTCCAGTGATAAAGTCTCACAGGTCAGCTACTTACCAGACTTAATTTACCTAGAAGCAGATGTTCTCTTCTATCCTTATTTAGATAATAGTGTAGATTCAATTGGAACAAGTACAATATGGAATGACTTTGGTTTTAAGGGAGAAGATACTACAATTGCAATTTTAGATACAGGAGTAGACTTCAACCACGAATCCTTGGATGATCTAGATGATAATCCAAACACAGATGACCCTAAGATATCAGTTGATTCCAATGGAATGCTTGCGTTTTATAATGCTAATACAAATCAAGAATACCCTGATGAGCAGCCACACGATTCAGGTAGTCATGGGACACATTGTGCAGGAATTGCAGCAGGGACTGGGGGCCCAAGCGGAGAATATGCTGGTGTTGCACCTCAAGCAAATCTTGTAGGGGTCATTGCTCTTGACGGAGGTTCTGGTGATGAAGGAGACTTGCTTAGGGCCGTGAATTGGACTATTGCAAACAAAGACAGATTTTCGATAGATGTGATGTCATTGTCTTTGGGAGGCCCTGTTGTTATACCAGGAGCTACTAACAACGGTGCTTCTTCAATTTCTAGAGCATTAGATGTAGCCGTAGAAGCCGGAATTGTTACAGTAGTCGCTATAGGTAATGGAAATTTGGGTATTGCAGCACATCCAGCTTCAGTTTCTTATCCTGGTGATAGTGAAAAAGCAATAACCGTTGGATCTGTTAATGATGAACATAGTCGAGAGATATATTCTTCTAGAGGTCCAACTGGTGACGGGCGTCTAAAGCCAGATGTGATGGCCCCAGGAGGTGCTATTATGTCTGCCCAAGCTGGGTCAGGAGATGGTTATGTTTCTTATTCAGGAACATCAATGGCTACACCTCACGTAGCAGGAGTTGCAGCATTGATGCTTCAAGCGAATCCTAATGTTGCACCTACAGAGACAACAGATTATGTTAAGCAGATATTGAGAGAAACTAGTGATCACAAAGTTCCTTTAGATGTAGATTGTGGTGAGCTTTACACTCCAAACAATTGTTATGGTTGGGGTACTGTTGAATTAGTAGGAGCAGTGTCTCGTTCTCAAGATTTGTATTCATCAGAGTTATTGGGTCCTAACGGAATTCAAACACAAATGAATGAAACGTTTGTAGTATCTATGGATCACACAATGACAGAGTACACCAATAGAGGGAAAGATGGTGGGACTATTCAAAATTACATATCTGCAGCCCCTTTACCAGACCAGATAGAATTTGTTGTTCAATATCCTAGTAATTGGCCTAAACCTTCAAAGTTCTCAATTAATTCTAATGAGGCTAATGGCGTCACAGCTGAAGTTAATTTAGAGGAAGTTTTTGAATCAAATGGCAAATGGATAATAGAGGCTAGTTTCAATTACAGTGCCCAACTTTCCTCAGGATCGGTTGTGACGAACTCTCCAGAGCTTGAATTTGATATTCAGGCACCAAATTTTGATGATACAATTAACATTGAAGTTGATTATTTTCTGAATGATATGGAAGCAGAGTCTCAAATTTTAGCAGTATCTTCTTTTACAGATCTTCCTGATTTATTTATTGAAGAACTTAATGTTCCTAATTCTCTTTCGGATGGACAAAGTGTAACAGTCACAGCTCGTATAGTTAACGATGGTCCGGGTCCCTCCCGACTTTTCTCCGTTGACTTTATGAGTGATAATTTAGTATTTGATACGGTTGATTATTCGACGGTTTTATACTCAAATGAGGCAATCAATATCGATGGGCAATGGACTGCTCAAGAGGGTACACACACTATTTCTGCACGAATAACTCAGGTTAGTCCTCAGGATGAAGATGAGTCTAATCATGAGCAAGAGGTAGAGGTTTTTGTGGATAATTTTGAAGATCTGCAATCTCCACTTGTTTTTATAACAGAACCATATGATAACGAAATAGTTTCAGATCTAGTTACGATAAGAGGTACTGCTAGTGACAACAATAGAGTTGACAGAGTTGAATTTCGTATATTACCCAATGATTGGCAAACTGTAAATGGCTTTGATGATTGGGCTTGGGCTTGGAATACAACTCAAGAACTAAATGGTAGATACACTTTGCAAGCACGTTCATATGATGGTTTTCAATATTCCTCAATATTCTCTGTAGAAGTTGAAGTGACAAATGATGGCACTAATAGAAGACCTACTGCTTCACTTTCTTCGAGTGACACTACAATATTTGTCAATCAAAATATTATTTTCTCAGGAAATGGTTCATCCGATGATTCGGCTGTAGTCAAATATAACTTCAATTTTGGAAACAACCAACAAACAGATTGGATAGCTGAGTCTTGGGTGGAATATTACTATGAGGAGGCAGGCGAATATGAGATTACACTTACTGTAGAAGATGATGAAGGCGTACAATCATCCTCTGAAGATTCATTAACTATTCTTGTCGAAGATATGCCTGAGAATTCGGCACCAGTGGCAATTCTTTCCTTACCTAAGTCAGGAAATGACTATTACAGTGATGAATCAGTAACTTTTTCTTCCCAAGGTTCATTTGATCCAGATGATGATTCAATCACATTTGAATGGACCAGTAGTATTGATGGTGAGGTGCTTTCCACAGAATTATTTATCGCTGAAGTATTCTTAAGTGAGGGTATGCATACTATTACTCTCAAAGTAACAGATACTATTGGTGCCTATGATAATGCAGAAGTTAGAATAACTGTGGTTTTACCTGCTACATCATTCAGTGAAGATGATGCTTTAATCAATCACATAGGCTTCTTACTAACTTTGTGTGTTATTTCAATGGTAGCTCTAGTTTGGAAGAGATCTTAGTTTTCGTTATATTCAGCTCTTGAGACTTCATTTTCCCATAATACTAAGTGCTTCAATTGTTTTAATTCGGGCTTAAGTTTTTTCCAAATCCACCTTATTAACACCTCACTAGTAGGGTTGCTAAGTCCTTCTATGTCATTCAAATAGTTGTGATCTATCGTATTTCTTATAGGTTCAAAAGCTTTCTCAATATCACCAAAGTCTATTACGAATCCAGTTTCTTCATCCATCTTACCTTCAACATGTATTTCTAACTTGAAAGCTAGGCCATACAAATTGCTGCATGGGTGGTTTTTAGGTACTTTAGTGAGTTTACGCGCAGATTCGAATCTAATTATATGAACTAATTTATGCATCTAAAGTTCAATAACGTCGCCAGGCTCAGGCATAATCCATCTGCGTTGACGATATTTCTTTAGTAATTCTTTCTTTTGGCCTCTCAAAGTGCGGCTAACGTGAATTAGTGCCATCTTCTTTGGACGTGCCATATCGTCCAAGCGTTCTAATTGTTGCATTGAACAATGAGTCTTGGTCCCAATTGTTACGGTTTCGCCCCTTGGGTTCTTAAGAGTCCCATCAAGAGTATATGCTTCGTGAACTAACAAGTCTGAGTTTGTATATAATTTAGACGCTGTTGGGGTAAACATTCCGTCTCCGGAGTAACAAAATACTTTTGTTGGACTTCCAGCTTCTAATCTTAATCCCAGATTCTGAACCGTGTGTCTTGTATTAACGACTCTTAGATTCCAGTCATCCCATCTGTGAGATCTTTGGAGTTCTCTGAATCTGAGCGTGAACGGTAGTGTTGCAACCATACTAGGATAAGCCACTTCCATCAATCTTTCTACGTTTCTTTGTGTCCCGACAGGTCCAAAGAGATAAAATGGTCTAGTTCTCCCATCTTCCCACATCCTCATCATTAAAGCAGGTAAACCAAATACATGGTCTGCGTGGAAATGCGATATAAATATTCCATCCAAATAGTCAGGTCTTTTTGATTGGTGCCATACTGAAGGTGGTGCTGTAGCTCCACAATCAACTAGCATTCTTCTACCTGCAGCTTCAACAAGTATACATGAATGAGTATTATTCTCATCAAAAGCTTCCCCAACTCCTAAGAAGGTTACCTTCATGCTTTGTACCTCTCTTTTAGGTCACTATATCTTAATTGTGCATTCCTTATTACATTTGTATTTTTCGTTTTCATTATTTTCCACCTTTAATTAAGTGTGTAGGCGCCAAATCGGCCTATAATCGATGCTTTCGCAGATATGCCAAATATATAAAATTAAGGGCTAACCTTTATCAAATAGGTACCAAAAGTTAATGATTTTTTCTTCTAAAACTTTCTAGATACTTGTACACAGATCCATGTTCAGAACCAGCTAAAACCATGGAAACTGCAACTTTAGCAGCTTCTAACCCATCAAGATCAGAAATTATAGATACTGTGTGTCCTTGTATTGCTAAGTCGCAACCAGTCATATCTTCAATTATATGGCGTGTCTTGCCTTCTCTCCCTATAAGTCTCCCTCTAATTATTCCTAATCTTTTTTTTGACCTGCCGACATAATCTCTGATATCAACAATTTCTAAGTAATAGTCCATTTCTAAAAGTTGGTATGCTTTTTCAGGATTAAAACCTCTACCAATTGCTTTTACAGCACTCGTAAGTTGCAAATTTTTTAATGCATTTTCTTTATTTTTTTGCTTTATTTCTACTAACCCCTCGGCAGAGTCTATTGTTAGTTTACAACCACTGATTTCTTCAAGTTTTCTTTTTGTTCTACCTTTCGGACCTATTACTGCGCCAATTCTACTTGCAGGTATTCTCACGTAGTCCATTTTTTCAATTCCTCTTCACTGAGATTTTTGATATATTTTTTCCAGAATCTGAATGTATTCTTCATATCTCGGTCGTGTAATTCATGATGCAATGGATGTCCTTTTGGGACTGCCTGTCCAACATCAATGATGTAGGGTTTTTCTCTGACATTTAGTATGTTGTATTCACTCAAATCACCATGACTTATTTCTTTCAATTTATATGCTTTTATTGACTTACATAGTAGTCTTAAGAAATGTTCATAGTCTTTTGGTGGTTTATCTTTTATGGAAGGATATGGTCTAAATTGCCAACCTAGGTACTGCATAATTACTATGTTTTTGTACACGTGGAAAGGTTTTGGAACATTAGCACCTGCAGCTTCCATAGCGTGCAGATTTTTATATTCCTTTTGAGCCCATGTAAAAACCCTTTCTCTGTGACTGTTTCCTGTATTTTTAAAGCGAGGATCTCCAATAATATATTTTTCTAATTTCCTAAAGGTTGCAGTATTTATTCTAAAGATCTTTACAGCCCGATTCCTTCCATCGGATGTTTTTGCCCTAAAAACATTTGCCTCTTTGCCAGTAGCAATGATGTTTTCTATGGTACTAATGTATCCTCTACTAATTAACTGTTGAATAGTCCTAAGGGTATTTTGATCGAAAACATCATCAACGGTTTTTCGCCCCTCTTTATCTTTTGTCTGAAATAGATTTCCTCTATCCCAATCAATTTTTTCAATATTATTACGCATTGATTTAATAAATATCTAATATTTCAGGTATCTTTCCTAGTTTCTTCAAGTTTGCAGTTTGTGTAGGTGTGTATCTAAATTTTACATCTGCTTTGCTATCTTGGAATGACCAAGGAACAACAATCAATAAATCATTCTCTCTAACCCACATTCGTCTTCTTAATTTTCCAGGAATTCTCCCCATTCGTCTTTCACCATCCTCACAAATTAGTTGTAATCTAGATCCTCCTTGAAATGTTTCTGCAACTGCAAACATTTCACCTTTTGGTTTATATGGTAATGTAACTCTGATATTTACTTCTTCATTATTTTTGCTTTGTTTCTTTTTATTGGTAGTGGTTGCTTTACTAGTATCCTCTTCTTTCACAGATTTATTATCTTCACCTTCTTGCATTTGCTCTTCTTCTGAGGACGTCACTAGTCTGCCGTAGTAGCTTCCCATATAAGATTGCCGCCACTGTCCTTTTTGAGACCAGTCTATGTGTAGTTTAATGAGTACTCGAAAAACTCCATTATACAATCTTCACTTAGCCAGAGGAGGTAAGATGGTTGACTTTGCAGGATGGCAAATGCCTATTCAATACACGAGTATAATGTCTGAACATAAGGCAGTTAGAGAGAGGGTCGGTGTTTTCGATGTATCTCACATGGGTCAAATTTTTGTTAGTGGCGAGGATACAGTTTCTTTTCTTTCTTACGTTACTACTTGGGATATGAGTCGACAAAAAATTGGTGATTGTAGGTATTGTCACATATTAAATGATGATGGAAATATTATTGATGATATTATAGTTTACACTCTTTCCAATAATGAGTTTATGTTTGTTCCCAACGCATCAATGATTGACGTAGTTTTATCATGGCTTATTTCTCATTCGCCAGATTTTAATGTTGTTATAGAGGATAAATCTGCTGAATATTTTTGTATAGCACTTCAGGGCCCAGATTCACCAAGACTTCTGGGTCAGTATTTCAACACATCCTTGGGTGCATTTCAATTAACTAGATCTACAGATTTCATTATAAGCGGAACAGGATATACTGGTGAAAAAGGTTATGAAATAATAGGCCCTTGTGATCAGGCAGAAAATGTATGGGAAGCACTGCTTGATATGGGAGCTTTACCAATAGGTTTGGGTGCTAGAGATACTCTGCGCTTAGAAAAAGGGTTTTTGTTATCTGGTCAAGATTTTACAGGTAAGGAAACAACATTAGAAACAGGTTATTCCTGGGTGATTGACTGGAATCACGAATTCATTGGAAGGGAAAAATTGTTAGATCAAAAGAAAGAGTCCTATTCTAAATTATCAGGAATAATACTGGAAGATAGAGGTATAATCCGGCCAGAATGTAGAGTTTTCTTTGATGGTAATGAAGTCTCTAAATTAACCAGCGGCACATTATCTCCAACAATTCGAAAGGGAATTGGACTTGCTTATCTAGATTTACCGATAGACACCAAAGTTACTGTAGAGGTACGCGGTAATCACTTAAATGGGCGCGTTGTGCAAGTGCCATTCCTATGAGCAAAGTACCCGATAATCTGAAATTTACCAAAGATCATGAGTGGATTTTGGTGGATGATAATGGGATGGCTAGAGTGGGCATAACTGACTATGCACAAGATTCTCTTTCTGATGTAGTATTTGTTGAATTGCCAGAGGTTGGAGAGGAATTCTCTAGAGGCGATACAATGGCTGTTGCTGAATCAGTCAAAGCAGCTAGCGATATTTATGCACCAATCTCAGGGAAAATTGTTGAGATTAATGATAAATTGGAAGAATCTCCAGAACTAGTTAATGAATCACCTTATGAATCTGGTTGGATGGTTCTGATTAGCCCCACAGAAGAAGTAAAGGGACTACTCGATTCTAAATCGTATAGAGATTGTATTGATTAATCATCTTAAAGTTAATGAGACAGTAGCTCAAAGTACCAAGGTACTTTTGGAGCAAATTGGAGCACTAAACACAGATTTTTTACCTATCAACATAGAGGGGCATATATTCTGGCCACTAAATTTTGAGGTTGAGGGCGAAATTATATTGATGGAAGGCAAGCCTTCAACTAAAGTTTCTAGAGATTACAGGGCAAATTTGCCAGATGATCTTAGAGTTCTTGCTCCTCGGGCTTTTGATATTTTTGGAGATATTGCAATTATAAAACTCTCACATGAGCTAGAGCCTCATTTCAAAGCTATATCAGATTCTATAGTAAATAGTAACAAAAATATTAACAAAGTTGCGATTGATCTTGGCGTTAAGGGAGATTACCGTGTAAGAAAACTAAAAATGATTTATGGAGAAGATAATTTTGTTGCAACTCATAAGGAAAACGGTCTCACTTTTGTTTTAGATATCTCAAAGGTATATTTTTCTCCACGTCTTTCTATGGAACGTAATCGTTTGTCTAAACTAGTCTCAAGTGGTGAAACTGTTCTAGATGCTTTTGCGGGTGCAGCTCCTTTCTCAGTCACATTGGCTAAACAAGGTGCATTTGTCAAGTCTATTGATTCCAACCCTGATGCAGAAAATTGGGCTAGACATAACTACAAACTTAATAACATATCTGAGCAAAATTTTTCATTTCATTGTTCAAATGTAGAAGATTATAATTTTGGTAATGCTAGATTCGATAGAATTATCATGAATAATCCAACTAACTCTTTATTTTATCTCCCTTTGCTAAGTGCCTTAGTCAAATTTAATGGTAACATACATTTTTACTATATTGATTCGAAAGAGGTAGATTTTAATATAGAAAGTATGTTGGGAGATGGCTTTATTTGCACTAAAGTGAGAAAGGTACATCCTTATTCGCCATCAGCACTTCTGAAAGTATTTGACATAAAACGAATGAAACATTAATGTCCAAAATACAAACCAGTAAGTTTTTATATTAGTTTGTAAAAAACTGCCATCCCTTTTATTAAGCCCTTGTCAGTGTAGGTAGACCGTTCACTATTTAGATAGTACGGTAAAAGGACAAAACGCGAAGGTGTGCAAAAATGAATGCAAACGTATCAGAGTCAGGCTCCCTTATGGGAAAAATGGCCGCAATTTTCGTCGTAGTCTTGTTCGTGTTTAGCAGTTTTACACTGCTTGCATCGGCAGACTCTGGCGATGAGCAAGAAACAGAGCTCCCAACAGGTATTACACTTGGGGAAGCACTAGTACCATCCGATGAAGGTGTAGAAGTTATAAGTGAACTCAATACGATCTATCCAGGTCAAGAAGTTCCAGTAACTACCACTATGGACACGGGTAAATTTTCACCTGCAAAATCAGCAGCAGGTACTGCTAAGGTTTTGGTTGTTGATGACGACGGTGAAAACTGGATGTCAGGACCATGGATTGAAGCATCACATGTTGCTACAGCATTGAATGATGGAGGATATTCCTATGATGTTTTCCGTGCAGGAAGATGGGGTGGGACTAACATGGAGCTTCCAAGCGGAGCAGATGGTCTTGGAATGTTAGATGATTACGAGGCAATTATATGGTATTCAGGATGGAATACAAATATCATGACCAGTTCAGAGACTTCAGTTCTTTCAGACTATTTAGACACAGATGGCAGTGGCAACTTTAATTGTGGTACTACTGATGGTGTCTGTACACAAAATAGAAACATAATTGTACTAACACAAATGAGTGATTGGTTTGATGCCAACAGTGGACAATTCCAAAACAATTACATGCACTCAGATACTTACTACTCTTCATACATTGTAGTAGGCGGTACTTCCAACCCTATGAAGGGTGTTGAAGATTCTATTTTTGAGGGTACAGAATATTCTACAGATACTGCAGGTGTTCACTACCTTGATAGACCATGTGGTAACAAACCATTCGATGACTCAGCAATTGGAGCATTCTACATGGATGCTCACAAGGAAGCTACTCATGGGCATAAATATCATGCAATTCAATATCCAAGAGAAGGAATACCTGGATTTGATTATGACACTGAACACAAGGCCTTTATGTTCGCAGATGAAATCGGCGTATTTGATAAGCGATCAGATAGAGCTGACTTCATGGGAACTATACTTGGTTGGATGGAAGTAGAGAAAGAGGCTGCGCAGAATGTTGACATGGGTATTGGAGGAGTAGATATTCCTAACCACGTTCAATATTGGAGATCTGTCGAAGCTAATGTCCCACTAGACATCAGAATCACAGTTACAAATTATGGTCTTTTACCTCAGTCAAGTACAGCAGTACACTTGAAATTAAAGAATGAATTTGGACAAGTTTTGTTTGACAGCACGTTTGATACACGTGCATTCGAGGAAGGTCACCCTATGCATGTTTCATCAGAAGGTATTCAGAGTGGTGACAGCATAGTTTTCACTTTTAACAAGACAAATGATTACCAGCAGCGTATATTTGATAAAGTTGATGAGAA
>CESD01063671.1_pt1 | contig 11099 bp, 9 predicted proteins | sample 531191 | NCBI WGS metagenome assembly CESD01 (sample SAMEA2622021, study PRJEB7988) | marine metagenome | biome: marine biome (ENVO:00000447); feature: deep chlorophyll maximum layer (ENVO:xxxxxxxx); material: "saline water (ENVO:00002010), including plankton (ENVO:xxxxxxxx)" | depth 188 m
TTTTTTTTTTCAAAATATAGAAAAAAAGGTAATAAAACTAAGAACCCAACAAAAAATCTTACACCATTAAATAAATAAGGACCTATAAATTCCATTCCTGTATCTTGAGCTATAAATGTGGTTCCCCATATAAAAGTACACCCCAATGCACTTAAGATTGAAACTGATTTAGACATTTATAAGGAAACTTATAATTATATGGCTAATTTAAAAGCAAAATTTTTACCCAAATTATCTCTAATCTCATTACAAAATCTTGCTGCCTCAGCACCATCAATAATCCTATGATCATATGATAGAGAAATTGGCAATATGGTTCTTGCTTTAAACTCATCTTTTAAAAAGATTTGCTGTTTATTTGATTTACTTACACCTAATATCGCCACCTCAGGATAATTTATTATAGGTGTAAAGAAACTTCCGCCAATGCCTCCAAGACTAGATATTGTCATAGATCCTCCATAAAATTCCTTCTTATCAATCTTTAGATCCCTGCATTTTTGAGCAACATCTCTTAATTCTGATGACAAATATTGAATGTTTTTTTTATCAACTTCTCTTATTTTAGGAACCATCAACCCATTTGGGGTGTCTACTGCTATGCCAATGTGAAAGTATTTTTTGAAAGTAATTTTACCAGTGCTCATATCTTCTATGGAGGAATTAAAAGTTGGGAACTTTTTGAGAGCCACCACTAATGCTTTCATAATAAAGGCTAAAGGTGTAATTTTTAATTTTTCTCCTGTGTAATGATCGATCAACGAATTTCTAAATTCTTCCATTTCAGTTATATCAATTTGATCATGATGAGTGACGTGGGGTATTGTATTAAAAGAATTAACTAGATGAGGTGCTGCTAATTTTTTTATACGAGGGATATCTCTTATATCTATTTCACCGAATTCAGAATGTTCATATTCAATTTTAAATTTTTGCTCTTTAATTTCTTGATTATTATTTATTGATTGTTTTTGTTGTAAACCAAAATTTACAAAATTTTTTACATCTTCCTCTGTAACTCTTCCTAATTTTTCAGATCCAGAAATTTTACTAATATCTGCTCCTAGTTCTCTAGCGAATTTTCTTACATTTGGGCTAGCTAAAACTGATTTATTGCTTGTGGTAATGTTTTTTACATTAGAAATAGTCTTTGATTTTTCTAAAATTTTTTTAGGAACATTTTGAATTTTATTTGAAATGAAGCTTTCCGAGTTTTCATTTTTTATAGTCTCACTTTTGTTAGTCTCAATTTTGAGTATCAAATCTCCCTCGGAAACCTTATCACCAACTTTTACATATATATTAGATACCTTACCTGAATTATCACAGGGGACTTCAACGCTAGATTTATCACTTTCAAGTGTAATTATTGAGTCACCTTTGTTTATATTTTGGCCATTACTAACTAAAATTTCTATGATTTCTACGTTTTTAAAATCACCAATATTTGGTACTTTTATATTTTTAAGAGCCATTAAACTTTTGTAGGCATAGGTTTTTCAGCATCTATTTTATATTTTTTAATTGCATCAACAGCATACTTTGAAGACAACAATTGTTCATTTGCTAAAATACTTAATGCATAAGTTGTTATATAATTCTTATCAACCTCGAAAAATTTCCTTAAATTTTTTCTAGTATCGCTTCTACCATAACCATCAGTACCTAGAGAGTAAAAACTTTTGTTAATATAAGATCTAATCTGATCAGAATTTAGTCTCATATAATCAGAGGCAGCTAAAATTGGACCTTCTGAACTCCCCAAACATTCCTCTATATAAGACTTTTTCTTTTTTTTGTCTGGATGTAACAAATTATATCTTTCTACTTCCATTCCATTTTTTCTCAGTTCGCTAAAACTTGTAACACTCCAAACCTCACTATCTATTTTATATTCTTTTTGCAGTATTTCTGCAGCATCTATCATTTCTCTCAAAATTGTTCCTGAACCTAGTAATTGAAGCTTTGTTTTTTTATATTTTGAAAATTCTTTTATTTTATACATGCCTTTTAGTATTCCTTGCTCTGCATTTTTTGGCATTTCAGGATGAGGGTAATTTTCATTCATTGTAGTAATATAATAAAAAATATTCTCTTTCTTTTCATGCATCCTATTAAGTCCATCTCGAAATATAACGGCTAACTCATATGCGAAGGTTGGATCATATGAAACACAATTGGGTATCGTAGAAGACAAAAGGTGACTGTGGCCGTCCTGATGTTGCAATCCCTCGCCTGCCAAGGTAGTTCGCCCAGATGTAGCTCCGATTAAAAATCCTCTTGCTTGACTATCACCTGCGGCCCAAGCGAAATCTCCAACTCTTTGAAATCCAAACATTGAATAAAACAAATAGATAGGTATCATTTCAATATCATGGTTTGTATATGAGGTTCCTGCTGCAATCCAAGAAGACATTGAGCCAGCTTCTGTAATTCCTTCTTCCAAAACTTGTCCTTTTTTATCCTCTCGATATGAACTTAATTGCTCAGAGTCTACTGGTTCATATTTTTGACCTTCATGAGCATAAATACCTATCTTTTGAAAAAAACCTTCCATCCCAAAAGTTCTTGCTTCATCTGGAATGATAGGGACTAATCTTGATGCAACATTTTTGTCTCTCAAAAGATTGGTTAACATTCTTACAAGAGCCATTGTTGTTGACATCTCTTTATCTCCTGTTGACTTCATCATTACCTCAAAAATATCTTCAGGTGGTGCCTTTATTGGTTTAGCAAATGTAGATCTTTCTGGAATATGGCCTCCTAATTTTAATCTTCTTTCTTTTAAATATTTAATTTCTTCAGAATTTTCTTTAGGTCTATAATACTCGATATTTTTAACTTGATCATCAGTTAACGGTACATCAAATCTATCTCTATAATACATTAAATCGTTCACATCTAATTTTTTTTGTTGATGAGTAGTATTAATACTCTCACCCGATTTACCCATACCGTATCCTTTAATAGTTTTTGTTATAATCACTGTTGGACTGCCAACATTTTCCATGGCTTTATGATATGCTGAATAAACTTTATGAGGATCGTGACCACCTCTATTAAGACGCCATATATCTTTATCACTATATGATGAAACTAATTTTAATAATTCTGGATATTTTCCAAAGAATTTTTCCCTTACATAAGCTCCTCCTTTGGCTTTAAATGCTTGGTACTCTCCATCTACTGCCTCATTCATTCTTTTTATGAGTAAACCAGTTTTATCATTTGCTAAAAGTGCGTCCCAATAAGATCCCCAGATAACTTTTATTACATTCCAGCCAGCCCCTCTGAAACTTCCCTCTAACTCTTGTATTATTTTTCCATTTCCTCTAACTGGACCATCTAATCTTTGTAAATTGCAATTAATTACAAATATTAAATTGTCTAAATTTTCTCTGGAAGCTAAAGCTATAGCACCCAAAGATTCAGGCTCATCCATTTCCCCATCTCCAAGAAAAGCCCAAACTTTTCTATTTTCATCTTTAATTAAACCGCGATTAATTAAATATTTCATAAAACGTGCTTGGTATATTGCTAACATTGGGCCAAGACCCATTGACACTGTTGGAAACTGCCAAAATTTATGCATTAACCAAGGATGTGGATAAGATGATAATCCATTAGGTCCTACTTCTTGTCTAAAATTATCTAATTGTTCTTTTGTCAATCTTCCCTCTAGGAAAGCTCTAGAATATACTCCTGGTGCTGAATGCCCCTGAAAATAAATTAGATCGCCACCAAATTCATGATTTTTTGCACGCCAAAAATGATTCATTCCTACATCATACAAAGTAGCTGCAGAAGCAAATGTACCTATATGTCCACCGAGTTCAGGAAATTTTTTATTTGCTCTAACAACCATAGCCGCAGCATTCCATCTTATTAAGGATCTAATTTTTCTTTCTATGTTTTGATCTCCTGGAGATTTCTCTTCTTCATCAGCAGGTATAGTATTTATGTATGGTGTATTTTGTATAAAAGGAATTCTTGATCCTTTTCTATATGATTGATCAATCAATTGTCTTAAAAGAAAATGAGCTCTTTCATTTCCAACATTATCAACAACCGCATTTAAAGATTCTATCCACTCCCTTGTTTCTAGAGGATCTATATCATTATTATCAGTTACTATAATTCTACTTTCTATTTTTTGTTTTGTAGTATTTTTTAAATTATTACTTTTTGCTTTCTCTTCTTTTTTTAAACTTATTTCTGCTTCTGATATTATTTTATCAGTTACCGGAGGTATTTTGGCTTTGGATTCTCCATTTTGAGAATTAATTGATAAAATTAAATCTCCTTTTGAAACTTTGTCTCCAACTTTAACTTTTAATTCTTCAATCACGCCTTCATCAGTCGAAGGTACTTCAACACTTGATTTATCGCTCTCGAGGGTTATTAAAGGATCATTTTTTTTTACTGTATCTCCTTTTTTTACAAGTACTTCAATAACTTCTACATTTTCAAAGTCACCGATGTCTGGAACATGTATTTCTTTAGTCATTTAATCAATATGCTTTTATTATACGCTCTTTTTTAAAAATAAGTATTTTTTTGGCCATATTTAATACAAATTTTAGACAATCTATATATTTTTAATGCAAAGTAGATATGCAAATTGGATATATTTTAATAGATATTTGGCTTAATTTAATAGTTAGGCGTAAAAAAAGATCAAAAATTGATCTTGATGGTAAATATTGGATACAGAATATTTTGATAAAAAACCATTTAAAATCTCTAAATAAGATTAATTGATAAAAAAAATTATTTCATTAAAAACTATAATTTAGGGCCATTAGCTCAATGGATAGAGCGCACCGCTACGGACGGTGAGGTTGAGAGTTCAAGTCTTTCATGGCCCACCAAAAATTTAAATTTTTATATTAATCTAATTCAAACTTATTTTTATATTCAGTGTTTTTAGATTTATTTTGTTTATTTTTCTCTAAAATACAGTTTCCAATAACTAATACATCTAACTCGGTTCCCATAAAACATTCATAGGCTTCTTTTGGAGTACAAACGATTGGCTCACCTCTTATGTTAAAAGAAGTATTTACAAGAAGAGGGCAGCCAGTTTTTTTATAAAAGTTAGATATTAAATCATGATAATACTTGTTAGTTTCATTATGTACTGTTTGTATTCTAGCAGAATAATCTACATGCGTTACTGCAGGAATTTTTGATCTTTGAATATTTAATTTATCTATACCAAATAATTTTTTTTGCTCTGTTGTCATTTCTATTTTTTTGTCTGGATTAATGTTTGCAACTAATAACATATATGGACTATCAACATTCAAATCAAACCAATCTAAAACACTCTCACGAAGTATTGAGGGTGCGAAAGGTCTAAAGCTTTCTCTATATTTAACTTTTAAATTTAGGTTTTTTTGCATATTTTTGGATCTTGGATCTGCTAAAATTGATCTTGCACCCAATGCTCTTGGGCCAAATTCCATTCTACCTTGAAACCATCCTATTACTTTTTCGTTGATTAAAAATTCAGAAGTTTTTTCAATCAATTCTTCATATTTATAAGTTGTAAAATTTGCATTAATTAATTTTAATTCTTCTTGAATTTTTTCATCTGAATACTCTGGTCCCAAATATGAACCTTTCATACAATCTTTATTGAGAATTTGTTTTTTGTTGTCATTATCAATATGCCATAAAGCTAAAGCTGCTCCTAAAGAACCTCCAGCATCACCTGCTGCTGGCTGGATCCATATATTCTCATATATATTTTCTTTTAGGATTTTACCATTTGCTACACAATTCAATGCTACACCTCCGGCTAAACACAAATTTTTAATCTTATATTCCTCTTGAGTGGATTTTGACAATTTAATCATAATTTCTTCTATGACATTTTGAATGGACGCAGCTATATCCATATGGAATTGATTAATATCCTCATTTTTTGGTTTCCTTGGATCGTTACCAAATAAATCATGGAATTTTTTATTTGTCATAGTTAACCCAGTTGCATAATTAAAATATCTTTGATCTAATCTAAATGTTCCATCATCTTTAATATCAATTAGCTGTTTGATTTTATCTACATAAATAGGATTGCCGTATGGCGCTAAACCCATTAATTTATATTCACCACTGTTTACTTTAAAGCCTGTATAGTAGGTAAAGGCCGAGTATAGTAAACCAATAGAGTGTGGAAAATGAATTTCTTTTTTTATTTCTAACTTGTTGCCTTTTGCAACAGCTACTGTTGTAGTTGCCCATTCTCCCACACCATCTGCAGTTAAAACTACCGCCTCTTCAAACGGAGAAGGAAAGAATGCACTTGCAGCGTGGCTCAAATGATGATCAGAAAAAAAAATGTTTTTGTCTGATTTATAATTTTTGTCGTGTTCTTTAAGTTTATTAAACAAAAGGTTTTTTTGAAAAAGTTTTTCCTTAATCCATATTGGCATTGCTTTACTAAATGAAATAAAACCTTTTGGTGCAAAAGCAACGTACGTTTCTAATAGTCTCTCAAACTTAAGAAAGGGTTTTTCAAAAAAGACTATTTGATCAACCTCACTTAATTTTAAGTTAGAATAGTTTAAAACAAATTCAACTGCATTATATGGATAACTTGAATCATGCTTTTTCCTAGTAAACCTTTCTTCTTGTGCGGCTGCTAAAATTTCTCCATTTTTTAAGATGCAAGCTGCACTGTCATGGTAGAAAGCAGAAATTCCTAAAATTGAGGTCACAATCTAATTTAAAATATTGTATATATAAAAGGAGCTACAGCTGAGCCCTGTGATAATATTATCAACCCACCAAACAAAACTAAAAAAATTATTATTGGGTAAAGCCAATATTTTTTTCTTACTTTTAAAAATTCCAAAAATTCTTTAATAAAGCTCATATTAAAATTGATTTTTAAATTTACTTTTTATCTCGTTTTTTTCTATCCAATAAGATTTTCTACTATTATATTTTAAATTTAACAAATCTTTTTTAAACAATCTCATTAAAATTCCAATTGGGGTAACTAATAAAAAAAAAATTATACCCATTACAAGTGGTGAAACAATCTTTCCTAAAAAAATTCCAAATTTAAACCAAATCTTATTTAAAGGAGTTAATAACTGAGAATTTATTAATCCTAATGTTAGAAATCCAAAAGATATTATAAGTAAAGGTATAATTATATTTCCATTATTTTTAAGTGGATAAAATGCCAAAATTAAAAAAACAATAAAAAAAACTATTCCAAAACTTTTATTTGAACTCATGATTTAAAAATAAAGTAATAAATAAATAATTAAATTTAAATATCAAGAAATTATCACTAAATTCTTTCTTTTTATTGAAAAGATTTATTTTATTGATATTTATATGTAAATCTAATGTTATAAATACAATACTATTAACAAAATAATGAAAATATCGTTACAAAAATCAGTAATTTATTTTTTTGTAGCTATTTTTATAGTGCTAGTAGTTTTAACAGTTATTCTATAATGAAAAAGTTTCTTCAAATAAGCACCAAACCAGGATTTTTAAAATATAATGGAGGCTTATTATTTCGAAAGATCAGTAAAAATAAATTTGAATTTAAAACAAGGATCAAGAAAATTCATTTAAATAGAGCCAAAAATGTTCATGGTGGATATATGTGCTCAATTATAGATGCAGGATCAGGAACTGCTGCACACTCATGTATAGATGGGAAATCTTGTGTCACAATATCATTAGATGTTAAATTTATTTCTCCCGCAAAATTAAACGATGTAATTAATGGCTACGTTACGATTAGCAAAAAAACTAACTCGTTGGTATTTTTAAGCTGTATAATAAAATCAAAAAAAAAAATTATTGCATCATCAACAGGAATTTGGAAAATATTAAATTATAAAGTTTCAGGATCAGGATATGGAGGCTAAGTAAAAAATTATTTAGCTTTGTTAATTTTAATGCTATGATCGTTTAAAAATTAATCAATGAGAACATTTGATAATGTGATTCGGACACCTTTTATCCTATGTTTGTTCTTTTGAAGATACTAGATGTAGTAACTAAAATAAATTAGACACAAAAAGTTGAAATGGAAAAAAAAACTATTACCGCAGTTCTTGGCCCAACAAATACCGGCAAAACTTTTTTGGCGATAGAAACTATGCTTTCGTTTGATTCTGGAATGATAGGTTTCCCTTTGAGGTTATTAGCAAGAGAAGTATACGACAAAGTTATAAAGAAGTGTCATCCATCTAAAGTTGCATTAATCACAGGAGAGGAAAAAATAATACCTTCGGAGTCAAAATACTTTTTATGTACAGTAGAATCTATGCCCATAGACAAGAAATTAGATTTTGTAGCAATAGATGAAATACAAATGTGTAATGATCATGAAAGAGGTCATATTTTTTCAGATAGACTTTTAAATCTTAGAGGTGAAAAACAAACAATGTTTATGGGATCACACACTATGAAAAATATATTATCTAATTTAAATGAAAATATAGAATTCGTAAATAAGGAGAGATATTCCAAGCTATCTTATGTTGGTCACAAAAAGATTTCTAGAATTGAGAGAAAAAGTGCAATTATTGCTTTTTCAACTGAAGAAGTTTACGCAATTGCTGAGCTGTTAAGAAGACAAAAAGGAGGATGTGCAATAGTAATGGGTTCATTAAGTCCTAAAACACGAAATTCTCAAGTATCATTATATCAATCCGGTGATGTGGATTATTTAGTTGCAACTGACGCTATAGGAATGGGAATAAACATGGATTTAGATAACGTATACTTCTCTAATCTTAAGAAATTTGATGGAAAAAAATTAAGAAAATTGAATCTTTCTGAAGTTGGTCAAATAGCTGGGAGAGCTGGGAGATATATGAATGATGGTAGTTTTGGTGTAACAGGTGAAGTAGAAAATATTAATCCTGATGATATTGAACAAATCGAAAATCATAAGTTTGAGGAAATAAATACAATTTTTTGGAGAAATTCAGATTTAAATTTTAATAATTCAAAAAGCTTGATGCTTTCTTTAGATGAAAAACCAAAAAAAGGTTGGTTAAGAAGAATTCATGAATGTGAAGATGAAAAAGTTTTAAAATTTATAATTAATCATGAAAATCAAATTTTAAAAAATGACAACGAAAGGACTTTAAAATTATTATGGGAATGTTGTCAGATACCAGATTTTGTTAAGAAAAGTTATGGAAAACATTTAGAAATAGTAAAAAAAGTTTTTGAATTTTTATCAAAGCAAAATGGAAGAATACCTAATACATATTTTAAAGAACAATTGAAACCATTAGATAAAATTGAGGGAAATGTTGATTCTATATCTAACAGAATAGCAAATGTAAGAATATGGTCTTATGTTGCGAATAAATCTAATTGGGTAGAAAATAATGATTATTGGATTGAAAGAACAAAAAATCTAGAAGATAAACTCTCAGATAGATTGCACGAAGAGTTAACAAAAACTTTTATTGATAAAAGAGCAAGTGTTTTAGCAAAAGGACTAAAACAAGATATTGAATTTAAAACCGAAATTATTAACAACAAAAAAGTTAAAATTAACGATCAGTTTATTGGTAATCTTAACGGTTTAAAATTGGAGTTAGATTTAAAGGTAGATACACTAGATGCGGATATAAAATCACTGAAAAAAGCATCAAGACAATCAGTAATGCCAGAAATTCTAAGCAGAATAAGTCAAATAATAGACTCTAAACTAATTGAAATTAAAGAAGATTTTAAAATTTATTGGAGTAATTTTCCTATAGCAATACTTTTAAAAGGAAAGGATTATTTATCTCCAGAAATTGATTTAATCATAGATGATATGATTGAAGTTAAAGATCGAATTAGGTTAAAAGTATTTTTAGAAAAATGGATTAAAGATAAAATTGAATTAGAATTAGAAAGTTTGATTAAATTAAAAAATTTGAAAGATAAAAATTCTGAAGTTAGAGCCTTATCTTATAATTTGTATGAAAATAATGGAGTTGTAAAAAGAGATAAGGTAAAAATTATTTTAAATAAACTTGGACAAAATGAGAGAAAAATTTTGAGAGATTCAGGAGTTAAATTTGGAAGATATCATATATTTTTATATAAGCTTTTTAAACCCAGCTCTGTTTCTTTAAGAATACTACTATGGAAAAATTTTTATCAAAAGTATTATGATTTAAGCCCACCGGTCTTTGGTTTAAATTTTTTTGAAGGAGAAAGAAATACGAATAAGGAATTTATGCTTTTATGTGGATTTGAAAAATTTGATAAAATATTTATAAGGATTGATATTTTAGAAAGATTATTCATAATGATTTTTAACTCAAACAAAAAAAATATTGAAAATCAAAAAGAAATAAAACTTGTACCAGAAATGTTAAATTTATTAGGCTGTAATAAAGAAAACTTTGTCAAACTTTTAAAATTAATGAGTTATAAAACTTATGAAAAGGATAAAGATATATTTTTTAAATACATGCCTATTAAAAACAATACAAAAAAAAATAAAAACAATATAAATTTTTCTGATAGCCCTTTTAGAAAATTAGTTCAGTTTAATATAAAATAATGTTTAGTTTATTCAAAAATGAAACTAATAAGAATAACGTGGTATCGATTATATCTATTGCTTGTTTATTAATTCACGCAGCAAAAATTGATGAAAATTATTCTGAAAAAGAAAAAAAGATTATTAGAGCCTCATTAATTAAATTAGGAGCTGAAACGGAGGAAATAGATGAAATAATTAAAAAAGCAGAGGAAAACGAAAAAAATGCAAATCAGATCATAGAATACACAAAAGAAGCAAAAATTTTATCTAACGATCAAAAAATATTACTTATCGAAGCGTTATGGGAGATAATTTATTCAGATAAAAATGCCGACATGTACGAGACAAATTTAATTAGAAGACTATGTGGTTTACTGTATCTAGACAAAAAAGTAGTTGGTGATATTAAGGAAAAATTCAAAAATAAAAAAATTTAAAAGATGACATATCTCGTAAATGACAAATGTATTAAATGCAAACTGATGGATTGTGTAGAGGTCTGCCCAGTTGACTGTTTTTATGAAGGTAAAAATATGCTTGTAATTAAACCAGATGAGTG
>CESD01026617.1_pt1 | contig 11083 bp, 10 predicted proteins | sample 531191 | NCBI WGS metagenome assembly CESD01 (sample SAMEA2622021, study PRJEB7988) | marine metagenome | biome: marine biome (ENVO:00000447); feature: deep chlorophyll maximum layer (ENVO:xxxxxxxx); material: "saline water (ENVO:00002010), including plankton (ENVO:xxxxxxxx)" | depth 188 m
AGTTTCAGTATTTTCAGAACAAGCAAATAAAAAAAGTAATGCTGTAAATAATAAATATTTCATTCTTTTATTATATTTGTTTTGACCTAGCTAGAAAAATATTAGGTACTAGTGAAATAACTAAAAAAACAACTGAAGAGAAATATATAAATTTCCAAGCATTGAGAAAAACATTCATAGAATCTTTATCTAAAGAATTTAAACTTGCAATATCTCCTTTGTAATTAGCACCTAAAATTAAGAATGCAGTCAACATTATAGTTGCTAATGTTTGCCCAAATGTATTCCCCATATTTCTGGTAAAACTAATTATTGAGGAAACAAAACCAGTTAAATTTTTGTCGAGAGAGCTGTAAGTTAAGGCCATATTTGGAGATCCCCAGAATCCCATACCTAAACCATTTATAAGTAGGATAGTTGTAATAAATGATCTTGATGTTGAAATATTAAACTGAGCTATTAATATATTAGAAAAAATCATTAATGATAATCCAAAAATTATAAACTTGATTCTTCCAAATTTATCAGATAATCTTCCGCCTAATCCCGCAGCAAAAGCCATCCCCAAAGATTGAAAAATTAACATTAGTCCTACTCTAGATTCATTTATACTCAATAATCCAGTCAAAAAAATTGGCATCAAAATCATATTTGCTGATATTGCTAAGAATGCAAAGAACCTAGTATTTACAGCTATAGAAAAAGATCTTATTCTAAATAAATTAAAATTAAGTATAGGATTTTGAGATCTAATCTCAGTGAGTATGAACAAAAAAGCAAATGGAACCGATATCAAAATAAAGAGTAAAGCAAAATTACTAAAAAGATCTTCAAATACAATATTTTTCATACCTAAGATAATTGAAATTATAAAAGCAATTGCAAAAAATGCTCCTCTAAAATCAAATTGATCAGGATTGTTTTTTTGCTTAATATTATCTTTTCTAAGTAAAAAATGTCCTAGTATGAATGCAAAAATCATCGGTATAAGTAATGATAGATATACAGTTTGCCATCCAAAATTAAACACTAATACCCCCCCTATTACAGGGCCCACAGTTTGACCTAGACCAACTGTGGTGCTCATAAGTCCGAGAGATTTGCCTCTTTCACTTTCAGGAAATAAATTAGTTACTATAGCTCCACCGACTGCCTGCCCCATTCCAGAACCTATGCCCATAATAATTCTTGAGAAAATCAAAATTATAAAATTTGGAGCAAAAAAACCTATAGCCGTTCCTATTATAAAAGTAGCTATTCCTACCATATGAACTTTTTTTTGACCAAATCTATCTGCGAAATTACCTGCTGGCAACAATATAGCAGTGACAGTTAATAAGTGAATTATTACTAACCAAGAAACTTCATGTATTGAAGTTCCAAAAGATAAAGAAATTTCTTTTAGAGAAATAATTATAGCGCCCATACTTGCTACATTTACAAATAAGGAAAGTGCGACAGCAAAGAAGGCAATCCATTTATAATTTTTCATAGAAAAAATGATAACATAACTAAAATTTTAGAATAAAAAATATTTTTTATAGATTTTTATACATTTCTATGTGATCTATTTCTGCTTCAAGAAAAGATTCGCCAATTTGTTTATACCCATGGCTTAGATAAAAGTTTTTTACATATTCTTGAGCATGAAGTGAAATGTAAGAAATCCCTATGCTCTTGGCTTTTTTTTCAAGGAACGAAAGAACCTCTCCCCCTATTCCTGTTCTTCGGTATTTCTTAATAACCGCCATTCTACCTATTTTTCCTTTTTCTTCGGAGGGAATAAGTCTACCTGTAGCAACTGCAATTCCATCAATATATGCGAGTGCATGTATTGATATTTCATCTAAATCATCAATCTCAATTTCAACTGGAACTTTCTGCTCTTCTACAAAGACTTCCAGTCTAATATTGTGACATTGTGCTATTTTTTCTGCATTGTTAGCTTCTATAACTTTTATGTTCATTTTTATGATTTTATGAAAAATAAATTAGATATTTAAATATAAATATAATAAGATGTCAAAAAATAAAGTATTCAAGTGCAGGTAAAAATGAAAATAACAAATGTAAAAGTAGAGCTATTTGATTGGAAAACAGAACCATGGAAAACTAATGATCATACTCAATTTGGAAACACAGTTCAACTTGGAGTAGTAACTGTTGAAACTGACGAAGGGATCAGTGGAAACTCTTTTTTAGGATCATCAAGAGTCGGTGCAGATCATCATGCTCCAGGGTTAATTGAATTTATAAAGCCAATTATTTTAGGAAGAAACCCTCAGGATATTGGTGCAATATGGTCAGACTTATGGAAAATGAATAGATCCGTTTCAACATATGTGATCGGAGCAATAGACATTTGTTTATGGGATATAAATGGAAAAATTGCAAATCAACCTATACACAGATTGCTTGGAACTTGTAAAGAAAGTGTTCCTGTTTATTCTTCAACAGCATTTCATGAGACAAAAGAACAATATGCTGAAGAAGCCTTAATTTTTAAGAATAAAGGATGGACTGCACATAAGATTCATCCTCATGGGAACCCTGCTTACGATATAGAAATTTGTAAAGCTGTAAGAGATGCAGTTGGAGATGATATGAAACTTATGCTTGATTCAATGTGGTCATACCAATACGAAGATGCAATGAGAGTAGGAAGAGCAATAGAAGATTTAAGCTTCTATTGGTATGAAGATCCACTTGTTGAGGAGGATATATATAACTACAAAAAACTACATCAAAAGTTAGATATTCCAATAATGTCAACAGAATATGCTCCTGGAAGATTTTACGGAATGGCAGAATGGATAACTGAGTATGCTACAGATTTTCTTAGAGGAGATGTTGCAGTTACAGGAGGAATTACTCCAATGGTTAGATTAGCAAATCTTGCTGAAGGATTTAATATGAAATGTGAAATTCATCATGGCGGTAATTCTCTAAATAATGTTGCTAATTTACACATAACTATGGCAGTTCCTAACTGTGAATTTTTTGAATTTTTCCCTTGTACTGGAGCAAATATGTTTGGGTTAGTTGAAGATATTAATTTTGATAATGGGTATGTAACAGCACCTACTAAGCCTGGATTGGGCTATGAAATAGATTGGGATCTATTAAGAAAAGGGCACACAGCTACCCTTGAATAAAGTATGAAAATTCAGGATATAAAGGTAGATGTTTTTGAATGGGAAGGGACTCCATGGAAAACAAATTACAGAAATATTTTTGGGCAAAATGTTAACTTAAGTGTTATTCGAATAATAACTGATGAAGGAATAGAAGGAAATTCTTTTTTGGGATCTTCAAAACTTGGTTCAGAACATCACCATAAAGGAATAGTAGATTTTGCTAAAGAATTATTAATTGGAAGAAATCCCCAAGACATTAGTAAAATTTGGAATGACTTATGGAAAATGAATAGATCGTTATCTTTAAATGCTATAGCTTCAATAGACATTGCCTTATGGGATATAAACGGAAAAATCTCAAATCAACCTATTCATAGATTACTTGGTACTTGTAAAGAAAAAGTTCCTGTTTATAGTAGTACTGCTTTCCATGAAAATATAAATGACTATGTCAAAGAAGCTATAACATTTATGGAAGCAGGTTGGACAGCTCATAAAATACACCCTCATGGAATTCCAGATATAGATATAAAAATATGTCAAGAAATAAGAAAATCCGTAGATTCTAAAATGAAATTAATGCTTGATTCTATGTGTGCATATCAATATGAAGATGCTCTAAGAGTTGGGAAGAAAATTGAAGATCTAAACTTTTATTGGTATGAAGACCCTCTCGTTGAGGAAGATATATATAATTATAAAAAACTTTACTCTAAGCTAGATATACCAATTGTTTCAACAGAATTTATCCCTGGAAAATACTACTCCGTGCCCGAATGGATAACTCAGAAAACTACCAATATTGTTAGAGGAGATGTAGTTGCAATGGGAGGAATATCTCCATTAAAAAGATTAACAGACTTGGCAGATGCATTTAATATGAAATGTGAAATTCATTCAGGGTCTAGTAATTCTCTAGATAACGTTGCAAATTTACATGTGATAATAGCTTCTACAAACTGCGAATTTTATGAGTTTTTTCCTTGTTCTGGAGAAAATAGATTTGGTTTATCTGAAGAAATAGAATTTGATAATGGATATGTTTCTGCTCCTAACAAACCTGGATTAGGTTTTGAAATAGCTTGGAAAGATCTTAATAAAACGTATGTTGCTACTATTGAGTAAACTATTAACAAAAGAATATAATTAAGTAATAAGTTTTATTAGGAGTATATTTTGGTTAATGGTGGATTCTTCGGAAATATTTCAAACACAATTCAACTAATGAAATCATGTGTAAAAGTTCTCAGGAAAGATAGAGAATTGATACTATTCCCAATAATGGCAGCAATTTTTGTTCTCTTATTGTTGGGTTTGATTTATTCAACTGGTTCAATAGATTTTTCAGCAGCTAATGAGGAACAACAATCTATTTTTCCTATTGCTATTCTGATTTTTGGTGCAAATTTTATAATTGTATTCTTTAATTCTGCTTTAATTTCTGCTGCTCTTGAAAGACTGCGAGGAGGGGATCCAAATATTTCTTCAGGTCTTAGTCATGCTCTTAAACATGTCCATCATATATTTTTCTGGTCAATAATTGTAACTATAATGGGACTGATTTTTGCAGCAATAAAAGCAAATGGAAGAAATCGTGGAGGTGTTGGAGGAGTAATGACTCAAATTTTTGCAAGTTTTCTTGAGGCTGGTTGGGCAATGATGACTTTTTTCGTAGTTCCAATAATCGTTTCAGAAAATATGAGTCCAATTTCTGCTATAAAAAGATCATCAAGTTTATTTAAGCAAACTTGGGGTAATCAAGTAGCTGCAAATTTTGGTTTTGGTATTTTTCAAATTATAGCTCTGTTGATAAGTGCTGGAATAGGTTGGTTTTTTGGTCTTATAAATGGAACCTTTGGTATAGCAATTGGATTATTGTGTGCCACAGCATCTATTTCTATAATCTATACACTAGAAGGAATTTATAAAGCAGCTTTATACGAACATGCATTAGGAGAAAAGCCATTAGAATTCGAAGAACAAGATCTAAGAACTGCTTACAGAGCTAATTCAGCTATGGCTTAAACCTTAGAAAATCTCTTATGAGAAAAAGGTTCTATAGGAATCTCTGTCTTTCTAGACAAAATATTATCCAGAATCAACTTTCCCATCGCTGGTCCAAGAAGAATTCCTTGACGACCAGTTCCTGAAGCCAAATATAAGTTTCCTTTATCTGATTTGGATAATATTGGAGACTTATCAATCGCCAATGGCCTAAGGCAAGCTGTTTGAAGAACTAGTTCAGAGTCTTGCAAAAAAGGAAAAACATCGATTAATGATTCCATAATTGAAGTTAATCCATAATTTGAAGGGTTCTCATCAAAGCCAACATCTTCCTCTGTAGTACCAGCCCAAATTAATCCATCTTGTTTAGTAGTTACATAATTAGGACCCCAATGGAATCCATTTTCTATAATCTGATTACTCTTTAATCTTAAAATTTGACCTTTTAATGGCTTTATTGGAATTTCAAAACCAAACCATTTTGAAAAGAAAGAACTCCAAGGACCAGCAGATACAAGTAAGTTTTCGGTAAAAAGTTCCTTTTTATTTGATGTTGAAATTTTTATATTATTTTCAGATTCAATATTTATATCATTCACCTCAGTATTTAATATTTCGATACCATTTTTTTCTGCTGCTGTTCCTAGCCCTAGTGTCAATTTATATGGTTCAACTCCACTTGATAATTTAGTAACAAGTGAAGAACGTATCTTAGATCCTAACCTTGGTTCTATTTTTCTTAATTCTTTTTTTGAAAAATATTCGTAAATATTTAGATGTGAATATTTTGTATATATCTCTTCTAATTCTTTTTCTTCTTTTTCATTCAGTGCTAATTCAAAATTAGGATATGATTTATAGCCATAATCAATTCCTGATATTTGAGGAATTTCATCTGCTAAAGATTTATGTAAATTATAGGAATATTGACTTATCTGATTGTATGGATCATTTTCTTCAAGTCCTACATGTGGAGTAATTCCTCCATAAGCAAATCCAGAAGCGTGACTAGCTATGGAATCTTTTTCTATTAGGAGAACTCTTAAGTTCTCTAAAGATGCATAGTAAGCAGCAGATACTCCTACTATACCTCCGCCAATGATTATTATGTCATATGAATTTTTCATTAATTTAATATTTAATTAAATATATTTTAATTATTCATCATTTTTTCATAAAGCTTTAAGTGAGAATCTATTAATTCTTTATGAATTTTATGATTTTTTTTATCAGGAGAATACTTTTCTTCAATTTCAGAATCAATATCTTCGAAATTTCCTACATAACCCAAAGCTCTTAACATCATTATGGCTACACCTTTTCCTGTATCTTGATTATCTTTTGAAATATAAATTTCCTTGTCTAAAACATCAGATGTAGTTTGTATCCACCAGGGTAAATTTTTAATTGCTCCTCCACTAGCAATAACCTGTACGTCTTTATCCAGAAAATCTTTTAACATTTCGTAGACCAAATATAATCTATAACTAATGGATTCTAAAAAAGACTGCAATATTTCCATAGAAGTATTAGAATATTTCAATCCAGAAATAATTCCTTTAGAATTATTTGACCATCCCAAGGCTCTTTCGCCTAATAAAAAAGGTAAAACCGAAATCCCGTGAGATCCTGATTGTAATTTTAATAACTCCATATTTAGATTTTCTATCTTTGGAAGTTTTAGATTATTATAAGCCCAATTTATTAGATTTCCACCTTCTGAAAATGAGCCTCCGAGAAGTGTATAGTTATTTAGCAATCTATAACACCATAAACCTTTTGGAACTTTATCTACTTTTGTATCTAACAGAATTCTTATTGCTGCAGTACTACCTACTGTAATAGAAATTTTTTTTCTCCCCGTACACCCGCTTCCAATTGTTGCAGCCATTCCATCACCAACTGATAAAAAGAATGGAGTTTCTGATAATTTCTTCCATCTTTTAGAATAATTATTATTTAGACCACTTTCAAAATCATCATACGGTCTTAATGTAGGTAATTTATCTTCCGAAATATCTAAGTAATCAATTAAATCAGAATGCCACTCTAATTTATTTCTATCTAATAATCCGCTCCATGAAGAGATACTGTAACTGGCCTTAAAATTTTTATTCTCAAACCAGTTTGAATAAATATAAGTAGAAAAATCAACAAATTTATCAATATCCTTAAAATTATTTATATTATCCTTCATCCACATTATTTTTGAAGGTATGTAAGAAGTGTGTTGAACAGCTCCAGTTTCTTGATGGAGAATTGTTTCGTTTAAATCTTGTTTGATTTTATCTACTTGATTATTTGATCTAGTATCAGCATAGGTATATATAGGAGTAATAGGTTTGCAATATTTATTTATTCCTACCAAAGTACTAGCCATAGAATCTAAGCCTACTCCGACTATATTTTCTATATATCCTTCGGATTTCTCTAAAACAATATCAATAGATTCTTCAACTATTGATCTCAACATCTCAGGATCTTGTTGTGATGTTCCATCATTTTTACTTATTATGGTATGAGGAATTGAAATAGAAAAGTTAGGCAAAATATTGCCTTCTAGGTCAAAAATAGATGTTTTAACAGATGAAGTTCCTATATCAACAACAATTAATGATTCTTTTATTACACTTCGATTCAAATTTATGTATCTATTTTTTTTTGATTAAGTAAGATTAATATACTTTAATATTCACTTTTTATCAGGGCTATAAAAAATAAAAATGTTTTTTCTAAATTCTAAAATTAAAAATAATTTATTATTCTCAAATAAAAAATTTCAAAGTCTTATGTCAGGTTTTTTCTTTTTTATTTGCTCAGAATGGATTGAAAGATTATGTCTTAGTTGGTTAATTTTAAAATCTACTAACTCTATATTGGCAACACTTATTTCATTTGCGATAACTCAAATAGTTCAAACAATTTTTTCTCCATTCACTGCTGCTGCTGCTGATAAATTTGGAAGAAATAAAATTATAATTATTGTTGGAATTACAAGATTTTTTGTACTTTGCCTATTTGCATATCTTGTTTTTCAAAATCAAAATTTCTTATTACTTGCATATTTGGCTTCAGGAATGACAGGTATAACTAGAGCATTTATAGTTCCAGCAATACAAGGTAGCGTGATAAATTCTGTTAATGAAAATGAAAAAATAAATGCAATGCTAATATACTCGATGATTATGAGATTTACAGGTGTTATTGGGTCTTTGCTAGGAGGTGCATTTTCTATCTTATTTGGTATTGAACAGGCTATTCTTCTCTCGGGTTTTTTCGGTTTAATTGGATCAATAAATTTATTACTAAAATCCTCTGAATTCAATGAAGTAAAAAATAAAGGTAATTATCTAAAAAATATTAGAGATGGATTAAGAATAGTTTTTGGTAATTTTTATACAAGAAACTTATTATTATTTGCTGGAGTTGTAGAAATTTTTGGGTTTTCTATACTTAGTTTATTATCATCAATCACAAAATTTATCCTTGATGCTGAAATAGGTATATTAACGATCCTGCAAACTAGTATTTCAATTGGAGGATTTTTAGGAATACTAACTTTATTTAAATGGAAAGATATAGATAAAGCCCATTCAATTGCAACAATAATTGCATTGATTTTTGGAATTTCAATAATTTTGATAGCTCTGACTACTAATTTAGTTGTGGCTATTTTAATTATGGCGATAGTAGGAGCATGCGGAGCTTCTTTTGATGCAGTACAGTGGACCTACTTACAAAAAAATGTCCCATCTAATCTTAGAAGTACAGCAGTTTCTGCTTGGTTTATTACATTGGGTTTAGGTTGGACTGGGCATCTATTGATTGGCTATAGTTCTGATAAATTTGGTCTTAATTTTTCTATGTTAACTACTGGAACAATTCTATTAATTTCATCTATATTTTTCTTTATAATTAATCTTAAGAATAAATAAATCAGACAATGTTTTGAAAAAGTTCATTTTTATATTTATACAAATCTCAGGATTTTTACTGCTACAAAATCCTATTTTTGCTCATCAACCATTTGGAATAGATGATAAAAACCAAGATAGTTATATCGAAGTTAGTGATGCAAAAATATCTCATGCTTTTTATGGTATTTTTGATAAAAAAGGTGAACAGATGGAACTAAATTTCAAACTTTTAGCTGGAGATACATTTGTATTTAGTCTATTAATTCCAGATCAAGACCCAGAAAATATATTAGCTTCTGAAAGATTACCAGAACTAGTCATTAATAATGAAAAATTTAAGTCAAATCAAAAAAGTAATTTTTATGAACCATACAGTCGGATGAATCTTATACGAATTATTGATGAAAATAAAGTTATTGAATCAGATACAGATTTCAACGTAAAAGTAATTTCAAATGGACAATCACGTTTTGTTTTTTCACTTGGTTATCAAGAAATATTTAATAAAACAGTAGCATCAGGAAATGTCAGAAGATTTAATTCAGGTGATCTTAGCGAATGGTACAATAGCATAATAATTCTGGAAGAAGAAAATAATAATAGTTTCTATTATGCTCTGATATTAGTGTTTCTAACAGTTGTAATCAGTTTTATTCTTTATTTCAGACATGATCTACAAAATTTTATTCATAGGAATTGATCATTTTGAAGGAAATTTATTAGCAGTTTTATTTACTAAATAAACTAAAGATAGCATTACTGGAACCTCAACAAGCACTCCAACCACAGTAGCTAGAGCGGCTCCAGAGTTTATCCCAAAAATCCCTATTGCAACAGCTACTGCAAGTTCAAAAAAGTTAGAAGTACCTATTAGACATGCAGGTCCAGCTATAGGGTGAGGTAGTTTTAATAAATAAGCTGAAATATATCCTAAAAAAAAGATACCGTAGGTCTGTATGATTAGAGGAATAGCTATAAGGATTATCAAAAATGGAGAATCAATAATTTTTTCTCCTTGAAACCCAAAAAGCAATATCACAGTGAACAATAATCCCATCACTACAAATGGTTTCATTTTCTTATTAAATACATAAATAGTTTTTTGATCTCTCAAAAATATTTTTCTTATTATAAATCCTGAAGTTAGAGGTACAATTACATAAAGAACAACAGAAAGAATCAAAGTATCCCATGGCACATTAATTGACGTTACTCCCAAGTAAAATGCTGCTATAGGTGCAAATGCAAAAATCATGATTACGTCATTTATTGAAACCTGTAGTAATGTATAGTTAGGGTCACCCTTAGTTAGATTACTCCAAACAAATACCATAGCTGTACATGGCGCAACGCCTAATAATATCATTCCTGCTATATATTGTTTAGAATCTTCAGGAGAAAGTAAGCTTGAAAAGAATATTTCAAAAAAAAGGATCCCTAACATTGCCATAGTAAATGGTTTAATGATCCAATTAATGATCAACGTTAAAAGAATGCCTTTGGGACTTGCTCTAAAATCAATTATTTTGGCAAAATCAATGTTTATCATCATTGGTAGTATCATTACCCAAATAAAAAGTGCTACTAAGAGATTTACACTTTGAAATTCAAGCTCAGATACTACACGAAATAATCCTGGAAGAGCATAACCAAGTAATGTACCTGTAAGTATACTTAGAGCTACCCAAACAGATAAATATTTTTCAAAAGCACCCATATATTAGAATATATATGCTTGAATCTAAAAATTGATTAAGAAAAAGTTAAAATTGTCTGTAATATTTGATGAATAAGTCTTTATCAATTTCTTCTGATTTAAAATTTTCAGCCAAAATTCTGTGCTGAAATTCCTCTTTAAAACTTACTGAATTGAAAAAACTATCACTTACTTTACGAGCAATTACTGAAAACAATTTGTACCTTTCTTGGTCTATATACTTAAATTCTAAATCTATCTTTCTAATTTAGTAATAAACAAATGTTACATATTTGTTACGAAATCAGCAATTTTAATTAATATGAATT
>CESD01094521.1_pt1 | contig 11070 bp, 10 predicted proteins | sample 531191 | NCBI WGS metagenome assembly CESD01 (sample SAMEA2622021, study PRJEB7988) | marine metagenome | biome: marine biome (ENVO:00000447); feature: deep chlorophyll maximum layer (ENVO:xxxxxxxx); material: "saline water (ENVO:00002010), including plankton (ENVO:xxxxxxxx)" | depth 188 m
CGAGGTCCGATTCTTTCCAAAATATGTCCTAAGTTCAATTTATCAAATTAAATTTTTATTGCAAGTAAAAAAAATTAAATTTTATCGTTCTAATCTTTTGAACCAATCTTTACCATCTTTCTTTTCGAATTTTGCTATGAAATCAAATATTGTTTCTAAATTTTCAGAAATAAATAATTCATCAAAAGTACTCTGTGGTAAAAAGCCTTCATCAATAGCATCTTTAGAAAATTGATAAAGTGAAGAATAATAGCCATCTACATTAAAAAGTATTATAGGTTTAGAGTAAAAACCTAACTGATTCCAAGCCAAAGCTTCAAATAATTCTTCCCAGGTTCCAACTCCCCCAGGTAAAGAGATAATAGCATCTGAAAGTTCTGCCATTCTGGCTTTCCTCTCATGCATTGAAGAGACGATCTCGAGTTTGGTAAGCCCATTATGTCCAACTTCTATAGAGTCTAGCTGTTCTGTAATAACCCCAGTTACTTCAGCACCATTAGATAAAGCTGCATCAGCTGTTACGCCCATCAAACCTTTACTTCCACCTCCATAGACCATAGAGAAACCTTTTTTAGCTATAGCATGACCAAGCTCTTTAGCCTTATCTGTATATTCAATCTTATTTCCTGAAGCAGAACCAGCATAGACACAAATGGATTTCATAATACCTTCCTTAAGGACAACTATATCACCTATAATTATTTAAATGGATACCTTAAAGATAGATATTGTCTCAGATGTTGTATGCCCATGGTGCGTAATAGGCTTTAAAAATTTAAAGAAAGCTATGAAAACATTAGAAGCAGATTTAAATTTTAAAATTTCTTGGAAACCTTACGAATTACATCCGGAAATACCTCAAAATGGATATGACAAAAAATTGTTTATGCAACAGAAATTTGGTTCATCAAGCGGTAGGTCTCATTATAATGAAATTACTAGAGTAGGAGAATCAGTTGGTTTTGAATTTAATTTTTCCAAAGCTGAAAGAATTCCTAATACATTTATGGCACATCGCCTGTTATGGATGGTTGAAAAACATCATTTACAAACTGAATTATCAGAAGCCTTATTCAAAGCTTATTTTACAGATGGTCTAAATATTGGATCTAAAGAAGTACTAGCAGATCTGTCTACATCGGTTGGATTGGAAAAAAAAGAGGTTATTGACTTTTTAAACTCTGAGGAAGGTGGCCAAGAGACAGCTGATCTTGAAATGGCTTTTATTGAGAAAAGTATAGGTGCAGTTCCTACTTATTTTATTAACAATAAATATATTATCCAAGGTGGTCAGGAACCTGAGACTTTTGTGGCCTTTTTTAAGAAGATAATAAGAAAAGAAAATGAAGCTAATAAGTAAGGATAGGCTTTCAAAAGCAATTGTAAATACAGAGTCATTTCCTTTCTTTCATGTTGAGAATGTATTTTTAGAAAATATAAATGAGGAATTAATTATAAATGACTTTCCTGACATAGCAGACGGGGGAAGTTTTCATGTTAAAGATAAACCCTCTGGGGAGAATATCTATCAATTAGTTAAAGAATTGGAAAGTGATGAATTTAGAGAAATCTTGGAAGCAAAGTTTAACCTGGCATTAAATAACGCAAAAGTTGTAACCACCCTAAGAGGCTATTCACGAAAAAAAGATGGAAAAATTCATACTGATTCAAAAACAAAAATAGTAACGGTACTTTTATACCTAAATAGTAACTGGTCTCCTGAAAATGGTAACTTAAGATTATTGAGAGGAAACAATAACTTAAAAGATTATATTAAAGAAATACCTTGTACATTTGGTAATTTAGTTGCATTTGAAGTTACTGATGAATGTTGGCATGGATTTATGCCATATGAAGGCAAAAGACTTTCTATACAACTTAATTATATTTATCCTAAAGCTTTTACATATCACAATTTAAGGCATAAGCTAAGCTCTAGATTAAAATCAATGTTCAAGACTAACTAGTAGGTGAAAGTACTAATTATTAAATTAACTTCTATGGGTGATCTCATGCATGCCCTACCTGCCGTCTCAGAAGCTAAAGAACAGATTGATGATATTAGCTTTGATTGGGTTGTTGATACAAACTTTGCATCTGTTCCTTCCTGGCATCCCTCTGTTGATGAAATCATAGAAACGGACCATAGAAATTGGAAAAAGCAGTTTTTTTCATACACTTCAAGGAAGTCTATAAAAAAAGTTATTAATAAAATAAATGAAAGTAACTATGACTTAGTAGTTGATATGCAGAATAATCTTAAGAGTGCATTTATTTCTTATGTCATTAAGCATGATGTTATTGGTATGGACGCAAAAAGTGTAAGAGAATTTCCAGCACACTTAGCTTATTCAAAGAAGGTCTTTGTAGATAAAAGTTTACATGCTATAGAAAGACAAAAAATACTTCTTGGTAAGTCTCTTAACTATGATTACAAAAGAAGTAAAGTAGATTATGGGGTGAATTATGATCTATTTGAAAAACCTAATATAAACCTTCCTCATAATTATTATGTTTTAGTGCAGAATGCCAGTTGGTTAACTAAACAGTGGTCAGTAGAGAATTGGCAAAATCTCATAAAGTATCTTGAAGAAAGAGATATTAATATGCTTTTACCTTCTGGTAGTTTGGAAGAATACAAGAGGGCAAAACAAATTAGTGCTATTTCTCACAAAGCTAAGGCATTAGATTTGATGCCTTTAAATGAAATAGCTTATGTTATAAAAAATGCTGATTTCTGTATTGCATCAGATACAGGTTTAGCTCATCTATCTGCTTTATCTGGAACTCCTTCAATTACTCTATATGGCCCAACAAAAACATCTTTGATTGGAACAAATGGAGTTAATCAAAGACATCTTATTGGTAAAAATGAAGATATAAATCAAATAAAAGTGTCAGATGTAATCAACTCTTTAGATTAAATTGTAAATATATTTATCTTCTTTTAAAAATTGTAAGACTTTCCGATATGTAGAAGATTTCATTTCGAGTATAGCTTCAATCTCTTTTATTCTGACTGACCAGTTCAATTAAAATATCAAATCAAGATACTGGTAATAAGAATGATTATTGATCTCCTTTACATTCTCAATTAAATATCTTGTTCATTATGTTGATAAAATATATCTAATTAAAGGAGTAAATATGGAAAGTAATAAACTTAATACAGCTAATGTTAATAATATTCTGAACGAAATTATGGAGTATGAATTAGCAGGGGTTGTTCGGTACACCCACTATTCACTTATGGTCGTAGGCCCTAATAGATTGCCAATTGTTGATTTCTTAAAGGAACAAGCTAACGAGTCACTGGTCCATGCACAACAAGCAGGAGAATTATTAACGGGTCTGGATGGTCATCCAAGTCAAAAAATTGCTAAGATTCTTGAAACAAACAACCACTCCATCAAAGATATACTAGAAGAAAGTTTAGATCATGAGATGCATGCTTTGGGTTTATACAAAAAACTACTCAATGAAGTTGAAGGGTCTTCTATTTATTTAGAGGAATATGCAAGAGGCTTGATAGGGCAAGAAGAACAACATCAGTTAGAGCTAAAAAAGATGCTTAAAGATTTTAGCTAATCATCTTTTCCTTTTTCCATATTAGTAAAAACCGAAATTAATTATCCCTTGCATTTTGCAAGAGGATCCTCTCCACACATCAAAGAAATCAAACTTTCAATGAAAGTTTTCATCCATTCTCCTTGCGGTACATTGTAGAAGAAAAAGAATGCTAATAGGACTAGGATCCAAACTGAAGGATAGACTTTGAGAAAGGAAATGAAGTTTCGCATTAAATTATAAAAGTGGCGGATAGTGAGGGATTCGAACCCCCGAAGGGTTTGACCCCTTGCCGGTTTTCAAGACCGGTGCATTCAACCAGACTCTGCCAACTATCCATTAATTTAATATATCAAGGCTCTCGCATTGTACTATTGGCTAAAATAAATAGAAACTATATACATTGTTTCAAAGCATAATAAAATAATAGGAGATGAATCGAGTCAAATTTACTTTATCAAAACTTATCTCTGCTACACATGAAATAACAAGCAGCAGTAGGATAAACTCTAATAGTCAAAGAATCTTAATGTACCACTCTGTTGTAAATCAAAATCATCTAAAAGATAAATTTACAATAGGAGAAGACTTATTTTATTCACAGATAAAAGTAGCAAAGGAAATTTTTGGTAAAGATATAGATAATCTTGAAAACACGCAAAAAACAGATAATTTTTCTTGTAAAAAACTTAACATAACTTTTGATGATGGCTATAAAGATAATCTCAAAATAGTTTTCCCAATTATGGAAAAATTACAATTACCATTTTCAATCTTTGTTGCCACAGACTATTTAAAAAAAGAATATACAAATTTTTTAAATGCTGAAGATCTGAAAGAACTATCCTCCTTTCCTGATGTATCTATTGGATCGCATGCAAAAAGCCATACGGACCTAACTCAATTAAATAAGAAGGAAATCGAGAATGAATTAAAAGATAGCAAATCTATTATTGAAGACATAATTGGAAAAGAAGTTAAAATGTTTTCATATCCACATGGGGGAGTAAATAAAGAGATTAGAGATCTAGTAGAAAATTCTGGTTATAAAATAGCTGCTAATAGTAGATTTGATACAAATAAACAGATTAAAGATTTGCATATGCTTAACAGAATTGAAATTTGGAACTCAGATTCAATCAAAATCTTTAAACAAAAACTTACAGGTCATTGGGATTGGATGAGATATAGACAGAAATCGATTGAATAAATGAACACTATAAGACATGTATCAACTTACTTGGAAAAATAAAGAATTATTTAATAAAGAGTCTATTCTTAATTTAAGCGATCAACCCTTCTCTACTAGGAAAGTTGAAAGAGTTCTACCATTAAACTGGGAAGAGCATTGCGTAGAATGTGCAATTCCATCTTGCTATGAATCCTGTTCGCTGTACTCTGCAAGAGATGACATGAAATGTGCTAGATTCGTGTACGGTATCTATCCTAATTCCTCGACAAATGGACTATTGAACTTTGGTGCAGATATTAGTTTTAAAAAATGGGCAAAGTTAGAATCATTTTGGCCGAAAAATCCAAGAATGATAACTCTTAAATCCTTGAGGAGTGAGGACGCAATTATTAGAAGCATAGAGAATCTAGCTAATACTACCTCCAATTTTATAAAAAAAATTGACTCCAAAAAAAATTTAAGCAGATTAGTTTCACGATTAATTGAACATTGGGTAAGGATAAGAATTAATAAAAAAGCTATTAAAGTGGCTCCACATGCTTTCTATTTACAATTCTATTATCCTGGTCAAACGGTCAGAAAACTACAGCTTGAATTATCCGGAGATGAGCCTTTTTATAGAAGTTCAATTGATGTAAATCCTGGATGGAATGAAAAAATTATTGATTATCTTGAACTCAAAAAAGATTTTAAAGGTCTTGGAAGAATTAGCTTATGGCCAGAAGACGATCAACCCATCAGATTGATTTTTAATTGGCTAGATCTGGTCACCTTCCAAAAAATTGATAATCAATTAGAAGAAACTTTACCAGGTAAAAAAATTAAATGTGTCTGTTGGGATTTAGATAATACCTTATGGAATGGAGTAATAGGTGATGATGGAACGGATGGTGTAATAGTTAATAATAAAATAATAGATTTAATTAATGAATTTGATAAAAAGGGAATCTTGCAAACCATAACAAGTAAAAATGAGTATGAAATTGCTTGGTCAAAGATTAAGCAGTTGGGTTTAGATAAATTCTTTTTATACCCAGCAATTAATTGGGGTCCAAAAAGTGAGAGCATTAAGCAAATAGCTAAAGAATTGAATATTGGAATTGATACTTTTGCTTTAATTGATGACTCTGAATGGGAAAGAGAAGAAGTTTCTTCTAACTGTCCGCAAGTGAGAGTTTATCATCCCGATAAAATTATTAATCTTAGTAGTGGGCCTGAATTCAATACTACTATCACCAAAGAAACAGAAAAAAGAAGAGAAATGTATGCTATTGAAGCAGGAAGAAAAAAGATATCAGCAAATTGGGGTAATGATTTGGAAGGTTTCCTGAAAAATTGTGAAATGATAATGGAAATTAGACATCCAGATGTAGTAGATCTGCAAAGATGTTTAGAACTGCTACAAAGAACAAACCAATTCAATTTATCCGGAAGAAACTTTAATAAAGACATATTGGATAGTTTGCTAGAAAAACCCAATATTGATTCCTTTTGTGTATCACTAAAAGATAGATTTGGGGATTATGGAATTGTTATGTTTGCCTTAATAGAAAATAATGGAAATTCTGCAAAATTAGTTGATTTTGTAATGTCATGTAGAGTGGCGCAAAAAATGGCGGATATCACCTTCTTACAATGGTGTCTTGATTACTTTAAGGCACAAGAAAAAAATAATTTCTACATAGAGCTCAAAGAAACCTATAAAAATAAACCTTTAAGAGATCTGCTAGATTCATTGTCTTTAGAGAAATTAAGTTCGATAAATAATGGCGATGTGATTTTTCAGACCTCAGTGGAGAATAAACTTATTAGCAATAATCTAATAAAGATAGAACAAAGCTTACCTACTTAACAATTTAATGATACCACCAAGTATATATCCAGGAGCTTTAGCTATATCTAACAAAACTCCCAATATGCCAACCTTTATCCACCAAAGAGGCAAAAGATCCTCTTTAGAAATGTCGTTTTTGATAGGAAAATATAGTCCTCTATATATAAGAGAAATTAATAATACTAATAATAAATAAAGCTTAGTTATATGTGGAACAAAATATATAGATGATTCTACAAATCCTGCAATAATATAATTCCACCTTAGCGCGCAAAAAAGAAGAACTATAAACAGAATAATCTTTAAAGAAAAAAGTAAAAAAGAATCCTTATTAGTAAAAAAATCTTTTTTAAAAACAGCTAAAAATAACGCGACTAAAAAAAGTATAGTTACATAAATGGTTGTTATGTTAGGAACATAAAGAGAACTATCTTGAAAGCCCACTAAAAAGTTCCATTTAGGGATAATTAAAGTAATCAAGATAAGAAAAAGTCCCAAGATAATATTTTTATTTGAATTTTGAATATTTACTTTTGAGCCATAAAGTTGATAAATAAAAAATCTTTTCAATGAATCAACAAGTTTAGTGGGAAGTTCTGAATAAGATAATGTAGCCCGATCTGGATTTTCACTCTTTAATTCTGATGCCTTTACCATCTGTCTCCAGGCCATATCATCTCCTGTTCTTACTTTTTCCTGAAACCCACCAATTAAATTAAAATTTGAACGGTTAATAAGGCTGCCTGGAGTAGTTTCTACAATTTTATTTCCATGAGTACATGCTTTTATGCATTTTTGAAATTCTGTAATTGCTAAATATTGGGTACTTCCAAACACAACATCGAGATCACGTTGAAGAAGTAAATTTATATTTTTTTCTAACCAATACTTTTCAGGTATAGTCTTTGAATCCAAAAAAGCAAGCCACTTGAATGTTGAGAATCTAACGCCAGCATTTCTTGCCTCACCGGGAAAGAGTTTCTTTACTCTTTTATAAATGATAGGAATATCATTGGAGTCTATATTACCTATCATATTTTCTATTGCGTTAGATTCACTGGAATCAACAACAATGATCTCTTTTGGAGGAAAGGATTGAGTTAAAGTTGCTTCAATAACTTTTTTGGTAACTTCAACAAAATTGTAAGTTGGTATTATTACTGAAATTTCTTTCATAAATCATTGTCAGTTGTACTGGCTACAGACTGGATGCCTTCCTTAAGACCAATAATTTTATTCTTATAGGTACTCTTCATTTTTGTAATATCTGGTTTCCTTCTAGTCATGTCACCATCTTTTAAAGGAGGGAGGAAAGAAATTTTTGATTTAGAATCAAGTGTTTCTTTAATTAGGTGTGCTAAATCAATAATACTAATCTCAATATCACTGCCAACATTGACTACTTCATTAATCAGTAATCCGGAATTCAGAATGTTAATAGTAAAATTAATATTATCGTCAACGTGCAAAAAGGATCTTGTTTGCTTTCCATCTCCATAGATAGTGATGTCTTTATCCAGTAAAGCGAGGTCAATAAACTTACTTATAACAAAATCATTCTTTTGCTTTGGACCATAAGTATTAAAGAATCTCATAATAGTGTAATTTAAGTTATATTCCTGATGAAATGTTCTAATAAATGATTCGCCAACGCTTTTCACTATTGCATAAGGTAACTTTGAATTTAAAGGGGTTGTAATCTCATTCTGAGGAATTTCTACAGGTTCGCCATAAACCTCAGAAGATGAAGAATAAAAGAATCTATCAACTTCATGCTTTATTGCTAAATTAAGTATATTCTTAATTCCATCTATATCGTCTAAGACTTTCATAGGATTTAACTGAGTCCTTTCTACTCCAACAAGTGCGGCATAATGAAAGATATAGTCATAAGTACGTCCTTGAGAAACTTTCTCTATATGATCGATATTATTTACATCACCTTCAATGAATTCCCAATTATTATTTTTTTGGTTGGGTAAATTATCCAGACTACCAGTGCTTAAGTTATCGAATATAGTTACAAAATAATCAGGCTCTAAGATCAGTGCCTTTGCAAGTGAAGAGCCAATATTACCTGCACCGCCTGTAATTAAAATATTTTTCAAGTGCTTAATTTTGATTTAAATCCTCGGCATTTGCCAAAGATTTTAATGGTTTTAGTTTCGAGTATGAGATAGTTATAAGCGTGAGCATTAAAGTTAAGCATAAAACCGTTATACCGAGTATCAAATTTATAAAATTACTAAACGTTCCTACTTCCATGCCAAAGTATATCAAAAGTGTAAGAAGTAACTCAATTGCAAGGATAATCAAGATCGGTAAGTTCCTGTTTATTGATTGAAATAGCTCTTTCCAGTACTGCATAAAGAATTGTATGAAAGCTATTATTGAGATTGATAATAAAGTTATATTTCCAATCAAATCATTACTTTTAGTTAAGAAATTAAAAATATTGTCTCCTTTTAGAAATAAACATAGAGCCAAAATTAAAAACACAAAAACTAATAAATAACTGAAATTGAACATTTCTTTAAATTTCTCTTTATAGAACTCTTTTCGTCCAATGGATAAAAGCACTAGTGGCATAATTACCGCTCCACAAAAGGCTATTGGTAGGGATGAGATTCTATAAGCATTTATCCAAACTCCAGCATCTGAGCTTCCATATCTTATCGATATTATTAACAACCAAAACACAGTTATAGAATTTGCTATCAATGCAGAAATAGACGGAATTATCATTCTTCTAGAGCTCTTTAAGGCTTCGAGGTGATTTGAAGAAAAATTCCATATCTCTCTGAAATTAAGGCTTATACTAAGCAAGATAAAAATAACAGAAATAAGGAAAGCGAAGAACCATGAAAAAGAAGGAGAAAATTCAAGTAAAACAAATACGATCAAGAGCAGGTGTGGTAGAGACCTGAGAGTAATAAAAAATAAGAATTTTTCTTTCTTTAAAAAAACATTTATATGTAACTCATATAAGGCGACGAGGATTGCTGTATAAATTAAAAGAACATTGAAGCTTCCTGTCCACTCAATCAAAGAAGTTAAATAATAAAATATCAATGAAATTGTACCCAGAAATATTACTGAATATATTCCATTGGAGAGTGAATTCGATAAATATTCTTCATTTTTTACTAACATTTCCACATCCCATCTATTAGAAAAAATCATAGAAATGAAGGTAGAAATGCCTGTAAAGATGGCTAAATCGCCAGCGTACTCAAAACCTTCTAATCTTGTAATTATTAAATTTATTACAAAGATTAGAAAGAATGGGAGTCCAAAAATTGTCTTTTTATAATCTAAGATATTCAAATTCATAACTTTTGACTAAAAATAAACCGCTTACTTAAATTTTCCTAGAATAGTAGTGATTCGATTTATCCTTATATAGTCCATATAAAGGACAAAACAACATGATAATCCAAAAAATTGGAGAATCATAAGCATCCCATACTATGCTTTCAATAAAAAAAACCATCACTAAAGATAGAAAATATTTATCAATAGGACTAGCAGTTAAATAGAGTTCATAAACTACTTTAAGTATTTTAAAAAATATTAGAATACTAAAAATAATTCCACCGAATAAGTATGAAGAAAGTAGCATTGAATGAGGTTCTAATCCCTCAGATAATGATTGAAAACCTGAAACGCTAACTTCAGAGAGATTATTACTCGAAATATAAACTATGAATATCTCTTTAAGCCATAAAAATAAAGTTGAATAGATGTTTATATCAGAGATACTAAGCTTAATATCTCTAAAATAATATTCAGAATTTATTTCAGCTCCAGAAGTAGCAAAAGTGAAATGACAGAGCATACAATAAGATAGAAGTAAGGCAGCTAAGAGATGTTTTCTAAAAAAAATAAATACCCTATTTTGAATACTCATAACAATGATAATAGCAATATATAAGAAAGCCGCCTTAGCTTGAGTAAGAAATAATCCAACAAAAAAAATAAATCTTAAAAAGGTAGTGGCAGAGTTATGAGGCAAAACAAGATGTGTTATTCCCAAGCCAGACATAATTATATATGCAGCATAATTGTAGCTAAATTGAAACCCAGAGAAATGGTACTTTATTGATATAGGGTTTGGGTAATTCGTTACTTTATTATTATGAAAAATCTTAGATTCAAATAGAAAATTCTCTAAAACTCCTATAAATATTCCTATTACCGTAATAATAGACACGAATAATACAGAGAAGAGTAGATATCCGTAGTGTTTATTAAATTCTTGACTAGACACAATAGAGCTAATAAAAATAAATAGACAAAGAAAAGATAAAGCATAAATATTCACACTTCCTTGCAGAATAAAAAAGATCATCAAAGAAATAACTATAAGGAAATCTATAGATTTCACATTTGCACGAATTAAGTACGAGGTATAATTTTTGAAATTCTTATAATTTATTATGCAAAGTAAACCAATAGATAGGTAAATCAAGTAAAC
>CESD01021654.1_pt1 | contig 11058 bp, 10 predicted proteins | sample 531191 | NCBI WGS metagenome assembly CESD01 (sample SAMEA2622021, study PRJEB7988) | marine metagenome | biome: marine biome (ENVO:00000447); feature: deep chlorophyll maximum layer (ENVO:xxxxxxxx); material: "saline water (ENVO:00002010), including plankton (ENVO:xxxxxxxx)" | depth 188 m
TCAAAACCAACAACTGCAGCTTCAGCAACCTTATCATGAAGAACTAGAGCGCTTTCTATTTCTGCTGTGCCCAATCTATGTCCTGAAACATTTAGAACATCATCAACTCGACCAGTAATCCAATAATATCCATCATCATCTCTTCGAGCCCCATCCCCTGTAAAATATATATCTTTATAAGTTTCAAAATAGGTTGATATCATTCTTTCATGATCTCCATAAACACTTCTAATTTGGCTAGGCCAAGATTTCTCTATTACTAAATTTCCAGAGTTGGCATTCTCTAATTGTTTACCTTTTTCATCATATAATGCTGGTTTAACTCCAAAAAAGGGTAACGTTGCTGATCCTGGTTTCATTGGAGTAATACCTGCAATAGGAGAAATTAATACTGATCCTGTTTCTGTTTGCCACCATGTATCAATTACATCACATGAACTATTACCTACAATCTTGTAATACCACTCCCAGGCTTCAGGATTTATTGGCTCACCAACAGTCCCTAAAACTCTTAAACTAGTTCTTTTAGTTTTAAGAACTGGATCATTACCTTGAGACATTAGAGCTCTGATTGCTGTTGGAGCTGTGTAAAATATATTCACCTCATATTTATCACATATTTCCCAACATCTTGATGAGGAGGGGTATGTTGGAACTCCTTCAAACATTATTGTTGTTGTTCCATTTGATAGAGGCCCATATAAAATATATGTATGGCCTGTAATCCAGCCAACATCCGCAGTACACCAATATATATCTGATGTTTTCACCCCAAAAAGATATTTAAAGCTTATATGAGCGCCAAGCAGATATCCCGCAGTAGTATGAAGAACTCCTTTTGGTTTACCCGTTGATCCTGAGGTATATAGAATAAAGAGCGGGTCTTCAGATTTCATTGGTTCTGGATCACACTCCGAACTTACATCTTTAATAAGATCTTCATACCATAGGTCTCTTTCATCATTCCAAGTTATATCTCCTCCCGTTCTTTTTATAACTAAAGTAGTTTTAACATTAGGACAATTTATTAAAGCTTTATCCACATTAGATTTAAGAGGAATGCTCTTGCCGCCTCTTACTCCCTCATCAGCAGTTATTACTATTTCACAATTAGCATCTAGTATTCTATCTTTTAATGATTCAGGCGAGAATCCACCAAAAACTACAGAATGTATTGCTCCTATTCTAGTACAGGCCAACATTGCAAAAGCTGCTTCAGGAATCATAGGCATGTATATACAAACCCTCGATCCCTTTTTTACTTGCAGATTTTTTAAAACATTGGCGAATTTACAAACTTGTTCATATAATTCTATATATGTGAATTTCTTTGAATCATTTGGATCATCGCCTTCCCAAATCAAAGCAACTTTATTTGAATTCTCTTTGAGATGACGATCAATACAATTGAAACTAACATTAGTTTTTCCATCTTCAAACCACTTGGTATTTGAAAAATCTTTATTGTGTACTTTTTTAAATTTATTTATCCATGAAATATTTTCTTTAGCTAATTTTTTAAAAAATAATTCTGGATTGGTTATAGATTCATTATATAGTTTATAGTATTCATCAAGATTCTTGATATGTGGATTAGAGGATTTTGGACTATAAATCTTATCTTCAGACATTATTTGAGCATTAGATAAAAGAGGGTTGAGGATTTATATAATTCATTCCTTTTGGGTTTGACATAATTGTTGTAATAAGTGTTTCATAATCATGTTCGTTTTTTTCAAGATTGATATCTGCAGCATTTACAATTAAAAGTGGAGCTGATTTGTAGTCTAAGAAAAATCTTGAATATGCATCATTTAGTTTTTCTAAATAATCTAAAGTTAAATATTGTTCATTAATATTACCTCTTTTAGTTATTCTTTCTTTAAGGATTTCTATTGGAGCCTGAAGATAAATAACTAAATCAGGAGTTGGCGCATCTAAAGTGATATGTTCATAAACTTTTTCATATAAGTTCATTTCTTCATTTGATAATGTAACTTCTGCAAATAACCTATCTTTTTCAATTAAAAAGTCTGCAACACGAACTTTTTCAAATAAGCTTCTTTGTTTTAAATCTTCTATTTGTTGCATTCTTTGAAATAGAAAAAACAATTGTGTTGCAAGAGCCGATTGACTTGGATTTCTATAGAAATTCTTAAGAAAAGGATTTTCGGTAGGCTGCTCTAAGAAGGGATTGTAATTAAAAGTACTTGCAATTTTATTAGCAAGTGTTGTTTTTCCAACACCAATTGGACCTTCAATAGCAATATATTTAGGTAAGGGCACTTCTTCGAATGCTGGATTCATTTCACTCCTAATTTATTATTAATAGATTATCTTAACTCAGCAGAGAAGCCAAATTTTTTGGAAGATTCTTCATTATCATCCTCTCTAAGATTTTTGATTAATGATTGCTTAATAGAGTCATCATCTTTTTGAAAATCAGTCCACCATTTGCCAATATTTTTTTTGTCATTAGCTGCTTTTTCTCTAAGTAATAAAAAATCATAAGCTGCTCTAAAACGGGGATGTTTTATTATTTTATATGGCTGTTTACCAATTCTGCTGTGGAGCTTAAGTTGAAGAATCCAGATGTCTTTAATATAGGTATGAAACTTCCTGGGTATTGCAGTAATTTTTTGTTGCTTTTTTAGTACCTGATCCATTGACCTAAAAAATTTTCTTAGATTTATCTCATCTTTTTTAATGGATTTTTCAATTATTTCTGGCCAAAGTAGGGCTGCAATTAAAAATCCTGGAGTTACTGATTTATTTTGTTCTTTACGTTTATCAGTATTTCTCAGTGCTTCAATAATCAATTTATTTGAGAACTCATTCTTTACTGGATTGGTTAAAATAAGATACTTACTTAGGTCAAATGATACTAGCTTATTAAAATTTTTTTCAGCCATTCCATTTAGGAATATCTTACAAAACTCATCAAAAAGTCTTGCATTAGATATATTCGAGAGTAAATGACCTTTTTCATATATCGCTTCTTTAATATTCTTATGTATTTTAAAAGATAATTTATTACTAAATCTTATCGCTCTTAGGCTTCTAACTGGATCTTCTTCAAATCTCTTTTTTGGATCCCCAATAGAAATAATAATTTTTTCATGAATATGTTTTATTCCATTATTATGATCTTCAATTTTTTGTGTAATTGGACAATAGTAAAGAGCATTTATTGTAAAATCTCTTCTAAATGCATCTTGTTCGAGACTTCCCCAAATATTATCTCTAAGGATTTTTCCTGAGTGATCTGTTATAAGATCACCATCATTTTTTATATCTTCACCAGATCTAAAGGTAGCTACCTCAATTAATTCTGACCTACTATATATATGAACTAATTTAAATCTTTTGCCAATTATTCTTGAAGATTTAAAAATTTTTTTTATTTCATTTGGAGTAGCATTGGTGGCAATGTCAAAATCTTTTGGTTTTATCTTACAAAGTAAATCACGAACACATCCACCTACAAGATATGCCTCAAAATTATTTTTATGAAGATCTTCTATAATCGAGATCGCAAATTTATTTATTTTTTTATTATTTATCAAAATTAATTTTTGATAAGAGTTTAGAAATCATCCGTTTAGTTGTTTCTCTTTTATCTCATCCAAAGTTTTACAATCTATACAATGAGTTGCTGTAGGCCTAGCCTCTAATCTTTTGATACCAATCTCGTCTCCACATGCCTCACACCATCCATATTCATCTTGTTTTATTTGCTCAAGAGAGACTCCAATTTTGTTTATAAGTTTTCTTTCTCTGTCCCTAGTTCTAAGTTCAAATGCGAACTCTTCTTCTTGTGAAGCTCTATCTATCGGATCTGCATATGTTTCTCCTTTCGTTTTTAAATGATCAAAAGTTTTTTTCATTTCATCTAACAGATGATCTTTCCATAATAATAAAACTGCAATAAAGTGCCTCTTCATTGCCGCACTCATATATTTTTCATTCTTTTTTGGCTTATAAGGAGCGATTCTTGATTTATTATTTGCTACTTTTTTAACTACTTGTTTTTTTATAGTTTTATTATTTATTTTTTTTGGCTGTTTTTTTTTGACAGTTTTTTTGATTGTTTTAGTAATTTTTTTAGGTGCCATTTCAATTTAGAATATTTTTAAGGTGGTGAAAATATCAGATACTAATGAAATATGCTAGCTTTTTTTTAATTTATTTAAAACTTCTGCATATCCTTCTTGTGTCAATCTAGGGCCAAAAGTTTCAACAATTTTTGATGAAGCAAAATTACTAAATTCTGCACACGTTGTTAAATCAGAGTTTTGCAAGAAGGCATGCATAAATGAACCTGCATACATGTCACCCGCACCATTAGTGTCCACTGGTGTTATTTGAACTGCTGGAGAAGATATTATTTCTCCATTTTTTATTACAATACTTCCTTCTGAGCCAGTTGTGATTGCAATCATATATGGTTGCGTTTGATAAACCTTTATCGCATCTTCTAAATTTTCAGTTCCTGCAAATGCTATAGCTTCATCATCATTACAAAATATCATATCAACTCCAAAAGACTCGATTTGTTTAAACTTATCTTTAAATCCATGAACAATACCCGAATCGGACAAAGATAGTGCTTTTAAAGTATTTTGATCTTTTAGGTTTTCAAGTACAGATAAAACGGCATTAAAATTATCATCACTTGTTACCATATAGCCCTCAATATAAAAAATTTTAGAATTTCCTATTACTTCATAATCAATATCTTTAGGTCCTAAATAGGCACTTATTCCTAACATACTGCTCATAGTTCTTTTGGCATCTGGAGTAACAAATATTAAACATTTACCAGTTGGTAAATCAGAATTTTCTTTGCTAAACCCTATATGTTCGACACCGGCTACTTGTAAACTATCTAGATATTTTTTTCCATCTTCATCATTAGCAACTCTGCAGACATGATGACATTTTGAACCATAATTTGATGCAGCCACCAAAGAGTTAGTAGCAGATCCACCACAATCAGAAACTGATTCAGCACCCATTTCTTTAAGCTTATTTATTATAGGTAAATGATCTTCAGCAGAAGCCAAGGTCATGGAATCAGGTTCAAGCCCAATTTCTATCAAAAAATCATGATCAACCATATATTGTGTATCAACCAATGCATTGCCAAGTGCGCTAATATCATATTTCATCCTATATCCCTTCCTTTAATATTTTTTTAATAACTGTAATTGTATTATTAATATCTTTATCAGTGTGTTTTGTTGAAATAAAACCAGCTTCAAATTTTGATGGAGCAAAATAAATACCATTTTTAATACATTGATTAATAAATGACTCAAATTGTTTATCATTTGTGCTTATTGAGTCATTTAAATCATTAGGTAATTCTTTTGAAAAAAAGAATCCAAACATACCTCCAATTTGATTTGTAGACAAATTAATATTTTTTTCTAAAAAAAGACCCCTCATTTCTTCTAACAAAAACTTAGATCTAGATTCAAGATTTTTATATGGATTATCTTTTATCAAAAGTTTTATTAGTGTTGATCCAGCACTCATAGCAAGAGGATTACCAGATAAAGTTCCTGCTTGATAAACAGGCCCGTTTGGAGCCAAGTAATCCATAACATCTTTTCTTCCTCCAAATGCTCCTACAGGTAAACCACCTCCAATAATTTTTCCCAAAGTTGTTAAATCAGGTTTTATTCCATATATTTCTTGTGCTCCACCTAGTGATACCCTGAATCCAGTCATTACTTCATCAAAAATTAGTAACGATTTATTTTTAGCTGTCTCTTTTCTAATTAATTCTAAAAAAGAGGCTTCTCCTGGTATGAAACCCATATTTCCTGCAATAGGCTCAATAATAACTGCAGCTAAGTCATTCTTAACCTTTTTAAATATCTCTATAAAGTCTTTTGAATTATTGAATTCACAACTTATTGTTTCTTCTGCGAGTTGAGGAAGAACTCCTGCAGAATCTCGCAATCCAAAGGTTGATACTCCAGACCCAGCTTTTATCAATAAAGAGTCAGCATGTCCATGATAGCAACCATCAAATTTAATAATCTTATTTTTATTAGTAAAGCCCCTTGCGAGTCTAATAGCGCTCATAGTTGCTTCTGTACCAGAGTTAACCATTCTTATTTTTTCTATAGATGGCATGCATTTTTTTATCAGTTTAGCAGTTTCCGACTCTATGCTTGTTGGGGCGCCATAACTAGTTCCTAATTTAACTTGTTTGGATATAGCTTTGATAATTTTTGGATGAGAATGACCCATTATCATTGGACCCCAAGACCCAATGTAATCTATATACTCATTGTTATCTTCATCAAATAATTTTGAACCCTTTGCTTTTTTAAAAAATATAGGATCTCCATTAATATTTTTAAAAGCTCTTACTGGAGAATTTACACCTCCAGGAATATGTAATTTAGCTTCTTTAAATAATTTAATAGATTTATTTATTTTATTCATGATTTTAAACTTTCTGCAAAAGTTTTAACCTTTTCCCAATCAGTAAATTCATAAGTTTCTGATGTGTCTATAGGCCCTTTGGTAGTCCACATTATGAATTTTATCGCATACTTATCAAAAAAATTATATTTCGGATATTCTATTTTACCAGCAAAAACAGCAACCTTTTTTGGAAGCCAATCAATATTTTTTAAAAATTTAATTAAATATGGATTGGTTTCAGGAGTATCTTTATTAGATTTTCTAGCTACAGCATTAACAGAAAAGAATGCATTATCTTTTGTATCTAATCGATCTTTATTTTTACTTATAAATTTATATAATTCTTTTCTATATTTTCCATACCTAATACTCGCTCCTATAATTATTGTCTTATACTCATTTAAATTTATAAAGTCATCTGAGATAGGAAAAACATCTACGATATCTTTGTTTATATGCTCACTAATTTTTTTACAAATAGATTTAGTATGTCCATCAATAGAGGAGTAGAGAATTAAATATTTTTGCATTAGTTTTTATATTTGTAATATAAGCCGAATAACTTGAAAAAAAAGTATTTAGGCTTAACTATATTTTATACTGGTATTTCAAATTATAATGTTTTGATATGAAAAAGTATTTTTTAATTGCAATTTCAATTACCTTTACTCAGCTAAATGCTGAAGTAAAAATTGAAGATTGTGCGTCTATCGAATCTGACTTAAAAAGATTAGCTTGTTATGACTATCTTATAACCGGATCTTCTAAAGAATATGAAGAACTTTCATTACGAAGCGATAGCAATGAAGATGTTGTTTTAAATAATAAACGGTCTGATAGAGATTCTAGTTTTGGCTTATCTGATAGACAAAAAAAACAAGCACAAAGCTTTTCTTCAAAACAATCGTTGTCCTCATCGATTCTAGAAGTTACTCAAACATTTGGAGGTAAGTCCCGTTTCAGATTATCCAATAATCAATTGTGGGAAAGTCAGTCAAATGTTAAAGCGCAATTAGGAACTTTTAAAGTACAATCTGAAATTAGTATTGAAGAATCAAGATTGGGCGGATTTTGGATGATAAGCAAATCTTCGAATGTAAAAATTAAAGTAAAAAGGATTGCTTAAATAAAGATGTCTATAACTACCTCAATAGCTGTAACTGATAGCGCATGTGCAAGAATAAAGAATGCTATGGATTCAAATAACGAACTTGGTTCAAAATTTAGAATATATGTAACAGGAGGAGGTTGCTCGGGTTTTCAATATGGCTTTAAATTTGATTCAGAAGTAGCGTTTGATGATGATGTTATTGAATTTGAAAATTTTTCTATTCTTCTTGATTCAATGTCATATCCATATTTATTTGGCTCAACTTTAGATTTTATAGAAGATTTATCAGGATCAAAGTTTGTTATAGAAAACCCTAATGCCCAAACAACATGTGGCTGCGGGGAATCATTTACTGTCTAGGTTTAAAGACTTCACCCCTTTCCATATATGCTAGATAAGCAAAAGCTGCAGCTTCAACATATTTAGACGGTATTTCATTATCGGTAGTTCTAGGATCTATCTTTATTCTTTCTTTTATTAGATTCATTAGAAATAAATTTTTTACTCCTCCACCATGAAATATGACATCCTCTGGTTGACCACAAAAATTATAAAAATCTTCTATTTTTTGAGCTGTAAAGTTTGTGAGAGTTTTTAAAACATCATCAGGTGGCATTTTTAATAAATTATCATCGATTAACCTATAGTAATCATTTTTATCATCCGCTCTTGGGTAACCCATATGAGAGCATTCTTGTATTAATTTTTCATACAAGCCTGTAGAAAATTCTCCTCTTTTTGCAAAATTTCCATCTTTATCAAATGGTAAATCATAATTTTCTGCTGAAATATAGTCCATCAGGCAATTACCAGGCCCAACATCAGATGCTAATGAAATTTTTTTGCCATCAAGATATGTTCCGTTAGCAATTCCTCCGATATTAAAGATGATTTTTCTTTTATTCTTTTCTGCATAAAGATATTTATGAAATATTGGAATTAATGGAGCACCCATACCACCATTTTTAATATCAAAATTTCTAAAATCAGAAATTACTTTTATTCTAGAGTTATTGGCTATGAATTGAGGATTACCTATTTGGTAACTTTTTTTATTTGTATGAAAGATGGTTTGTCCAGAAAAACCAATATAAGCAATATCTTCAGAAGATAAATTATTCTTTTCAAGAAAACTATTTATCAGTTCTAGTGTCAAAATATTTAGATCATTTTCAAGCTTCATAAGCTTTTCTGATTGATCAACTGTTTTTATACCTTCGGCTATGCATTCCTCATAATCTTTTTTATATGAGCCACCTTTAATAACATCAGAGTCTATTAACTTAAAACCTTTTTGAAATGAAACTATACAACCATCGATACCATCAGCACTTGTTCCAGTCATAATCCCAATAAAGTATTTATTCATCTTGTTTAGAATTATATTTATTAATTTCAAGAAGATTTAAACTTAGCAGATTTTTAAATTCATTGAGTTGATTTTTATTTATTGGTTTTGCAGAAGGAAGTTTTACTTTTACAGGGTCTGTTCTTTTTTTGCCTTGCCAGAACTCAAAATGAAGGTGAGTGCCAGTAGCTCTTCCTGAGTCACCCACATATGCAATTATTTCTCCTTGTTTAACCTTATTACCGACTTTTGATCTTGAATTAAATCTTTCTAAATGTGCGTATAAAGTTTTGATATTACCTCCATGTTTTATCTCAACAGTTCTACCATAACCACTTTTTTCACCAACGAAAGAAATAATTCCATCTCCAGAAGCTTGAACAGGAGTATTTCTTCTTGCAGCATAATCAACCCCATTATGAGCTTTTATCTTATGCAAGATAGGATGCATTCTATTTGGATTAAAGTGCGAACTTATATATGCAAAATCTAATGGAGCTCTTAAAAAAGCTTTTCTTACATTATTTCCAGTTTCATCAAAATATTGCTTTCCTTGCATATCATCAAAAAATCTTTGCGCTATAAAGCTTTCTCCATTATTAACAAATTCTGCAAAGATTATGTCACCACTAGTTATCTGTTCTCCATCAGAATAATCTGTCTCAAAAATAACTGAAAACCTATCTCCTTTTCTTACATCAAATATGAAATCTACATCCCAACCAAAAATATATGCAAAATCCATAATAATACTCTCCGGGATCCCTATTTTTAATGCATCTTGATAAAAAGAACTAGATATTGTCCCTATTTTAAAAGATTTAATACTTTGTATTATTTTCTCTTGTTTTTTTATTGAAATATCATCAGATAAGTCAATCAATATAGAATTAGTTTTATCTTTAATAATTTCAATACTCATAATATTTTCATTTACATAGTTAAATTCCATCTTATCGCCTGGCTTTATGCTAGATAAAAGATTATTTTTATCAAAATTAAAAATTCTATAAGCTGTGTTTAAGGGAATTTCTTTTTCTTCGAATATTACAGATAAACTATCGCCTTTTTTGACTTCATGGAAGAGAGCATTTTCTACCATAGGTAATGAGTTGTTAAAATTTTTTTTGATAGAAATCTCTTCTATGGGCGCTGGCTTATTTGAAACAGAGTCCACATACATTAACAAAATTAAAATAATTGATATAAAAAATAAACTTAGAACTATTCTAATTGGCGGTTTTTTAAATCCGATCATATATCTTCTTGAATATTTAAAAGTTCAGTATTGCCTCCAAATGCAACTGAGTTTTTAGAAACCACCTTTTCATTTAGAAATTGTAAAAGATAATTTGGTCCACCTGCCTTAAATCCACTTCCTGATAAACCAATACCTCCAAACGGTTGAGATCCTACTACAGCTCCCACCATGTCTCTATTAATATAAATATTGCCTACTTTAAATTTGCTTGCAAAATAGTCAGCACGAGACTCAATTCTAGTATGCACTCCTAATGTTAACCCATAACCGCTCAAGTTTATTTGTTCTATTAGTTCTTCAGTCTTGTTAGAAGAAAATTTTAGAATATGTAATATTGGACCAAACTGCTCCTCTTGAACATCTGATATTTTATCAATGGTAATTAATGTGGGGGAGAAATATGGGTTTTCTAAGCTGTCATGCGACTGAAATATATTCATACCTTTTTCACGACATTTCGATATATATTTGTTTAATTTATTTAAAGCTTCTATATTAATAATAGGACCAATATCAGTATCGAACTCATTTGAGTTACCTATTTTTTGAGCAATCATACTTCCTTGCACCATTTCAATTAAATCATCATATATTTCTTCTTGAATGCATAAGATTCTTAAGGCAGAACATCTTTGACCTGCGCTATCAAAAGCTGACCTAATTACATCATCAGTAACTTGCTCAAGTAGAGCACTAGAATCTACAATCATTGTATTAATCCCTCCAGTTTCAGCTATCAAAGGTATTATTTCAGAGTGATTTTCTATTAAATTAGATTGTATTTTTTTTGCAGTTGGAAGCGATCCAGTAAACACCACTCCTTGTAAAGAGTTGGTTTTAGTTAAATCATCTCCATAAGAACCATCTCCCAGGACCAGTTCTAATGCATCCTTT
>CESD01099451.1_pt1 | contig 11057 bp, 13 predicted proteins | sample 531191 | NCBI WGS metagenome assembly CESD01 (sample SAMEA2622021, study PRJEB7988) | marine metagenome | biome: marine biome (ENVO:00000447); feature: deep chlorophyll maximum layer (ENVO:xxxxxxxx); material: "saline water (ENVO:00002010), including plankton (ENVO:xxxxxxxx)" | depth 188 m
GTGAAGCTTGTGAAGGAGATGGTGTTATTACTTATGAAATGCACTTTTTACCAGATGTGTACATTACTTGTGATGAATGCAAAGGTAGCAGATATAATCGAGAAACTTTAGAAATAAAATTTAAAGAAAAAAATATTTCAGATGTTTTAAATATGACTGTAGACGAAGGATGTGATTTCTTTGAAAATATTAATACAATTAGAGGCAAACTCTTAACTCTAAAAAAAGTAGGATTAGGTTATATAAAAATTGGACAACAAGCCACTACCCTATCAGGAGGTGAAGCCCAAAGAATTAAACTTGCAAAAGAGCTTTCTAAAAGATCTACTGGAAGAACTGTTTATATACTTGATGAACCTACCACAGGATTACACCAACATGATATAAAAAAACTATTAGAAATTCTTCATACATTTGTTGCAACTGGTAACACCGTTATTGTGATTGAGCACAATCTTGATGTAATTAAAACTGCGGATCACATAATTGATATTGGTCCAGATGGAGGTATCAAAGGTGGAAAAATTATCGCAGAAGGAAAACCTGAAAATATAGTTAAAGTAAATGAAAGCTATACTGGAAAATTTTTAGCCCCATTGTTAATTTCTAAATACAAAAAAATTGCCTAATTTAGTAATTCATTGTATAAAATAGGCATGTCAGCGATATTACAATCATTATCTAAAACAATTCATTTTTCGCTTGGTTTGGCGTTGCTATTGTTTTTAGGTCTCTACTTTTTAAATGGTGGATTTGATATTGATTTACTTTTCTGGAGCTGGGTTTTCCGATATATACATGTTGTAGTAGGTATAATGTGGATAGGACTTTTATGGTATTTTAATTTTGTCCAAATTCCTAATATGGCTAAAATTCCTGACGAACAAAAACCAGCTATTGGAAAGGTAATTGCACCATCTGCTTTATTTTGGTTTAGATGGGCAGCGTTATTTACAATAGTATCGGGTTTAATCTTAGCTTACATTAACGGCTATGTTCATGATGCAATGACTTTAGGAATTACATCCGGAGGCGGTAAAAGTACTGCGATAGGTATTGGTATGTGGTTAGGACTAATAATGGCTTTTAATGTTTGGTTTGTGATATGGCCAAATCAAAAAAGGGCTTTGGGTATTATTGAAACAGATCCAGATACAAAAGCAAAATCTGCGAAAACCGCTATGTTATTTTCTAGAACAAATACACTGCTATCTCTACCAATGCTATTATCAATGGTAGCTGCTCAAAATTTATATTAATTTTTTTCTTCTTCTTTTTTTACGACTGTGTAATGATTAACATTTAAATTTACCAATATGGGATTGGCAATAAAGATTGATGAATACGTTCCTATAATTACCCCCAATATCATAGCAAAAGAAAAACCTCTTAAAATTTCACCTCCAATAAAAAAAATTGAAAATAATGCTAACAAGGTTGTTACCGAGGTTAATATTGTCCTAGATAATGTTTCGTTTATAGATTGATTTGACAAATCGAATATGTTCACGTCAGCATATTTTTTTAAATTATCACGAACTCTGTCAAATATCACAACAGTATCATTCATTGAGTAACCCACAATAGTCAGAACGGCTGCCACTATAGACAAATTAATTTCCAAAGATAAAAAAGAAAATATTCCTAGCGTAATTATAATATCATGAAATAAAGCAAGTATAGCACCTAAGCTAAATTGCCATTCAAATCTTATCCAAATATAAAAAAGCATTGCTGCTAATGATAAAGTAATAGCAATAATACCGGATTTTAAAAGTTCTGAGCTTACTTTTGGACCAACATTTTCAACTCTTCTAAAATTAATATCGGGAAAGGAATTAGATACTTGATTTTTTAAATTATTAATAAATTCAGGATTATTTAAATTCTGTTTTTGAAACTTAATAATATAATCTTTGTCGTTACCAAAATTTTTTACAGTTAAATTTGATAAATTTGATTCATTAAACACATCACGTACTTTAGAAACAGAATGTTCAGATGTTTCTAGTCTAATTTCTATTAGGGTTCCACCTTTAAAATCAACACCGAAATTTAAACCTTTAAAAAAAAGGAAAATCAACGATATAATAATTAAGGTAATAGAAAAAAAACCAAAATGCTTATAATATCTATTAAACTGAATTGTTCTCATTTCAAATTAAACTAACTTTTTCTTTATTTTTTTTAACATAAATTGAACTTAATAATCTTGCTATAAAATATACAGAAAACAAAGTAGTTATGATTCCTACACCTAACGTGACAGAAAAACCTTTAACTGGACCAGAACCCATAAAAAATAATATTACTGCAGCAATTAAAGTTGTAATGTTTGCGTCTAGTATAGCAGTTCTAGATTTTACATAACCACTGTCAAAAGCAATTATTTGATTATTTTCTTTTTTAATTTCTTCTTTAATTCTCTCAAAAATCAAAACATTTGCATCTACTGCCATGCCGACGGTTAAAATTATTCCCGCTATTCCTGGTAAAGTTAAAGTAGCTCCAAATAATGTGAGCACACCAATTAAAAGAATTAAATTTGTTATTAATGCAAAATTAGCAATTAAACCAAAAATTCTGTACTTATAAATCATGAATAACACAACAAAACTAAATCCAACAATTAAAGACATAAATCCAGCTTTAATTGAGTCTTTACCTAAATCAGGCCCAACTGTTCTCTCTTCAATAATATTCATTGGAGCAGGTAGAGCACCTGATCTCAATAAAAGTGCTAGGTCTGTTGCACTTTGAAAATTAAAATTGCCACTTATTTGTCCAGATCCTCCCACGATTGGCTCTCTTATTGAAGGTGCACTTATAATCTTTCCATCTAAAATAATTGCTAGTTGCTTGCCAACATTTTCGGTTGTAGCCCTACCAAATTTTTTTGCACCGACTCTATCTAATGTAAAAGAAACAATTGTTTCATTGCTTTGTGTATCCATTCTAGGTTTCGCATCAATTAAATTATCACCGTTTAGAATAATTCTTTTACTTACAGTGGCTTGATCAACACCATTATCAAAATTTAAAACTTCTGTGCCAAAAGCATCATTTTCATTTGATGAGACAAATTGAAAAGTTAAGTTTGCAGTTTTTCCCAAAAGAGATTTAATTCTAGCGGGATCGTCGAGACCTGGTAGTTCCACTAAAATTCGATTATTACCTCTTTTTAATATATTTGGTTCGTTTGTACCTGTTTCGTCGACTCTTCTTCTTACTATTTCAACTGCTTGATCTAAAGATGATGTATTTAACAATACAATTCCATAATCAGAAAGATAAAATGTAAAAGAATTATCTACATTTTCAAAAATATATTGATGGGTTTTAAATTTTTCATAGTAAGGATTGATATCATTTTCTTTATCTTGTAAAAAATTTACAATCAATTCGTTAGAACTAAAATCACTTTGAAATAAAATTTTATTATCTTCGATAGAAAAGTTTCTTACATTTAAAGATTTATCTTTAAAAAATTTTTTCAACTCTATTAATTTATTTTGTAATGTTTGAGATATAATAGGTTGATTATCTATTTCTAATAATAAATAAGATCCGCCTTGTAAATCTAAACCCAGGTTAATTTTATTTTTTAAAAAATTATCATCAAATTTAAAGACATTTGAAAGAGATAAATAAGAAAAAAATAAAGATATAATAATAACAGTTATAATTTTAATTTTAGAAAAATATAACACTTAAAATTTAATTATTTTTTAATTTCTTGGCTATTTACTAAAGCTTGTATTCCTGTTGCTTTGACAATTTCAACTTTAACATTATCTGAAATCAATACCTCAACTTTTTCACCATCAATAATTCTTTCAATTGTTCCTACAATACCACCAGAGGTAACAACTTTATCTCCTCTTTTTAGATTTTCGACCATTGATTTATGGTCTTTAACTTTTTTTTGTTGAGGCCTTATTAAGAAAAAATAAAAAATAACAAATATTAAAATTAAAGGTATAAATTGTGCAATTCCTGAATCCATAAAACTCCTAGTTAATGAAATTCTTTATACCAAATATTTAAATTTCTCAACTGCTAATTGATGAAATTTTCTCCATATTATTCATATATGGTCTTAGTGCTTCTGGTATAATTATATTACCTTCTTCATCTTGGTAATTTTCCATAATACCTATAAGCGTCCTTCCTACAGCGAGACCACTGCCATTTAATGTTCCTACAAAGACATTTTCATTTTTTGAATTTTTGTATCTTGAATTCATTCTTCTAGATTGAAAAGTTCCACATGATGAACAACTTGATATTTCTCTATACTTTTTTTCCGAGGGTAACCAAATTTCAATATCATATGTCTTTTCAGCACTAAAACCCATATCGCCTGAACATAAAATTACTTTTCTATATGGTAACTTTAACTTATCTAAAATAGATGTTGCACATTTAGTCATTCTCTCTAGTTCATTTAAACAATCATGTTGCTCTACAATGCTAACTAATTCTACTTTATAAAATTGATGTTGACGTATCATTCCTTTTGTATCTTTCCCATAACTGCCTGCTTCCTTTCTAAAACATGGTGTTGAAGCCACAAATCTTAAAGGTAAATCATCTTGCTTTATTATTTGATTTTTAACGATATTGGTTAGAATTACTTCAGCAGTTGGTATAAGAAATTTTCTATCCTCACTTTTATCTAACTTAATTTCAAACTGATCATTTTCGAATTTAGGTAATTGACCTGTTCCAAACATTGTATTTTCAGATGCCATTAAAGGAGGTGATATTTCTTTATAACCGTTTTCAAATACATGAACATCTAACATAAAACTTGATAACGCTCTTTCCATCATGGCTAATTTATCTTTCACAAAAACAAATCTCGATCCTGTAGTTTTAGACGCCAAATCAAAGTCAAGCATTGCTAATTTTTCTCCTAATTCATAATGTGATTTTTCTTTAAAATTTTTTGATTTAATTTTACCTTTTGTTTCAATAACTTTGTTAGAATCTTCATTAATACCTTCCGGCACATCTTCATGAGGAATATTTGGTATTGAAGAAAGTATATTATTTAACTCAGATTTTATTTTCAGTTGTTCGTCTGAGAGCTTTTTAATATTAATGGATATTTCTTTAGATTTTTTAAATAATTTTTCATCTTTAGATTTTGAAATATCTTTTTTTTGTTTTTCTAAAGTTTCTTTTTCTGAAATTAATTGTCGATTTTTTTTATCCAAGTTAATAATGATATCAAAATTGTTAACGCTGTTTCTATTTAACATTTTTTTTTTAAAAATATCAAAATTATCTCGTATAAATTTTAAATCATGCATTTTCCTCTTCTCTTTTACGTTTTAAATTTTTTGTTTCGATAATGTTTACAGATAATATAGATAATTCATATAATAATAAAAGTGGTATTGCTAAACCTATTTGTGTTATAGGATCTGGGGGTGTTAAAAGAGCAGCGGCTCCAAAAATTATTACCACAACATATTTTCTTCTTTCTTTAAGAAACTTTGCATCTATAAAACCGATTCTTGCAAGCAAACTCAATACTATAGGTAATTGAAAACTTAATCCAAATGCAAAAATTAATTTCATTACTAAAGATAAATACTCATTTACTTTTGCTTCTAATTGAATAGGTAAGCTAGTGTTTAACCCAACACTTTCAAATGACAAAAAAAACTTAATCGCAAGTGGCATGATAAGATAATAAACTAGCATTCCGCCAAGCAGGAACAAAATAGGTGTTAAAACTAAATATGGCATAATAGCTTTTTTTTCATGCTTATATAAACCTGGTGCAATAAACTTCCAAATCTGAATTAAGATAAAAGGGCTTGTTGCAAAAAATGCAGCAAAAAAAGATACTTTTAAATAAGTAAGAAAAGTTTCTTGAAGTGCAGTAAATATAAGTCTTCTTTCAACGCCATCATCTTTAACAGCCTCAGCATATGGATCAACTAGAAAACCATAAATATGATCAGAAAAAAAGTAACATATTATAAACAAAACTGCTAAAAATATTAATGAATTGATAAGCCTTTGTCTTAACTCTGTTAAATGAGATATAAAATTTGTTTCTTTGTCAGACATCTTTTTTTTTATCTAAGTTATCTTTATTTTTGCTTTTAATTTCTGAGTCATCGTAAATAGTTTTTGCTTCATCTTCCATTGAGGACACTTCGTTTTGAATATTTGAAATATATCTTTTTGCAGAACCGATCCAGCTACCAACTTTCTTTAACATTACTGGAAAATCTTTTGGACCAACAACTATAATTGCTATTGAAACTACAATTAAAATTTCTAACCAGCCAATTTGTGGCATTGGAATTAATTACTATCTTTAGAGTCTTTATTTTCTTCGGAAACATCTTTGGGCTGACTATCTTCGATCCCATCTGAAGACATCCCTTTCTTAAAACTTTTAATACCTTTTGCAACATCGCCCATCAAACTAGATATTTTCCCTCTCCCGAACAGAAGGACAACTAGTATAACTACTATCGCGATTTGCCAAAAACCAATACTCATATGATGTTTATATACATAATATTTATTTTTTTAAAGGATCTTTTTCAGAATTTTCGTCTGAAGATAAAGTGTCTTGAAGCATTTCATCTATATTAGAGTAAATATCTTCCTTTTTTTCGTCTTGATTTTCTTTGTAGAATTTTCCAGTTCCAAATATTGATTTTTCTACAGAAGATGCATCAATTAAACCAGCAGCACCTAACTCATCAACTGTTGGAAGATCAGATAGTTTTTGTAAATTAAAATGACTTAAAAAATCATCAGTTGTAACATACTGAATGGGCTTACCAGGCACATCTTTGCGACCACCAGGCTTAACCCAGTTTAATTCCATTAATATTTCCAATGTATTTGTTCCAAATGCAACACCTCTTATATCCTCAATTTCTGCTCGAGTTACTGGCTGATGATAAACTATAATAGATAATGTCTCCACTGCGGCTTTTGAAAGTTTTTTCTCAATTGTTTTTTGTTTAGATAATATATTTGAAAGCTTGTCAGAAGTTCTAAAAGACCATTTTTTTGATATACAAACAAGATTTATACCCCTATTTGAATAAAAATTTTGTAATTTTTCAAGAGCACGTTCAACGTTTATTTTTTTTGTTATTTTACTTTCAATTGTTTCAATATCTAGTGGTATACTCGAAGCAAATAAAATTGCTTCGATTTCTTTTTCCTGATCTGTAACTTTAATTTCAGGAAATTTTACAATATTATTTTTTTTTATCTTATTCATTGTTACGAATATAAATATCTCCAAACATTTTTTCTTGTTTCAGTTTAACATTTCCCTCTTTAACTAGCTCTAATGAACCGGCAAAAATTCCTGCGCTTCCAGTTTTTTTCATATTTTTATTATTTTTAAAATGTGAAGGAATCAGTTCATTTAATTTTTTCCAATCTGTTAATTGATTTTTTAGTTCTTCAATTCTTTTAATACCTTCTTCCATTGTGAAAACTGGTAATTTAGGAATATTAATTTTCTGAAAATCTTTTGTTGATATAATAGTTGCATAGGTTTTTAAAACATCAAACAGTTTCAATGAGTACTGGGAAATATTATTACTTTTAAACTTAATATCTATACCTCTCATAAAGATATCTCTTCCCAAACGTTTTCTCTTAAGCATTTGATCTGATAATAGTCTAATAAGTTCTAATTTTTTAAGTTGCAATTTAAGACTATCAGCAATTTCAAGAGCTTTAAACTCCTCATCTTCGTCTAATGGTAGAAGTAGCTTCGATTTTAGATAGGTTAACCATGTTGCCATCAAAAGATACTCTGAAGCAATTTCTAAATTTAAGTTTTCTGTATTAGTTATATAATCATTAAATTGATCGGCGAGTTTGGTTATTGATATTTCCTCAAGATTTACTTTTTGTGATTTAGCTAAATCTAGAAGTAAATCAAGAGAACCATTAAAATTTTTTAAATCTAATTGAAATTCGTTAGAATCAAAATTTGACATACTTAAATTTAACTTAAAAATTTATAAAATTCAGATGTTTTTTTAACTATGAAAGCATCAGCTTTGGGTGAAATTTTTGCCAAGTGCTCCATTTCTTTGATATTTCCATTACAATGCAATACTAAGTTGCATCCAGCTTTAAATGCCTTCTCAACATTTTCTTTAAATGAATATTTTAAAGCTCCCATAGATATATCATCAGAAATAATTAAATTCCTAAATCCGATTTTATTTCGAATATATCTAATTCCTTTTTTTGAATGTGTAATACAATAATTTTCATCTATTGATTCGAAAGTAATATGTGCTGTCATCGCAAAAAGCGATTTTTTATTTTTAAATACAGAAAAATCATATTTTTCTAAATAACTTAACTTTTTTTTAATCTTTGGTAGCTTTAAATGTGTATCTTTTTTTGATAAACCGTGACCAGGAATATGTTTAATAACCGTTCCTATACGGTTTTGATTAAATTGTGATATAACAAAATTTCCTATTTTATTAACAATTTTTTTGTTATTTGAATAAGATCTATCACCGATAATATCATGTGAAAATTTTCTCCTTAAATCTAATACAGGGACGGTATTTATATTTACACCAATTAAATTTAAAACATATGAAATTTGGTCAATATAAATTTTGAAAAATATATTAAATTTTTGAATATTTTTTTTATAAATTTTTCCAAAATAATCTGCGGAAAAAATTGAGTTATCAACAATTTTTCTTAATCGTGACACCCTTCCTCCTTCTTCATCAATTAATATTGGATAATTTTGATCTTTGAATATATTTTTAATTGATGTCGTCAATTTGTTTACTTGATTAATGTTATCGATATTTCTTTGAAAAAGAATTATACCCCATGGCTTATATTTTTTAAGAAATTTATACTCTTTTTTTGATAACTTGGTACCTTTAATGCCACAAATGAATGATTTTCTTAATTTAATTTTCACGTTTTAATAATTCCCAAAATGAATATTTTTTTTTATCAGAGCTCTGATCATTGTCAAAATATTTAACTATATTTTCAGTATCATTTTTTATCAAAGGTAATTTAGTTTCATAAAGAGTTATATCATCATTAATTTTGCTTAGATTTCTAAATGTCTTTTTTTTATTTTCTTCAGAAATATAATATTTTAAAGAAAAAAAAATAAAAAAGATGATAAATAAAAAAAAAACAAAATACTTTATTTCTTTAATCATTACATTTTTTCTGGGGTTGATACTCCAATAATTGTCATTCCTGAAAATATTACATTTGATATTGCTTTTAAAAAAATTAATTTATCGTCTGAAATTTCTTTATTTTCATTTATAAATCTTTTTTTAGGATTTTCTTTTCCTAAATTCCAGTAAGAATGAAATAAAGAAGCTAACTCATATAGATAAGTGGGAATTCTATGAGGTTCTAATTTATTACTGGATACTTCTATGCACCTTGGCCATTCGGACAGTTTTTTTAAGATTGTTATTTCCTGTTCAGAATATTCAAAATTAAATTCTTTAACATTAATCTCTTTTTTTATATCTTTATTAATATGTCTAAATACTGAACTTATTCGTGCATAGCAGTATTGTACATAATAAAGTGGATTCTCTTTTGATTTTTCTACAACATTATCAAAGTCAAAATCTAACTCCACATCACTACTTCTATTCAACATAATGAACCTTGTTGCATCTTTTCCAACTTCATTTATTAAGTCATCTAAAGTTATATAATCACCCTTTCTTTTTGACATTTTAAAAGGTTTTTTATTTTTAATTAATTTTACTAATTGACTAACTTTACAGATCAGTTTTCCTTTAGAATTACTTAGAGCATCAACAGATGAGGAAATTCTTTTAATATAACCAGCATGATCAGCTCCTAAAATATTTATTAAATAGTCAAATTTCCTATCCAGTTTATTTTTATGATAGGCAACATCGCTTGCAAAGTACGTCCAAGAACCATCAGATTTTTGTAAGGCTCTATCTTTATCGTCTCCAAAGTCAGTTGATCTAAAAAGCAGCTGCTCTCTTTCAATCCAATTTTCATCGTTTTCACTTGTTGGAGCTTTAATTTTTCCTTTATATACGAAATTATTTTTTTTAAGATATTCAATAACTTTCGCTACTTCTTGATTAGTGACTAGTTTCTTTTCACTAATAAAGTTATCATGTTTAATGCCAATTTTATTAAGATTATTTTTTATTAAATTTAATGCCTCGATAATTGACAAATCAGTTAATTTACTTAGAATTTTTTTTAAATCATTAAAATCCATTTTTTTATTAGAATTTATTATGTTTTCAGCAATACTAATTAAATAATCACCTGGATATAAATCTTCATTATCTTTAGGAAATGGTTCATTAAATTTTATTTCTCTTATTCGGAAATAAACAGATTTTGTAAAATTTATTATCTGGTTACCATAATCATTTATATAATATTCCTTTGTAACTTTATGTTTATTAAATAATAATATATTAGAAATTACATCACCTAAAATAGCTCCTCTACAATGACCTACATGAAGTGGTCCGGTAGGATTAGCTGAAACAAACTCAACTAAATAATTTTTCTTCTTTTCTTTTGTATTAATTCCGAAAGATTTAGAATTTTTGATTATTTCTTTTAAAAAATTAGTCCAAAAAGATGGTTTAAATTTGATATTTATAAAACCAGGCTTAATTGCTAAAATTTTATCAATTTTATCATCTTTTAAGTAAGGTATTAGAAAGTTCGCAAAATCGATTGGATCCTTTTTATTTATTTTTGCCAATATCATTGCAACGTTTGTTGATATATCATAATCAAGTCCAGCTGGAACTTTATCAACATTTATTCTTTTAATTATTTTAGATAATTGGTCTTGAACATCATCTTTTTCAGACAATTCAATCATGTGATCTTGATTTAGTACATAAATTATTTTGATTATTTTTTCTAAATATTGATCAAAAATATTCATTTTAAATTATTATATAGTTTAATTGCATATCTATCTGTCATCCCAGAAATAAAATCTGAAATGGCTCTATAATTATTTTTTCTTA
>CESD01048591.1_pt1 | contig 11045 bp, 9 predicted proteins | sample 531191 | NCBI WGS metagenome assembly CESD01 (sample SAMEA2622021, study PRJEB7988) | marine metagenome | biome: marine biome (ENVO:00000447); feature: deep chlorophyll maximum layer (ENVO:xxxxxxxx); material: "saline water (ENVO:00002010), including plankton (ENVO:xxxxxxxx)" | depth 188 m
GGGCGTTTATTCATTGCAGGTATGTCCTTGGCATCTCTGGCTTTTGCGCTTGACAAGTGTCGTTCTTATGCACAAGAGAGGGAGCAATTTGGAGTACCAATAGGTAGTTTCCAGAGAGTACAAGATGTCATTATTGATATGGATATAACTCTAGAGCAAGGTTTGACATGGTTAATTGATTTGACTAATAGATATGATGATGAAACCTTAGATAGGGAATCTGCAGCCAAAGTCAAAATTGAGTGTTCGCGTAAAGCATCAGATCATTTGACAATGGCTATGGAAGTATGTGGTGGTGTAGCTTCTTTAGATGAATTTGGATTGATTAGACATCATCGTGATTTATTTGTGTGCAGAGTAGGTGAGGGTAGTAATTTTGCGTTGAAAGGTTTTGCAGCCCGTCCTTTGATGCCAGATATTACTTTGCAGTAACACAGTTATAGGGTATTAGTCCTATACAAATGTGGACTTTGAAGAATTGGTCTGTTACAGCCAGAGTGTCATTTTATTATTGTTACTAATTGGTTATGCTATTAATTATAGAAATTCCCAGGATAAAAAGAAAGAAATCAACCCAAGAACATCTTGTCCATCTTGCGGTTTTTTAATTGTAGATAAAGACGTTAATTTTTGTTCGAAATGTGGAAATAGCATATCTCATTCGAAGGGTTTGTCACTAGAAAAGTAATGCCGTAATCTTTTAAGTGTCATAATTATAGTGCAGATAGATGAAACATAGAGAGATATCTTTGTCTAATGAGGGAAGTGATGTGTGTGACCAAATTGGTTGTAATAATCCTATAAAGCGTTCTATACCAAGAAAGAGAGCTGAAAAATCTGGAGAACTTAATCTCTCAGGTTCAGGTCGAAAAGTTGGTCTATGTGCTGATTGTTACAGACTTTTCAAAAAATCAGCTAAGAAAGATAGGGCTATGGAGTCTCTTGGTAGATGAGTGCATCTTACGCAATATTTGAGGCTGAATTTCGTAGTTTAACAAGAAAGACTTTCCAGTCATTAAAGAAAAGGTTAGCTGCTACGATATTGATAGCAATTATAGTCTTCATATTTTCTTTTGCGTGCATCAGACTTCTTAAATTTGTTATAGATAATCCGGAGCTTTTCCCTGAAGGATCGAATGAAGGATATGGTACAATATTGCTAATTTACTTTGCCTTATTTACTCTTAGATCTGCAGGAATTGGATATAGAAAATCGATAAAATCAAAATTAATGGATATTCACCTAGTCCAACCAATATATCCTAGACAAGTTATGCTAGGTGTATTTTTTTCTATTTTAATTCCTAATATTATCTTACTTATATCTTTCCTTACTATATTTTCAATTGGCAAACTTGTTACTAATACAGATATACCCTTAGATGTAGAATTTCTAGTTCTTATATTTCTCCTATCTTTCTTGTCTTCACTTTGTGGACTTATGTTCTCCATTGTTGGCTCTCTTCATCCGTTCTCACGTAAATTACAATTCCTAATGACTTTATCTCCACTATTAGTAGCTCTGATGTTTGTTGCAAATGGAGCACATAATTATCCCGATATTTCTATTGCAGTGGTGTTAGGCTGTACAGTTCTTTTGTTGATATTCTTTTATAATATGGATTCAATATTCGAAGAAGCAATAGAATCGTATAAATTGAATTCATCACTTCACAAAAATCCGTTTAGAATTCTCAAATTTAACTGGTTGAAATCAGTCTTAGGGCGTAGAGCATCTTCAATATGTTCAAAAGAAGTCACTTCATCTTTGAGAGAAAGAGATTTTTTAAGTTCAGCATTCTCAACATTTTCAATATCCTTAATTATGATATTTTGGTGGTTTAAGGTTGGAATTCCGACCGAACCAGTAGGTGATTTGCCTCCTAAGCTCTATTATCCAGGAATGCTTGCAATTAGTTTGTATTTGGGTGCTCTTTTGCAATGTACTATGCTAGGGTCAACTTTACTGGGTGTCGAGGGTAAGAGAATGTGGATAATGAAGTCTAATCCAGTTGAATCTCATCTGATAATGAGAGGAAAGGCTGCAGCAATTATCATGATGGCAATACCTGGACTACTTGCAATATGGTTGCCCATCTGTATATTGGCTCAGTTCCCTCTAAAGGTGTCTTTGTTCTTTGGTATGTGTCTGCTGATTTTAACTTTCTCAAATACAGGCCTAGGCGTATGGGCTGGGAGTGCCTTTGCCAATTTTGATGAGAGCGATAGAGGTAATCCCGATATTTTAGTTCAGTTCATGCTTATGGGTACTTCTGCACTGTTTTCATCTATACTTCTAATTTTGCCAGCTACGGTCATGCTAATTCAGCATGATCTTGGTTTGTTTGCAGGTATTGTATTTATGGCAGCATCTTTTGGTATATTGCTAGCAGGATTAAGGGCTGCAGCATCATCTTATCGTTCTATATTCATTGATAGTTATGGTGCCTAGCACTGCCAAATAGATAATAACCAGTGTCCCTTACTAGATTGTGGTACTGGTAGCATCAGAGGAAATGCAAACATATTTCCGTAATTTAGAAGATAAAGCTGAATATTGTTATAAGTTAGTATCAAAAGCACGTAAAGCAGGTTTTGACCCTTCTGAAGATTCAGAAATTCCTCGAGCAAAAGATCTTGCAGAGAGAGTAGAGGCACAAGTTGGGCCCAAAGGTATTGCTCCACGAATTAGGAAGGTGGCAGAGACCAACGATAGAGAATCGACAGCTTTAATCATTGCGAAGGAATTAGCAGGAGAATTGAAAACCGAGATGGGCATAGAATTAGCCTTAGAACAGGCAGTTAGGACATCTCTTTCAATTTTGACAGAAGGAGTTTTAGTTGCTCCAACAGAGGGCGTTGTCAAAGTAAGTACTTTGGAAAACAATAACAATACCAAATGTGCATCAATTTACTACGCAGGACCTATCAGGGCAGCAGGAGGTACAGCTCAAGCACTTTCAGTTTTGATAGCTGATGTTGTTAGGAGAGAATTAGGTCTGGACTCCTATATTCCAACACCTGCAGAAGTTGAAAGATACAAGGAAGAGATACCTTTGTACAAAAGAGCAGTCAATCTTCAATATGTTCCTGGTCCAGATGAGATAGACACTATTGTAAAATCATGTCCGATTTGTGTTACAGGTGAGAGAACGGAGCGCATGGAAGTTGCGGGAAATCGTGATTTACCTCGTGTTGAAACTAATTCACTGAGAGGAGGGGCGTGTCTAGTTTTGGCAGAGGGCCTTTGCCTTAAAGCTGCAAAAGTCTTGAAACATGTAGACAGATTGGGAATAAGTGGATGGGACTTTCTTAGAACATATACTGAGAAAAAAAGAGCTTCAGTTTCAGGTGATGTCAAAGAACATAAATATTTGAAAGATGTTTTGGCAGGTAGACCAATTTTTGCTTTTCCTGATGAACCAGGAGCATTTCGGCTAAGGTATGGTAGATCTCGCTCTGCAGGTTTGGCATCGATGTCAATTCATCCATCAACAATGCTTATTGTTGATTCTTTCGCAGCCATCGGAACACAACTTAAGCTACAACTACCTGGTAAAGCTACTGCAGCTACACCGTGTGATTCAATAGAAGGCCCTTCTGTTGTTCTAAAAGACGGCAGTTTTATCAGATTAGATTCTTTTGAAGAAGCGAAAAAAGTAATTGATAATGTTGAATCTATAATCGACTTAGGTGAAATATTGATTCCTTTTGGAGAATTCGTCGAGAATAATCACCCACTTCAGCCATCAGGTTGGTGTAATGAATGGTGGGATGCTATCCTCAGAAGCATGGAGATTGAGCCGTATGCTGGGGAATTTGACTTTGATTCACTTTTGGAATTTAGTAAATTAAAAAATGTGCCTTTACATCCTAAATTTACTTATTTCTGGGCTGATCTTAATACTAGAGAAGTCTTAGATCTCAGAAGTCAAGTGATTAAGGATTCTTTAGATATAACTAGAAACAAATTCAAATTGATGTATAAAGATATATTCCAAAGGTTAGGATTATTTTATTCAATTGTTGACAAGACAGTGTTTTTAAATGATGGATTCGAACCTTTAATTCGTTTGTTAGGACTTGAAGCTAAAAATGGTAAATTATTATCATTGAGAGATCCTTTTGATACAGAATCATCTTTAGAATTGCTTTCATATTTAGCAGATGTTGAGATTAAAAATCGAGCACCAACAAGGGTAGGGGCTAGCATGGGGCGTCCTGAAAAGGCTGATGAGAGGCGAATGAAACCGCCACCTCACGTCCTTTTCCCTCTTGGTGATTATGGAGGTAATCAGAGATTAATCAATACAGCAGTTAAAGCAGGGAGTTCTACTCCAGGTTTTGCCCAAAGGAATACAGGTAAAATAGAAATAGAAACACAGTTACGTTATTGTAAAATCTGTAATAAAGAGACTGTTTCAATTCGCTGTTGTAGTTCTCAAACGATGGTTAAAGAGGAGCCGAGAAAAAGGTTAGTTGATGTATCTGAGTTATTGGCTAAGGCTATGAACAATACAAAAACAGGAATATTACCTAAGATTAAAGGTATGAAGGATTTGAAATCTAAGAACAAAATACCCGAATGTCTTGAAAAGGGAATTTTACGTTCTAAATACGACTTAAGAGTCTACAAGGATGGAACGTTGAGATATGATATGATTGATTTACCTATAACACATTTTTATCCTAAGGAAATTGGTTTATCTTTAGAGAAAGCTATAGAAATGGGATATTCCAAGGATGTCAACGGAAATGATTTAGTATCTGATGACCAATTATTGGAGCTTAAAGTACAGGATTTAGTAATTTCTGATAGAGCGGGTCATTGGTTGGTCAAAGTTTCTAATTTTGTTGATGAAGAATTATCTAAACTCTATGGTTTAGAACCTTATTACGGTTTAAGTCCAAATTCAGATCCGACTGAATTAATTGGTAACTTGATGATTGCCTTAAGTCCTCACACATCAGCAGGAGTCCTTACTCGTTTAATCGGATTTACGTCAGCTAAAGCTCAGTATGGACATCCTTTTTTGCATGCTGCAAAAAGGCGTAATTGTGACGGGGATGAAGATTCAATAATGCTTCTTCTTGAAGGCTTGCTAAATTATTCAGATAGTTTTGTACCTACTACTAGAGGAGGAACTATGGATATCCCTCGAGTTCTTTCTACGCGTATCGACCCTATCGAAATAGATAGTGAAGCTCATAATGTGGAACTGAATGATTCCTACTCTCTAGAATTATACAATCTAGCTGAAAAATATTCTAATCCATCTGCAGTTTTAGAACACTTAGACTTGGTTAAAACAAGGTTAGAGAGTCCAAGGCAGTATGAAGATTATGGTTTTTCACATAAATCATCTAATATTAACTTAGGACCTAATGAATCTAGATACGTTTCCTTAGGCTCAATGGCGGAAAAGGCACTTGCATCTTTAGAATTAGCCGATAAAATACGAGCATCAGATTCCAAGTATGTTGCAGAGCAAACAATTGAGAAGCATTTCATAAGAGATATAATTGGTAATCTTCGTTCATTTACTACACAGGGCGTAAGGTGCAAAAAATGTAATAAGAAATATCGTCGTCCACCCCTAAAAGAATCATGTGTTTGTGGGGGAAGTTTGCAATTAAATATATCTCCAGCTTCAGTTTCAAAATATAAAAAGATAGCTAAACATGTTTCTGAGGTATATGGTTCACGTGAGTTCATCAAGCAACGGTTAGAGCTTGCGTTTAGCTCTATTGAAGACACTCTTGAGAATGAGCAGATTAAGCAGATGGATCTTGGTGCCTTCCTTTGATACATATATTAGAGACAGTAAGCTCAACCAATCATTGGTTATCTGAATATTCTGGAAACATAGGTGATATTCTTGTCTCAAGGAAGCAAACTGCCGGTAGGGGGCGTTTGGGTAATTCTTGGGAATCTTCACTTGGAGGCCTTTACTTTTCGTTTACATCTAATAATCATAGACTTTTGCCATTGATTGTGGGTACAAGTGTGGCAATTACGATGCAGAATTTTGTCAAGGAAATTTCTTTGAAATGGCCTAATGATATTATTTTTACTGGAAAGAAATTAGGTGGAATTTTATGTGAGAATTTGGGACATTACTCTATTTCAGGAGTTGGCCTTAACATTACTAACAAGGTTCTTTCTCCAAATAGTATTACATTGACCTCTAAAGGAGTTAAATTTTCTTATAGTTTTTTTTTGTCTTCATTCTTATCAAATTTTGAAAGATTGTTTGCAGAATCTAGTGATGAAATAATCTCAAATTTTGAACACTTTGACACTTTAATCGGTCAAGAAGTTTTCTGGGAAACAAATCAGGGTGTTGCTCAGTCAATAGCTGAAGATGGTTCTCTAGTGGTCGAGACATCTAATAAAATTCTTAATTTACATGCGGAGGAAGTTCATCTTGAAAAAAAATGAGATTAATTGGGAAGATTATGACTTTCATCCAGTAGTTAATTTGCCAGATGATTACGTAGTTCTTGATTTGAATAAATTCTCTTGGAAAACCCCCTCAGGTAAATTTTGTGTGGGGAAGTATAATGAGGTTCGACCAAATATGTACAACACAGGCTTGTTTCAGGGAGTTCGTAACATACACATGGGGATAGACGTTGGTGGACCTGTGGGAACACCTTGCATGGTTTTTTTCGATGGGATAATTTCTCATTACGGGTATAATTCTGAGCCTGGAGATTATGGATTTGTAGTAATAACGAAACATATTATATCTGGAAAAAATATATGGGCCCTCTATGGGCATTTGGATTCGTCATCAATAAAAGGGAAAAAGGTAGGTGAAAAAATTAGTAAAGGAGAGGTGCTTGGTTGGTTTGGAGACTATGATGAGAATGGAGGTTGGGAACCACACTTACATTTTCAATTGTCTTATAGAGAACCACAAACCCATGATTTGCCAGGAGTAGTTTCTGAGGAGGACAGAGAGGAGGCATTGAATGATTTCCCAGACCCACGTTTGGTAATGGGTCCAATTTATTGATTAGTTATTGTTGTTTAGCAACTTTTTAATCTGTGCCATTTAATAGTAGACCATGAAGAACCTGAAAATTGTCTTCGTAATGTTAATTTTCTTGATGCCAGGGTGTCTAGAGGACCTTAGAGATGACATATCATCTTGTGAGAATATTACTGGAGCCTGCCGTTATGAAATTCTTCAGGCTTCTAAATATTCAAGACTGCATATCGAAATAAATTATGTGACAGATAATGCCCCTGATTCGGATGCAATAAACCTTCTAAAAACAAGGATTGAAGAAGTTACTGATAAATCATCAATTTCAGTTAGTCAAAATTCATTTGGAAGTACTGATGAGAGTTATACTTTGGAAGAAATATTAGCAATAGAAGACACTCAGAGACAAAGATACAAAAGTGGTAACACTTTCATAATTCATATATTGTATCTTAATGGGGAGTATCAAGATAATGAACAAGCATTGGGTGTGGCTTACAAAGGTTCTTCGTTTGTTTTATTCAAGGAAAAAATAGATGACGCATCTTTCCTTTTAATCTCAGATAAGGATATTGAAAAATCAGTAATTGTCCACGAATTTGGGCATTTACTTGGTTTAGTTAACATGGGTTATCAATCTCCTCATGATCATGAAGATCCAGATCATCCACATCACTCAAATAATGAAGAATCAGTAATGTATTGGGCTATTGAGAGTCAAGACATTGCTAACCAAATTGATGGTGAACCACCTAATAATTTTGATTCTTATGACTTAGATGATTTGGCAAGGATGAAAGAGGGCAGTCTTTAGAATAAATGAAAATCCATTGGATTATTACATTAACTTATGTATGTTTAATAACAATACTAAGTCACCAACCGGCAGATAATATTTCTGATTTTTCTCCAGGTATAAAGAATGTAGATAAGCTTTTTCACTTTATTGAATTTTCGATTCTAGGTTTCTTAATATTTGGTTCACTGTCTTTGAATTCGAAAGAATTTGATCAGATACTTAGTCTATCTATTAAAATTGGAATCTTGTTTTCTTGTTTGGACGAGTATCATCAAAGTTTTGTTGATGGAAGAGATTCCTCATTGGCAGACCTAATTATTGATATCCTTGGAGTTTTCTTCGGAACTTTTTTACATTATAGATTTTTTAGATAGCTTGATAACTTTTTTCTTCAAAAGTCTCTTTTTTAGAGTGTTTTCACTAGCACTAAATGTAACCCATCCAGTACCTTTTTGCGTGCATTTTGGTTCTTCCGAATAGTCTGCGGCCATTGTGTTCGGCGCGGAGCGAGACTGCTTTATATAGATATCTTCGACAAAATACATAATTGTCAGGTGATGGGAGTAAGCCCCTTTCTGTTACCCGGATATCCGGCTAGCGGCATTCAGCTTTGCTTCCTACCTACCGCTCCCGAGCAGGTCGTTGCGGTTACTTGGAATTGCTCCAGCAGGGATGTTCGTTTCATCAAATACACCATCGACGTCACGCCCGGGGCGATCATTCCTAAGATGGGTCTGTGTCGTTTCTGTTACAGAGCCAACCCTCTCGGGTTCCTTGCGGCTGCTTTGCTCATGGAGAGGGGACTTTCCTCAGCCTATGGCCGTCGGCCGCCCTCCATCTCCTGACTATTGAAAGATTTTCTGCATAGGATATATAGTTTTCACTAGGTAGTAAATCCTTATTTAGCCATAATATTCGCGAAGTAATGAAAGCTGGCAAACACGCGTCAGAAAACTCTGGAAATAATGTTGAAAAGGATGATTCATCTTATCAAAAGGCATATGCTAAATGGTCTAGAGAAGTTTTGGAGCCTGCTTTAGAAAAGTATCCAGAGAGAAGAGAAGAATTTATCACTACCTCAAGTCAAAAGGTAGAAAGGTTGTATACTTCTTTAGATACCTCAGATATTGATTTTGAAAATGATATTTCTTTTCCTGGGCAGTTTCCTTACACTAGAGGCATTCATTCAACGATGTACAGAGGAAGATTATGGACTATGAGAATGTTTGCAGGTTTTGGTTCTGCAGAGGAAACCAATTCACGTTTTAAGTATTTGTTAAAACAAGGTCAAACTGGTTTGAGCACAGCCTTTGATCTTCCCACATTATATGGCTACGATAGTGATTCACCTCATGCGGCCGGTGAGTTTGGTGAATGTGGAGTTGGAGTAAGTAGTTTGGATGATATGTCAATACTATTTGATAAAATTCCGTTGGATAAAGTTACAACGTCAATGACAATTAATTCACCAGCAGCAATGATTTGGGCTATGTACATAGCTAATGCTGAAAATCAGGGCATATCTAAGTCAAATCTGGGAGGTACAATCCAAAATGATATACTGAAAGAATACATTGCACAAAAAGAGTATATTTTCCCTCCACATCCTTCAATGAGATTGGTTACGGATACTGTTGAGTACGGTACCAAACATATGCCAAAATGGAATACTATTTCTATTTCTGGTTATCACATTAGGGAAGCAGGTTCTACAGCTGTACAAGAGCTAGCATTTACCTTGGCTGATGGTTATGCATATGCAGATTGGGCTATTGAAAGAGGATTGAACATTGATGAATTTGCTCCAAGATTTAGTTTTTTCTTTAATGCTCACAACGATTTCTTTGAGGAAATTGCAAAATATAGAGCCGCTAGAAGAATTTGGGCTAAAGATATGAGATACAAATATGGTGCAAAAGATCCAAGAAGCTGGACATTAAGGTTCCATACTCAAACTGCAGGTTGTAGTCTCACAGCCCAACAACCTGAGATTAATATCGTACGTGTCGCTATTCAAGCGATGGCAGGAGTCCTAGGAGGAACGCAATCATTGCATACAGATTCTATGGATGAGGCACTTGCTTTGCCTTCTGAGAAAGCCGTTCAGATTGCTTTAAGGACACAACAAGTAATTGCACATGAATCAGGTGTCGCTAATGTTATAGATCCACTTGGTGGAAGTTACTACTTAGAATGGTTAACTGATGATATGGAGAGACAAGCTCGAGACTATTTTGATAGAATAGAGTCATTAGGAGGTGTAGTTCCAGCTATTGAAAAGGGCTTTTTCCAGAAAGAAATCGCCTCAGCTTCTTACAAGTATCAAAAGGAAATTGACAATAAAGAAAGGATAGTTGTAGGCGTTAATGAATTTACATCAGATGAGGATGTAGAAATTCCGATTCTAGAAATGGATCCCGAAGGTTTTGAAAGACAATGTAATAGGCTAAAGAATCTTAGGAAGAATAGAAATCAAAGTAAGGCAGAAAAATCTTTAACAGCTATTGAAAAGGCTGCAGAGGGTGAACAAAATTTGATGCCTATATTCATAGATGCAGCAAAGGCTAAGGTTACACTTGGCGAAATGTGCGATGTTCTTCGAGAAGTTTTCGGAGAATACAGGGAAGGCTCGGATTTCTGAGGTTTTTTTGTCTTATCACATTATAGGTTTAACTGGTCGTAATGCAGCTGGTAAAGGTGCTGTTGCAGATATTCTAAAAAAACATTCTTTTGTTTATCATTCATTATCTGATACTTTGAGAGAAGAATTAAAGAAAAAAGGAAAAGAAGAAAGTAGAACAAATTTAATTCAAATAGGTAATGATTTAAGAAATTCAGGAGGACCAAGTGTTCTTGCAGACCTGATGATAAAGAATCTAATGTCATCTGATAATCATATTGTGGATTCAATAAGGAATCCTTCAGAAGTAGATTCTTTAAATAGGAGATATGACAACCACGTTTTTAATTTATTCTTAGTTGATGCAGAACAAAAGATTAGGTTTGATAGATTGAAAAAGAGGGGTCGAAAGGGAGATAGTTCTTCTTGGGAAGAATTTGTCCATCAAGAATCTTTAGAAGAAAAAAGTGATGATCCAAATAAGCAGCAACTATTGGCCACTATATCTAAGGCAGATTTTGTTATAGATAATAGCAGTAGCTTGGCTGATTTGGAAAAGAATGTTCTTGGAATTTTGTCAAATTTATAGATTCCAATCGTAAGTTGTTGTTAAAAAGAACATGAAAACTAT
>CESD01273992.1_pt1 | contig 10994 bp, 11 predicted proteins | sample 531191 | NCBI WGS metagenome assembly CESD01 (sample SAMEA2622021, study PRJEB7988) | marine metagenome | biome: marine biome (ENVO:00000447); feature: deep chlorophyll maximum layer (ENVO:xxxxxxxx); material: "saline water (ENVO:00002010), including plankton (ENVO:xxxxxxxx)" | depth 188 m
TGTCTACACCAAGTTTCTTGACAACAGAAACTAAACGCTTGTCCATACGATATGCATCATGACTCTCATCATCAATACCAAAATCATCGTTGTCAACATATCCATACTCTGAATCAATATCCAAACCATGTTTGTCATTCAACATTTGGATTGCATCTTTTGACAATCCAAACCCACCAAAACAGGAGTTTAGTACCACTTTATATTTTTTAGAGATTTTCATATCGCTCTCTGAAAGGGTTAATCTCTCACTCATCAGATTATATAATACCAAAGTAGAGTAAGTTGTCAAGCGTTTTTTTAAATTTCTAACCACTTATTATTAGACAGATACCAATCACTAACTTGTTGAATTCTTTCTGAAAATCTCAACTTTGGTTCCCAACCAATCGATTTCATCAAACCACCATCAAGAGCATATCGCAAATCATGCCCAGGCCTTGCCGAATGAAAGTCAACCATTTCGGTAATAGCCTCTTTACCTTGACAATCGCCAATCATTTTTGCAAGAGAAAGATTGTCAATTTCTTCTGGTCCTACAATATTGAATTTGATATCTTTACCGACACCAACTTCATCTGACCAATTATTTTTATCAATACTCAATAGTCTTTTTTGTGGGTCTTTAGTTAACAAGAATAACATAGCATCAGCAACATCTTTTGCGTGTATGTAATGCCTTGACCCTGCTTCGGTCTTTGCACTATTAGAATGAACCGTAATCGATTCACCATTTCGTACTCTACGAATACACATCGGAATATATTTTTCTGGATGTTGTCTTTCACCAAATACGTTCATAGTGTGCGAGATATAAATTGGTAAACCATATGTATTTTCATATGCTACGGCCAACTCTTCAGCGCCTGCTTTACTTGCACTATATGGATTTGTAGAATTATATCTATCCCACTCTTTAAATTTAGTACCTTTTGGTGCGGGACCAAATACTTCATCCGTAGAAAAATAAATCATTCTATCAAGACTATCTAAACCCCTAGCCCAATCCATCACATTGACAGTACCAACAACATTATCCATAACAAATTCCATAGGATAATCAATGCTTCGGTCAACATGAGAACCTGCGGCCATATGGACAATGTAATCTACATTACCAATAAATGCCTTTATCTGAGGATTGAATTCGGCTTTTAAATCATGCCATACAGTTCTTACTCGTTTTCTTTCAGGATGATTTTCCAATACATCAACCAAACGATTATAATTTCCACTATAATCTATTCTGTCAACAGTTATAATTTCCCAATCAGTTTCATCAAGAATTGTTTCAATTGCATGGTGTGCAATGAATCCTGCACCACCAGTAATACATATTTTAGTCACATCTCTCCTTTTATATTATGTTGTTCCCAAAATTTATCATTATAATAATTTAAACTTTCACCTAAATCAAATTCAGAATAAGATTCTAAATAATGACATATTTTACCAGGCCATCTTTCTATAGCATGTGGTTGTCTACTATGTTCTTTCCAAAAAATGTTATTGAACACGGAACAACTAAACCAAAAAAATGTGCCACTAAAATGAAATGATTCTAATACACTATCATTTATTTTGTTACCTACTTTTTCCTCTATCTTCCTCAAGCACCCAAGTGTCTTATAACTTTTAAAATTTGGTTGAATACTTTTTTTAAAGTTCTCAATATTATATTTCCACAATGTTGTATTCCAAGCATTAATAGCATTTGTTGATTTTGTATATCCTGCTCCTTTTGTATGACCATAGAAAGCATAATCATCAGATGAACAAATATGACTCAAAGAAGGTAATGAAAAATCAAAAAAAGGTATTGACTCTTTTGTGTTTACATCATTTAAAAAATATCTAACGGTTGTATTATCATCAACCAAGTTATTCAATATAAATTTTAAGTTTTTATTTTTTTCTAGAGATTTTATGTCATTATTAATTTCACAAATAGAATAAAATTTATTCCCATTAAATATAGATATATTTTCATGTAGTTTTTTTATGTGTTTTTCAGGCCAAACACTTTCGTCATTTAGACAAAAGTGAAAAATCAAATGATATTTCATTAAAAATTATTTTTTCTTTTTCTCCAATTCAGAAGCAATCCATTTTTTACCGATTGGATTATCCACTGGACCATCAACAATTTTTCTAACTTGTTTAAATAGAATCTCCATGATGTCTTCATTAGCATCATTATTATCTAATATAATAAAATTCTTTCTACCAAAATGTCTTTGGAATGAGCCAATATTAGTTTGAACTGCATTCCACATTTTCTCGACTTGTTTTTCATCTAAAGACCTGGCTCGTTCTGCATTCCTCTGAAGAGCTACTTCCAATGAAGTATTAATAAAAATCATATAAGTATCATAACCTAGTCTTCGTAAACCAACAGAAGCAGATTGTATTTTATCAAAATCTTTACCTGTACCGTCAATCAACAAACCTAATCTACCTGATATATAATTACTTTGTTGTCGTTTGGTTAGTTCTTTTGCTCTACCTCTAATTTCTTGCCCTTTAGGACTAAAAATATTTTGGGCAGTCATAGCCATTGCCGCATCTTTTAGCAACTTCTCATAATGCACATCAGAATTTACTATCTTTATACCCATAGGCGAAAATTTACCAAGTCCAGCTTGACCAGTAACATATGATTTTCCAGACCCAGGTCCACCAGCAGTAAAAAATGCTTTTAATATACCTGGGTCATAGACACCTTCGGTTAATGTTTCTTCATTTACGTAACTATTAAAAGAAATCATAGACTCGTGTACATTCCTGTATATTCAGTAAATACGTCTTGTAATGCTTCTGCGTAAACACCAGAAATAGATTTAACAACTTTATAGTTTAATTTTCTAATTCTACCAAACTCCATAGTATATGTATCATCAGGTTTATAATATATCTTTACATAATTAATACTTTTACTATTTCTACCTATTTTAAAACCAAGCCATTTTTCTTCTCGACTAACAACTAAATCTTTTGCACCAGTCATAGCCATAAATTTTCGACCGCCTAATTGTTGAAGAAGGGTGTTCGCATCGAATTCTTCAATCATATCGTTATATTGTCTGAATGATGTCATTTGTATCCTAGTGCTTTTAGTTGTTTAATTGTATCTCTTGCATTTCTATGCAAGACACCTATACCACCTGCTCGTTTAAACTCAACAATATTTCCTTCATGGTCATCAATAAGAAGATTAGGTCTTCCGTCTCGACCATCTTTTGCAAATCTTCTTTTATCCTGTCTCAAAACTGTAAACACTCTATTAGGTGAAACGCCAAAATGTTGTTTCATCCATTTTCTCTTGTCTTCAGGTGCTTGCTTTGAAATATCACCTCTTTTTAATTTAGGATAAGCCGTTAGTATATACGGTTCATACTGTGAAATAAAACCCCAAAGTTCACCCGCATCAGGCATAGGGTCCAATTGTGCAAATGTGTCAACGGGAAGTTTATTCCAGTTATCATCACTAAAGTTTCCTTGTATTAAATTGTCTGTAAACTTTCTGAAGTCTGCAAGCACACCATCCATGTCGCAATATATGGTCGGCTCATCAAACTCCATCAACTTTACTTTTAACTCTTTTAGTTTCATATCTACTATTTATCGTTTTGAGTATTTTTTATCGATGGCTTTCAACAATCCATCTTTCTTAGTCACGTTAGTATTAATACTAAACTCTAATGCATACTTTAAAGCATCACCAATATCAGAACCACGTAGACCTAAACGCATTACATCAGTTCCTTTTATTGGTAATTCTTTAAGACTTGTGGGAAGACCAGACCTTTTCATACTGTTTAAAACGTATGATAAAGTGACACCTTTTGTAGCCTCTATAAAAGAATCTACATTTTTTATATCAGTTTCACTTTTATTAGATATGAAGTTTATAATTTCTAAGTTACCTTTAGGTTTTTCTATCATGTAATCTATAACTGCATTAACATTTGACTTCACTTCATTTGAAATTCTTAATTTTTGTGAAGCAATTGCCGGTGCGGATTTGCCATAACTCATTAACATAATAGCAAGAAAAGTCGCATATGATTCTTTGTTTAATCTATCGACTACAATATTCATTTCTTGTTTTTTCTTAGCTCTCGAAAATATATAACTCATTATACCAGTTTCATATAACAAGTCAAGTCCTAAACTAGGCTTATTTGATTTCTCAAACATTTTTTTGAATTCTTCGTTAAATCTTTCAGCCGAAACTGTTGATATTGCTCTAGCATTAGACTTTATTTCTTTCATCGTTTTTCGTTCAATGCTAAATTCAAATCTAGATGCAAATTGTATTGCCCTCAACATTCGTAAAGGGTCATCTTCAAATGCTTTAGGATTGATAACACTGATTTGTTTATTGTCAATATCAAACTGACCTTTACCATCGATATCAAATACTTCTCCCGTTTCAACATCTTTGGCAATAGCATTCATCCAAAAATCTCTTCTCAATTGGTCTTGCTCAAGAGAAATATCTTTACCGAGTTTTACTTCAAAATCTTTATGGCCGCCTCCTGTGCTTTGAACATCCACTCTAGGTACTGATATATCGAGTGGTTCTCCTTTCTGGCCAAATGGTAAAAACTTTAATATACCAAAAGATTTTCCAACTGCATCAACTTTACCATGCTTACTGAGCAAATTCTCTAACTCATCAGTACCTAAACCAGTCACTAATAAATCTAAATCTTTAGAAACTTTGCCTATAAGTTCATCACGAACGGCACCACCAATTTGATAAACTTTACCGTTTCGTTTCTTTATCTCATTTCTCAAAGAACGAGATAAAGCATTATCGATATTGGTTGTATTTTCTTTTAAAAAATTATGAAACAGTCGCATTTTTGGCTTCTTTATATCTTGCAACGGCGGCTGATATTTTCTTTGCGGCCAATTTATATTTTTGAGGTTGATGTTTTTTCAAAATTTGAAAAAACTTTGAACGGTCAATGTGAGTTTTAAGGGATGGTTGTGAATTCATACTTGAAATATATTCACCAACTTCTGACCTTATGGTGGGGTCAAATTCATTATGACTTGTAAAATATTTTATCTCGTCTTCACGTTTTTCTTTTTCTGTTTTATTTTTCTTATTACTAATTCTATTTTGTTGATTTTGTCTCTCATCTTTATTCGCAAGAAATATGTCTTGAACAAAATGCATCAACTCATGTTTCAAATCTGCCTGTATAAGTTGTGTCATTTGTTTAGCGACATTGACGGCCTGCGTAGAATTATCTACTTCTCGTATATCCCTAACATAATTAGCAACATAAAACGTTATCGCAGGATTACCGGTCAACTCATTATCAGTATCGTAATCAGCATTGTGAGTAATTTGATTTTCATCATATACCATAAACAAACTGATTTCATCAACTGGGTCAATATCATCATCAGCATAAGGAACATCAGTATCAGGATTTTTATATGATACTCTTTCAAAGTTCTTAGGTCTTCTTATATTTCTTACACCATATTTTAATGCGAGTTTTTTGATTTCTTTAACATTCTCTTTATCTGTTTCATTAATCATATGAGAAAACATGAAGGATAATAATTTACCTAAAAATGTTCGATATACATTTGGAGGTTCTTTTATCAACCCTTCATTTAAATGTGTTTTAAAATGTATCATATTTTAAACTTTACTGTGACAGAAACATCTTTACCTATTAGTTCACTAAACACATCTTTTATATTTTTAATACTTGAAAACGAATCGAATATGAATTTTTTGAAACTGGATATTAGATTACCATAAATTCTACGAACTTTCATTCTAATCGTATTGTAACCTCTTCGTAATGATTGTAATAGACCTTCATTAAGTTCAACATCTTCACGCACATTAATACCTAATTTCAATCCTAATTTCATATCAAAATAATTCTTAGCCTTTATCTTGCCTTGTAGTAATTTTTTTACTCTATTGTACGAACCACTCTTATCGGGTAAACCTCTAAAGTCTACTTTCATTTGAGATGCTACTAATGAAATAATTTTATCATTAGGTGATTTCACTTCGACAAATTTACTTGGTGTAAGAATGTAATTTGCACTACTATCAGAGCCCGAAAAAGTTCTATCGCCCGTCATGCATTCATAAACAATATAATTTTTTAATGTTTGATTTTCATTTAAAACATCAGTAATAAAATCAACTGCTTCTTTTCTAAGAGTACCAGACATATATTCTGTATGTTCATCTACAACACCATTTATTTTTTCTTGTGTATATTGTTTATATTCATCAAACAAATCATTAATTGTTTTTTCATATTGTGATTTGTCATCTGTAGGTTTTAATTTTTTAAAAACTTTTTTCTTAATTGCCTCAGGACTATTCTGATTACCAAACTCCGTTAGAATTCTATTAATTTGTTTTCCTACGATATTTTCACCAATATCAGATATTTTATTTTTAAAATTATCTACTGTATTATCAGTAGGATAATCTTCGACATAACTTTCTAAAGCACTTTCAAATATTGTGAGAAAATTATCTTTAGAATCAGCAGAGGCTAAAACATAATCACCATCGAGCTTCATTGATATTCTATATATTTTACCACTCGACCCAGTGAATATAACATCAGTTTTTAATCTTGTCTTGGGAGGTTTTACTATATTATATTTTGACAATTCACCAGAGAAAGAATTATTATCAGTTTGAGCTACATCAACATATCCATCTTCTACTTCTCGTATCAGGTCAATCATTCTTTTTGTTTGACCTAAATGTTTCGTGCTTTTAATATTAGATTTAACTTTTTCTAAAACTTCATCAGTAGATATAGTACTATCTTTATTCAATTCGGCTAATGTAATAGCCACATCATATTCAACCATTTCTGCCTCTTTTGGAGAAGATTCTTCTTCATGTAATTGTTTAAAAGTTTTCATAAATTTTTTTTTAAAAAGATTTAATTATAAAAAGATTTAATTATACTGTACCATATTATTGAAGAATGTCAAGTATATTACCAAGCCTTACAACTCCAGTATCTTGCTTTTGTTTTAGGTCCTGGATTGTCACAATTATGTCGAGCCCTAAAAGATTTTCTTCTGGCAGGAATGTTCTTTTTAATTTTCATATTGGGGTCACCAAAGTTTACTTTAACAACATTACCCTTTTCATTTTTAACATAAACTTTTGACTTCTTAACATCGCCAGCAGTAGGTTTTCCAAGTTTTACTTGTCTTCCTTGATATTCAGCTTCCGAAATATATTCTTTAAACGTTTTCATATCTCTAACTTTTGATTAGGGGTTTTAAAATTCTTTTTTCGCATGATTGTTTTAGCAACTAAATCTAACTCTTTGTTTCTATCATCATAGGCAAGGACAAAAGGCATGTTGATATCTGTCTGCATATCTTGAATAACCGCTTGTGCATCATCACCCATCTTAGGTATCTTCTTACCATGCTTCTTATATGTCTGTTTAAAAAGTCGTGTTAATTCTGATGTTGATATTGGTTTTTCATTTCGTCTGTCATTAACTCTGTCAACGAAATGTCGTGTAAAATTAACATCTATATTAACCGATTTGAATAATCTATCTGCGTATTTCTCAATGTCGTTTAATTGAGATTGTGTAACATCTTCATCTATTATAATAGCAGTATGATTACAGAATTTTTTGAAAGTTTTCATGTGAATATTTATAATGTCAAGCGCCTAGGTGTAATTTTCTATTAATAGTTCTTGGATATTTAATACCTAAATGATAATTTCCTCCATTTCTTGACGGTCGACCTGTTACAGATGTTTGGGTGATTGTATAATTACTTTTAGCACCATATTTTCTATAGTTAACTGTAGATTTAGGCCAAGATATTCCTGTTCTTGCCCTAATAGGTTTATGTCTTAGAAAAAAATCATCAGCATAAAATAAATTTCTAGTTTCTTCTGGTAATCCAGCCGGGTCTGCACCAACGGTCATTCTCTGACATGTTTCTATCAAATATTGTTTAACGTCCCAATGAGTATAATGAGGATATCTAGACTTAATTCTGGCGGCCATTCCTGTTACCTGTGGTGTTGACATACTTGTTCCATTATATCGGTCTAAAGCATAACCAGAACCTCGTGCATCTGCTTGTGCTCCTGTATGAACAGAACTTAGAATACAAGTACCAGGAGCCCATATGTCGCATCTTGAACCTTTTGAACTATAGTACGCTTTTATGTCATCATAAAATAGTCCATTATGTGTTTCGAACCAAGTTGAACCTACACTAATACAATTGCTACGATGATTTAGTCCTGCGCCTCTAGCATAATAAGACCTATCAATAGTACTATATACACCGTTTAAAGACACATCATAATTTTCCCAATAGTTTAGAGGGTCATAAGTCGCATCCTTTCTTGCAGTAGAAATAACTGGTACGTTATCATTACCCATAGAGCAACAAACCGTCATACCCAAATTTATTAAATCATTTACATCATCAGCCATTGCCGCACTATCATTAGGCACTTTCACTTTCCATTGGTCATTATCCCATATGGTGTCTAAACCAACTGCGGCGGCGGATGCCGTATCGGTTATGGTCACAACTGTTCCCGATGCCGCCAAATATATATTTCGAGGAAAAGAATAAGCAAAATATGAAGACCAACTATTATTCACAACGCACGGGTCTGTTCCTGCCAATGTCTGCCATGCTCCACTACTATTTCGGTTTGTTACACTATCATAAATCAAGGTAAGAGGATAGGCAAAATATATCCAGTTAGGATTACTACCGCCTAAAGGATTTACATTAAATATTTTTGCTTTTGGAGCCCATCCTTGTGTATTACCAGCAATAGTTCCTGCAACATGACACCCATGATTATCATCACTATGAGTATAACTTCCATAACTATAAGTTCCAGAAAAATATTGTGAATCAGCAAACCAATTTACTTGTTTTACTCGTGAACCTCCTGAACCATCACGATTAACTGCCATTTCAGGATGGTCTGGGTCTATGTGACCATCAACAACTATTACGTTTACATTTTCCCCATCATAAGGACCCGTATCATATGTACCTCTTGGCAAATTTAAACCAGAAGCACTTGCATTAGCAGGTGTTCCATTAGGCCAATCGTCTACCACACATCTTAACTTTGCCCAATCGACTTCATTATTTAAATTAGTTTCTGAACAAGTTCTGGCAAAATCTATGGAACCAGTAAATGATGCATTCACTTCCCATCTAATATCTGGGTCCTCTATCCACTCTATACTTTTTATTCTAGAATCCCTTCTTAATGTATCTGCTTCTTCATGTGTCAAATAATAATAAGTTTGTTTTCTATCTTCTTTTCGGTCGATTACTTGAACATTTCTTTCAGGAACTTTTTTACTATCATCAGTTTTACCATCAGTTTCCATCTGCTCATAAAACTCTTCTTGTCCTTCTTGTGTATGAAAAAGTATATTATATTTTTCTTCGGTCATGCAAACTCCAAAGGAACTATTTTAAATTTAACTGTAACATTTTGAGATGTTTGAAGATTATTTTTCACGGCCATATAAAACTTTCCTCTATTGGCACCAGAGTTTTGCGAATTCCATCCAAAAACTCCAGGCGTAATATAAAAATAATATTCACCAGTTCCAACATCATAATTAGTATTTGAATCCGTTATAGTTTCTAATAATACACCATCTCCAGGTGTAGGGTCGACATCAATATCTCTACCTGAATCAGCGGTTCTTGCGGCCGCATCGATATACCATCTCATCCAAATGTCTGCATGTGAACATCTAATTTCTATGAATGTCCAAGAATCAACATAACTGTAATTCGAACCATACGATGAACAAAGCAGGTCCCAATTTGCATCGGTACCTGCCGCTATAGTCGTACTTGTTGAATCAATAGTTTCTCTCAAAGCAGAAGTTGCAGGTCCAGTTGTTATAGCAGACCAAGCTACACCATAGGTTGCTCCCGAATCTGCTTTTAAAACTTGACCGTTTGTTCCTACTGGCAGTCTTGTTTGAAAAGTGCTAAAGACTTCTAAATCACCTTTTGTTGTTAAAGTAGCTCCACCACCTCCACCACCTGCTTTAGGTGCCCAAGTAGAAGCACTACTATTCCAAGTTAATACATGACCGTCAGAAGGATTACCCCCAAAATTTGGTCCATATTGACTAACATCATTTAAGTGGTGTAAAGAGATGTTTTGACCTACTGCAGTGGTCATGTCTTCATTTCTCCACGTAGATGCACTACTATCATAATACAAAATTTGGTTATCGGTGAGACTGGCAATAGTCGTATCTGTCAGGCCACTCACAGTGGAACTACCACCTCCACCACCACCACTTTGAGCTACCCAATCATAATCACTTCCATCCCAACTTAAAACCTGATTTGTAGTGGCAGTACTTGTATTCAAATGTGTATCTACATCAGAATTAGCGTATGAACTGGGTGCTACCCAATCATAATCACTTCCATTCCAACTTAAAACCTGATTTGTAGTAGCAGTTCCTGTATTCAAATGTGTATCTACACTAGAATTATCGTAACTTCCTCCTGGCACATTCGTCCATTTTTGTGCGCTAGAATTCCAAGTCAAAACATGAGAATTGGCTATAGGAACACCATAACCGCCAATCGAAACATCATCTAAATCTTCTAAATCAGAACCACTAAGACTAGAAGGAATTCCAGTCTGAACATTTAAAGCATGACCCATAAAACTATGTTGCCAACATTGATAATATATCACCGCAGGCGCATCAAAACCAATTTCAATTTGAGAATATGAACCTGATGAACCAGCGGTACCATTATAGGTTACGACTGATGACCCTATTGCCCCACTTGATGGTGTAAATTCTTTTAGTCGAGCAGGGTGATGATAGAATCTGAGTTGATGACTAGAATTAGAAGAATCGTCCTGTTTAAATCTATAAGTTCTTCCTGGAGTGAGTGTCAAAAATGGACTTTCCACACCA